>Ga0160427_10000520_pt1 | contig 23482 bp, 16 predicted proteins | sample SolpanmetagenomL_FD_108194 | JGI IMG/M metagenome (GOLD analysis project Ga0160427, IMG submission 108194) | Solar panel surface microbial communities from Lawrence Berkeley National Laboratory, California, USA - L | ecosystem: Engineered > Built environment > Solar panel > Unclassified ...
ACTTGGAGTTCTGGGGGAAATAACCTGCTGAGTACGTCGGTGAGTATCTGCATGCCTCTCAGGTATCACGCCTGACATGCTGCACGGAATCAACGGAAGAACCGCGAAAACGGGGCAAGCCCATGCAGCAAAGGCGTCGGTTTAGGATGCCCGCCCCCTCTCCACCCAACCGTTCGACTTTTGACGCTTAAACAGGATAACCTCTTTCCGCCAGAGGAAACCGGTACCCAGGAAGCTTCTAGCCCCTTATCATCACGTCACCCTATTCCAACAACTTGCCATAACCGTTCATGTCAGTTCCTCGCCGCCCAGCGCCGCCGCTCCCAGCAGCGCCGAGGCTTCAAAATGCGTCGTCGACCGGCAGGCAACGCTGGGCAGGGCGGTTTCCAGCGCGGGCTGAAAATGTCTCCAGGCCCGCGCCACGTTGCCACCGAACACCGCGACATCGGGGCGGAAGCGGCTGACCCAGGGAACCAGGATGCCGCCCAGACGCGTGCCGAGTTCCGCGTAGGCAGCCCGCGCCCGCGCGTCTCCCGCGTCGGCCAGCGCTGCGATCCCGGCGGCACTGGCGCTGTAGTCCTCCTGACCAGAGGACTGGTAGGCTCGCCTCACGGCCTGACCAGACGCGAAATCCTCGGCAATTCCACCGTGATACGGGACATCCCACAGCTCGCCGTCCGGGGGAACATCTGGCCCGACCGTGATCACCTGCCCGCCTGCCACGAAGCCGGAGCCGAGGCCGGTGCCCAGCGTGATGCCGATGACCCGCCCGGCCCCCCGCGCCGCGCCGCTCCACCACTCGCCCAGCGTGAACAGATCGGCGTCGTTGCCAAACGCCACGGGCACTCCGTCCAGCGCCGTTCCTACCCAGCATTTCTGCAAGCCGCCGCGCACATTGACGCCGTGCAGGGCAGCGAATTTATGGGTCATCCACGACACGCCCACCGCATGGTCAAAGGGGCTGGGAACGGCGATGCCGATGCGGGCGGGCGGCCCATTTCCGGCCAGCGCCTCCAATGCGGCGGCAGCCCAGGCGTTCAGCAGGACGTCCGCGCTGGCCTGCGGGTCAACAATGCGGTGAACCTCGCCGGGGAGGATCTCGCGGGTGTTCAGACTTACCCGTGCAGCGGTGACGTGGCCGCCGCCGATGTCCAGTGCCAGCGCCTGCCTTTGCAACGTTGGAGTCAATTCCGGCTCTCCAGCATCAGATCCAGCAGTGCCCGGTCCACCTGATAGCCGCCTATCTCCTCGTACACCACGCCGGGCCGCCCGTGATTCACGATGCCGAACACGCCCTCAAATTCCCACAGCGCGTAGCCCCAGCCGTACGCCTTGAAGAGGCTGAAGAGGTCCCTGAACAAGCGCAGGGCCACGTGTTGCGGCGTGTAGATGTAACAGCCGAATTCCCCGATGTGAACGGATGTTCCGCCCGTCTGAACTTCGCGCCAGGGCTGGTAGAAGTCGTGCAACGCCTCGCGGTTCCAGACGCGCCCCTCGTAGACGGTGCCGGGGTACTCGGGGGCCGCGCCGGGGGTGTTCCAGCCGTCCCACCACGGCGCTCCCCAGTGGCTGACCGGGTACGGCTGGTAGGCCCGCCCGCTGTGAGTGACCCCCAGATGGGACAGCTCCGGCATGGCGATGTTGCCGCCGCTGAGGCCATCGATGACGATGGGGCGCGCCGGATCAATGGCGCGGATGGCGGCCACCGTTCGGGTAATCAGCGCCGCGTGAATCTCGCGTGTCAGGCCGCGCGTGCCGATGTCGGGCGGCTCATTGACCAGATCGAAGCTGAGGGCTTCGGCGCTAGTACCCTTGTACCGCCGCGCGAAGGTTTCCCACAGGTAAACAAAGCCGTCCTGCGCTGGCGCGTCGGTCCACAGATTGTCGCGCTCCAACTCCTGACCGTTGATGCAGTAGCCGGGAGCGCGATGCAGATTGAGGCTCAGGTGAATGCCGCGCGACTGGCAGGCGGCGAGGTAGCGGTCCAGGTATTCAAAGACCGCCTCATCCGGGTGCAGATAATCGAAGTCCTTAGTCCAGAACTGGTAGTTGGTGGGAATCCGCACGAAATTGAAGCCGTACTGGGCCATGAAATCCAGCGCCCGTTCGTCGGGTTCTCTGGGCTGAGCGCCCTTCTCCCAGTGATACATCCATTGAAAATTGAAGCCGTAATAGGTCATCTTCTCTCCCTCAAGTCATCACGACGGGTTTGATCGCGCCGTCCCCAAATTCCAGTTTGTCGATGCACAGCACCCGCGCTCCCGGATCGGTGTTGCCGATGACGCGGCGGTGGTAGACGATCAACCACTCGTCCGTATCTTGAATCTGCAAATATCCATGGTGGCCGGGACCTTCCGCCAGCGGGAGCTGACTGCTCAGCACGGTGCCGCGAGACTCGAAGGGGCCGAGTGGGTGGTCGCTGACCCCGTAAGCCACGCTGTAGGTGCCGTCTATCCAGTCGCCGTGTGACCACATCAGGAAATACTTCCCGTCCTTTTTGATCATGCAGGGCGCTTCAAAGTAGCCCTCCGGCGTGATGCCGCGCAGACTGCCGGGCACGATTCCAGTCATCTCGTCGTTCATCACCGCCACGTTGCAGTGTTTCCAGCCACCGTAATACAAATAGACCGTGCCGTCGTCGTCCTTGAACAGGTGGGCGTCAATCGGTTGCGCCCCGCCGATGAAGCGGTCGATCAGCGGCTGACTCAGCAAGCCGCGAAACGGCCCGGCGGGCGAGTCCGAGACGGCAATTTCCAGCCCGCCGATCTCATCATCTTTCTGAATGTCGTTGCTGGCGAAGATCAGGAAGTAGCGCCCGCCCTGTTCCACGATGGTGGGTGCCCAGACCGCCCGCCAGATCCAGGGAAAATCGGCCATGTCAATGATGCCGGTGTGCTTTTCCCAGTGGATCAGATCGGCGGAGCTGAAGGCGTCCAGATTGAGCTGCTGGGTGTAATCGGTGGCCGAGCGGGTGGCATAGATCCAGTATTTGCCTTCATAGAAGCGGGCTTCGGGATCGGCGTAGAAACCGGGAACGATGGGATTGGCGGGGAGGTTCACAGTCAGTTCTCCTGGGCCGAGCGGGTGAGTTCCAGGTGCAGGGTGACGGCGCAGCGCGGCAGGAGGTCCAGCGAGATGGCCCCATCTGACACGGACAATTCCTGCTGCTTCACGCCGAACGAATCGCAGCGCCACACCTTTCTAAGATTGAGGAGAGCGGAGGCAACGCGGGCGGCCCGCGTCTCATCGCTGGCATTCAGCAGCGAGAGCAGAGCGCCGCCTTTCGCCGCCTTGAACTGAATCACCAGCATCGGCGCGTCCGGCAGATGTAACAGCGTTCCGCTGGCGAGCAAGGGGGGCGGCTTCACGCCCGGCTCGCCGAAGTGCTGGGTCAGTGGCGCGGTGTGCTCGGTGTCCAGCCCGAAACGCTGGGCGCGGGCCTCGTCGAACGGCCCGGCATACGGCTGAAGGCGGTAGCGAGCGGTGACCAGCCCCGGCTGCACAGGTTGAAAATTGGTTTCCCAGTAGTTGTTGGTGATCCAGCCGAGCAGCGTGGGTCGCTCCAGCATAAATTCGCTCCGGGCCTGCCCGAAATGAAAGTCCCCGAGTTGCACCATTGGGTTTTCGGGCAGGGCAACGGTGACGCCGCAGTCGCCGTTGTTGAAATCGGCCCAGCCCTGCACGGTGAAATAGTCGCGGCAGACGCCCGGCAACTGATCTCGCCCCGGCACCACCGGCTGCCCGGCGATGTTGAGGCGCGCCGTCGCGCCGGGCAAGGCGAAGGGAAACAGCAGGTAGGTGGCCTGGGGGTGGGGGTCCTGGTTCATCTGCCACTCGGCCTCGCACTCGATCCAGTCGGCGTGAACGGGCAAAAAGACGCGCTGGGCCAGCCTACCCACATTGGGATGTTCCAGCAGTTGTTCCACGGCCACACCCAACGGAGTGCGGTAAACCCGGTGCGAGGTGACGCGGCTGGGGCCGCTACGGCGAGCGGCCCAGTCCGGTTTCCAGCCGCTCACGTCAGCGGCGCGGGGCGTCCAGTCCATCCTGTTGAGCAGGTTGCGCGGCCAGTCGTGGGTGCGGTCCGCGACCTCCTCGTGGACAAAGCCGTGAAGTGGATATTCAGCGCCCGAATCCACCCACTCGCGCTCAAGCGCCTTGTCGTAGAGGGAAACCACGCCACCCTTCTCTGTGTCGAATTTGAGGCGGTAGCGTGCCGTTTCCACTGCCGCTTCCTCGCTGATTGCCGCCGTTTTCACGTTCAGCACGTCCGATTTGGCGACGGTGGCGTACCCGAACGCCGGAACCGGAGTGGGCGGCAGTATCCAGCCCAGATTGCCGCCGTGATGCACCGAGTTGCGGCCTGTCCAGAGGGCGGTGGGCGGCGTGTAGTGGCCCTGAAAGTGGCGGCTGGCAGTGGTGTCGGCGGCGTCTCCGCGCGAGGTCAGAGTATTGGCCGGAACCTGTCCGCTGATCGTTCGGGGCCACGGCAGTGAATTGAACACCAGCAGCTCATCCGGGCCACCCGCCACGAACTGCGCGAAGTCAGCCAGCGCGTCGCGCCCCAGCAGCAGGCTGAGACTGCGGGCGGTGTAGGTGAGGCTGAGCTTATGGTTTTTCTGGGAGAGCGAATCGTCGGTTTCCGGCGTGCCCACCGCGCTGTCGGCCCCCCAGGTGTGCTCGCCCCACAGGTTGAGGTTGAGCCATGCCTCGTCGCGGTAGAGGCGGAAGGAGCGCTCGGCCCACTGGGTTCTCAGGTCGGGTTGAGACGCTTCAGGCAGGCTCTGCAAAACGGCGTGAATGGCGTCGGCATCGGTCAGGCGAACCCGGTTGGCCCGGTCAATGGCCGTCTCTCGGGCGGTACTGATACAACCGAAATTCCAGTAATCCGTCCAGTCGCCGCGCCAGACATACAATGGTTCGGCGTGTTCCTTAACGGCGGCCCAGAACATTCTCGGCGTCGCCATCACGATGTTCGGCCTGCGCCCGCTGGCGTTCCATTGGCGGGCAAACACCCCATAGGCCGGGTAAACGCTGGCATTATCGCCGTAGAGGTGATCGCCCTGCACCATTACGAAGGGCAGCGGGTAATTCACACTTTCCAGATGGGCCTGAAGGCGCGGCACCCAGGCCGCGAACGCCGCGTCGTCACCTTCCCCGATGCCGAATTCACGGGCGCGGGGGTAGGCCCAGCCGTTGAAAGTGGGCAACGTTCGCCCGCTGGGGGCCTGCCACTGGGAGACGGCGGGCCGGGGCGGAGCGCCGCCGAAGTGGGTGTTGATCGCCATCGACAGCCCTTCGATTCCGGCGTCCAGCAGCACGTCGGCCAGCGGCCAGTTCTGCCCGTTCACGTCGCTCTGCATGGCATGACGAATGTCCAGCCCCAAATCGCGCAGCCGCGCCACCGCCCGCAATGACTCGGCGTACTGGGCGCGGTCATACAGCGGCGTCACATTGGCGAACATCGCCGCGACTTCCAGATGGCCGCTTCTGTCGGCGGCGACGAAGCGCTCAATGTCGCGCTCGGACGCGGTTTCCAGCCATTTCAGCACCGGGGCGGTGGTCTCGCAGGTCCAGCGGAAATGACTATTACTGGGGCCTTCCTGCATCCGCTCAATGGTGTTCAGGGCGTCGTCGATGAAGCGGGCCTGCAATTCCCAGAAGATGGGCTGGTCGGCGGTGAAGCCCACATCGGTGTGGCTATGGTGCACCAGGTAAATGGTGTCCAGCTCAGGCATGCGGGGCGTCCTCACCGCTGAACTCGTCCACGATCAGCCCGGCGGCCCGCTGCGTGTGCAGGGCCTGCGCGAAGGCGACATCCCTATGCTGGCCCCACTCCACCCGAACGTGCCGCAACGTCACCTCCGAAGCGCCGTTGACCGTGACGCCGTGGGTCGGGGCATTCACCAGACCGTGCGGGGGCCGGAAGTCCTGCTGGCCGATGGGATGCTCACCCTTCCAGGCGTCAATCTCCAGCCAGACATTGTCCAGCACCACGTCCCGCACGTTGCCTTCCTCCCCAGCGTGGATGACGACGCCGTTCTCGCTGCGGGCCAGGATGCCCTGGAAGCGCAGGTGGCCGATCGGCCCCACGACCACCGCCCGGTCCCGCGCCGAGCCGTCAATATAGATCGATTCGCCGCGCCCCCACCAGCGCTCGTCATACATCCGCGTCTCGATGACGATGTTCGAGAACAGCACATTCTCCACGCTGCCCGGATCGACGCACTGCACGCTCAGGCCCCGGTGCGAGTCGCGAATCACGCTGTTGCTGAAGATGACGTTGCGAACCGGACTCCAGCACTCGCTACCGATCTTGAAGGCGCTGCTGACGCTTTGCAGGGTGCAGTTGGTGACCACGATATCCTCGCAGGCCCCGTAGGCGGCGGTGGAGCGGCAGGCTTTCAGGCAGATGGCGTCGTCGCCCGCCACGATGTCGCAGTCGCTGATCCGCACCCGTTTGCAACGGTCCAGATCGATGCCGTCGTTGTTGGGAATGCGCAGGTCATTGTGCAGCCGCAGATGAGAGATCGTCACGTCCTGGCACCCCGTCAGGCGCAGCGTCCAGTACGCGCCGTCGCGGATGGTCAGACCGCCCATGTCCAGCCGCTGACAGCCGATCAGGTTCAGGCGGTAGGGCCGTGCCTGACACTGCTCCTCGCCTTGCGGGCCGCGCATCTGGCAGATGCCGCCCAGATCGGCCAGGATGAAGGCGCGTCCGTGGCCGTCGATCCCGCCGCCGCCGGTGATGCTCAGGTCGTGGGCCTCGAAAGCCGTGAGCCACGCGCGGCGCGACAGTTCGGAATCGGTGTCAATCAGGCCGCCGCTGATGATGTCACTGAAATGTTCGGGGCGGTAGTCGGCATAATTGGGGCTGGCCAGCAGGGTTGCGCCGCGCTCCACTCGGAATTCGGTCTGGCCGCAAAGCTCCAGCGAGCCGCTGAGGTAGGTGCGTCCAGCGGGCAGCACCGTGCCGCCGCCCGCCGCGTGGCAGGCGTCAATTGCCGCTTGAATGGCATGGGCGTCGTTCGTCTGGCCGTCGCCGACTGCGCCGTAAGTTAAAACATCGTGGGTTGACATGGAGTCTCCAGATAGGAGGGAAGATGAATTCTGCACATCGAAAAGGGCAGGGTCGGTCGCTCTCCTGCCCCGAATGCCTTAAGGGTGCTTACGGTGTACGCGGCTCCCCGGCAAGCACGATCTTGACGGCCAGATCCTTGTCGAACGTCGGGGCATTCAGGATGACGCTGCCGCCCTTGACGGTCACGGGCACCACGCTCAGCCAGACGTTTTTCTGCGGGGCGTACCAGTAGGCGGTGTAGGCTCCGTCGCTGAGGCCGCCTACCTGTAGGGTGGCCTTGTAGCGAATCGGCAGGGCGTACTGCCAGTCCGGGCCACCTTTTTTCTGAATCAGCGCCTTGGTGTAGGCAGCGCTGGCTTCGTTCGCGTCGTAAGCGCTGGAGCGCAGCCAGACCAAGGCGCGGGTCTTACTCTGCAACGTCAGGGCGGCGGCGCTCAGGGTGTTGAGGCTGGCGGTCTGGCCCGTTAGGTTGCCCAGATTCTCGCCCTTCAGGAAGTCGGCCAAGCCCCTGTACTGCGGCCACTGGTTTTGCGGGTCCACGAAGGTGTCCCACCACCAGTACATCCCGCTGCCCGCGTAGCCGACAAACGGCGCGGCCCAGATGGAATTGTGGAAATGAATCCTGTCACGGATCAGTGGCGGCTCATTGCCGCTCCCCGAGTACCCGGTCTCGGCCAGCAGCACAGGCTTGTTCGGCGCGGTGTCGTTGAAGGCCGAGACGTCGTTGCGGCCCCAGGTGATCAGGTCCCGCCCACTGTAGTCGTGCTGCTGCGAGAAGTCGATTCCAGGCAGCTTCCACAGATCGGAGGTGCCGCCGGTGGCGTAGCTGCTGCTGATCAGGTGGTCATACGGGTCATACGCCTTCAGCACCTCAGTCATCTCGCTGGTCCAGACTTTCAGGTCGGCGTCCCCGATCGGCGTCCAGTTGACCTCGTTCCACCATTCCCAGGCAAACAGGTTGGGCTGCGCGGCGTAGCGGGAGGCGACGTAGCGCAACCGGCGCTTGAACAGCTCACGCGCCTGGGAACTGGTCACGAACTCTTCAGGTGACTTCAGCGGCCCACCGTTGGCCACGTTGTACGGATTGTCATTCCACTCCGGGTTGACGGTGGTGCTGAATTGCCCGTGATTAATCAGCGTCAGCTCGATGTTGACGCCCTTCTGGCGGGCCAGCTCAAAGACCTGATCGAGCAGCCAGGCCTGAAGCTGCCGCCCGCCGTAGTCGCCCAGGCCGGTGTCCTTCCACTCCACGCCGAACGACCACGCCGCCATCCAGATCCGGGCCAGATTGCCGCCGTTGTGCGAGAGGCCGGTCAGCCAGCGGTCATAATCGGCCAGTACCGCCGCGCCCTTGCTGTTGGACCAGCCGATGTTGAGGCCGATGGGAAAGTAAAACTGCTGGGCCTGTCCGTTGTCGTGTGCGAAGTAGCGCGGATTCTGCTTGTCGATCCGCACGAAGCCCGGCGCGTCGGAGGCGGCCACGTTGAAGCTCAGCGGCGCACTTTTGAGGCTGGGTCTAGCGAACGCGGCGCTGGCGTTCCACTGCCCCGCCGAGGTCGGCGTGAAGCGCACCCGCCAGCCCGCCGCCCCTTTCGGTTTCAGCGTGACCCGGTCAAAGTCCTGATACCAGAAGGCCGGAACGGTCATGGTTTTTCCGGTGGGCGAGGTGAAGCTGACGTTCAGCTCGGCCTGGGCCGGGTCGTAGGGATTGGCGAAGCTGCCGTCGGTCGTCAGGCCCAACTCAATGGGCTCAAAGGCGCGGGCCGCAGCGGTAGGCGCGGTCAGGCCGAGTTGGGTGGATAGGGTATTGGTCTGGGCGGCGGCGCACAGCGAGAGCGAAACGCCCAAGATCAGCAGCTTGCGGTTCATGCATTCACCCCGAACTGCGGCAGCACGTCAGCATGGACGCGCAGCAACTCGTGGATGGCAGCCAACCCGGCCCGCTTGTCGGGAACGGCGGGATCGGCCAGCACCGCTTCGTCCACCAGACGCACGTCTCCAGTGGCGGCAGCCTCAGCGGCGAGGTCGTGGACGCGGGACACCTGCTCGGCGTAAGCCAGCAGGTCGTCCGGTAAGGCCGGCACGTCCAGCGGCGTCACCTGTGCGCCCGAGACCCTCGCGGGCAGTTCCACCACCGCGTTCTCAGGCAGACCCGGCAGATGCCCGCCGTTCACCAGATTGACCATGTCCAGGTGCATCGTCTTGCCTGCGGCCAGCGCCGCGATCACGTCGCCGGGGCGCTCCCACGAACGGCCTGCCATCAGGGTCTGCCAGAGCTGGCGGCCCTGCGCGACCTGCCTCACCGTGTCCAGCCGCCCGGCGCGTTCCTGGGCGCTACCGTGGTAGGCGGTGTGTTCGTGCATCAGTGCCGCGTCGAACGGCAGATATTCTCCGATGTGTGAGTCGCCGGAAAGCGGCAATACACCGTATCTCGCCCAGAGCGAGCGGGTCAGCGGTCTGTCCGGCCACGCCCCGGCATTCAGGGCCGTGTAGACGGCGGGCAGCAGGTCCTCTCCCGTTTGCTTGTCGTTCACCGCCAGCAGCCAGGCGAAGTGGTTGAGGCCCGCGCTGACCACGTCCAGTTCATCGGCGCGGCGGTTCAGCAGCGCGGCGACGTGGTGATACCCACCCTCACCCCCGTGCGCGACGTTGCAAAAGCCCAGATTCTTCACGGTGCTGTGCCGACTCAGGGCCGTGATGACCCTCGGGAGCGGGTTACTGACATTCAGCAGCCAGGCGTCGGGACAGTGCATTTCCATGGCGTGGGCGATCCCCAGGGCCAGCGGAATCGTTCGCAGGGCGTAGGCCAGCCCGCCGACGCCGCCGCACTCGCTGGCGATCTCGCGCAGGCCGTGCCTGGCGATCACGGCGCGGTCCTGCTCGTAGCGCGGCTGGAGCTGCACCGCCGCCGAGTTGGTGACGAAGTGCGCGTCCTTCAAGGCGCTGGTGCGCTCGGAAGTGGCGTTCACCCGCACGTCCGCGCCCGCGCTCTCGGCCATCCGCCGCGCCACGCCCGCCATGTTCTCGGCCACTTCGGTGTTCGGGTCCACCAAACCCAGGTCGAGCGGCAAGCCCGAGTCGAAGATCAGATCGTGCAGCAGGCCCACGCTGAACACGTAGCTGCCCGCACCGATGACAGCAACCTTGACCCGTTCCGGAGCGGCCATCAGTCGTCCCCCGCCAAGGCTTGCCGAGTCTCGGTGCGCTGCGCCTGTGCGCCCACGCTGGCCAGCAGCGCTTTGTAAATCACTTCCACCTCCGCCGGACGCTGCGCCAGCGCTTCGAGCGGATACAGCAGCAGATCGCGGTTGCCGGTTCTGACCCACAGCGGGCGGCCCAGCTCGTCGCTGCCGATCAGCTCGGCGTCACCCAGATTCTGGGCGTCCAGCAGCAGCGGCGTGGTCGCCAGCGCGTTGGCGTGGGCGGGCAGCGGCCAGGCGTGTTCTCCGACCCGCAGTTGCGTGGGGGCCGTCTCGGACAGGCCGTAGCGGTTGTGCGGCAGCGCCCCGAAGAAGGCCCCGGCGTCATGGACCCAGGCCCCGGTGTGGATGTCCAGCGCTCCGTGAAAGTAACTGTAGACGACGCGCCCGGCGTGCCCCGCCAGCGCTCCCCAGGTGGGGGCCAGCAGTTTCTGGGTGGACGGCACCAGTAAGATGTCCGGCACCTGGGCCGTTCCCGCCAGAAATTCCCGCTCCGGCACAATGCGCGGCAGGTAGCCGAGGTTGCGAAGCGCCGCGTAGCTGTTGCGAAGCGCCCGCTTGACGTAGTCGCGGTCATCCCAGGAAAAGGGATGGTGCTCCGGCAAGTAGGAGGTGATCAGCAAGCCCACTTCCGGCAGCTCGGGCAGCGGGGCGGTGATGGCCTGGCGCAGGGCCGCCGCCGCCAACTTGGGCGTGCGGTCTGAGTTGAGCAGGCCGAATCTCAGCTCGAAGCCGTGGTGGAAGTAAGGCAGGTCCCCGGTCAGCTCGAAATCGAAGCCGCACCACCAGCAGATGTGGCTGGCTCCCTGGAGGCGGGCTTCTGTGGCCACCTTGCCCGCAAATTCAGCGATCTGGGCTTCCCCGAACACGTTCTGCGAGGCTCCGAACTCTTCGAGCCACACCTCGCGCCCGTGGGCCAGGGCCGACGCCGTGCCCACCGCCAGCCCGTAAGCGGCCAGTTGCCGCCCGGCGTCGGTCTCGGCGATGTACAGGTGCGGCCCCAGGATGTCCTGGGCATGTTCGGGGGCAAAGCCCGTCTCGTCGCCCAGGCAGTACCACGCGCCGTCGCCCAGACTGACGGGCAACCTCGGTTCGACCTCGGCCAGTACGCCGCACAGCCGCTCGGCCCAACCGCCCACCGTGGCCCTGGTGCCGACGCCTGCGTAAATGGGCATCTCGTTGCTCAGCACATAGGCTGAAAGCGCCGGATGTTGGCCCACCCGCGCCGTCACCTCGCGTAGGTAAAGGCTTTGAATATCGAGCAGTTCGGGATCGGCGTAGAGCTTGGTGGGGTCGGAAAGCCAGGCCGGACTCCAGTTCTCGCCGCTCATGTGGCCGACGAGGAAACTCAGGTGAACCTTCAAGTCCGCTGCCGTGCAGAAGTCCAGGAACTGCTCCAGCTTGCCCAGCATCTCCGGCTCCACTCGTGAAGGGTTAGGCATGAAATCCGGCCAGAACAAGAAGGCCCGCAGGTAATCCACGCCCACATCTTTCAGGGCGGCGAGGTCCAGCTCGATTTCATGGGGACGGAAGTCGCGCCACATCTTCGGGCCAGCATAGGCGGGCCAGTAGTTCACGCCGAACTGCGCGGGGGAATTGGTCATGTTTATCCCTTGAGACTGCCCACGGTGATCCCGCTGACGAACTGGCGCTGAAACACCAGGAAGAAGATGAGGGTGGGAACCGAGGCCAGCAATGTCGCGGCCATGATCGGTCCGGCGGCGCGTGGATCGGAGGTCAGCGATCCGGCCAGCCGACCCAGGGCCAGCGGCAGGGTAGCGTGGGCGTCATCGTTGACCACCAGGAGCGGCCACAGGAAGTTGTTCCATTCTCCAAGTGAGACGAAGATCGCCATGGCGGCCAGCGCCGGGCGCACCAGCGGCAGCACGATCTGCCACCAGATGCGGATCTCGCCCGCGCCGTCGATACGGGCGGCGTCGATCAGCTCATCCGGTACGCCCCGAATCGACTGAATCAGGAAGAACACCGCGAACGCCTTGGCCAGCCCCGGAATCAGCAGCGCCCAGTAGGTGTTGATCCAGCCGAAATCGCGCATGGTCAGGAAGTTGGGAATGATGGTGACCTGCCAAGGAATCATCATCGAGCCGATGATCAGGAGGAACACGATGCGGCTGCCAGGAAACTTGTGCTTGGCGATCACGTAACCCGCCGCCGAGGCAATGATTAGCGACGCGACGGTCACGAACACCGTGATAGCGAAGCTGTTGGCGAAAAATCCCAGGAAGCCGGTGCCGGTGAAGCGCTGAAACAGTCCCTGAATTTGATCGGAAACGCCGGGAGCATACTTCGGATTGAAGAAGTTCTCGGTGGTGGGGTCCTGCACGATCAGGGTGGGCGGGGCTTTGGTAATCTCACCCAGCGGTTTGAAGGCGCTCGACACCATCCAGTAGTACGGAAACAGCACGGTCAGGGCCAGCAGGTAAAAGGGCAGGCGGGCCAGCGAGTGCAGTCCGGGGGATCTCGTTTCACCGACCATGATGGTCTCCTGGGGTTGCGAAGTGCGGGGCGTTGGCGCAGCGGGCGGACTTGCAGCTCATTTGCTGGTCCGGTCTTCCGGCTCGCCGACCCGCAGATTGATCAGCGTCAGGGCAAACACGATGATGAACAGCACCCAAGCCACCGCCGAGGCGTACCCGAGCTGGAAACGCCCGAAGCCCCGGTCATACAGGTAAGTCACCAGCGTCAGCGCCGAATCGAGCAGGCCACCCACGCTGCTCACGCCGCCGAACAGCAGGTACGGCTCGTTGAACACCTGAAACGCGCCGATGGTGCCGGTGATGATGATGTAGAGCATGGTGGGGCGCAGCAGCGGCAGGGTGATTTTCCAGAAGCGCTGCGAGGGGGTCGCGCCGTCGATGGCCGCCGCCTCGTAGAGTTCACTGGGAATGGCCCGCAGACCCGCCACGAAGAGGATCATGGTGCCGCCCATCCCGCCCCAGACCGCCACCATCACCAGCATGGCGATCGCCAGCGAGGGCGTGCCCAGCCAGGTAATCTGGGCCAGTCCGAACAGCCCCCTGGCGGCATTCAAGATGCCGTAACCCTCGGAATTGAGAATCCATTTCCAGACAGCCAGAATGGCGATGCCGCCCGCCACCGAGGGCAAAAAGAATACCGCCCGCATCACCTGATCCCACAAACTCTCGCCGCCGAACACCACTGCCAGGGTCAGGCCCAGCACCGTGTTGAGGATCACCACTGATACCACGAACAGTGCGGTGTTGCCCAGCGCTTTATAAAAGCGCGGGTCCTGAAGCAGATCGGTGTAGTTGGCGATGCCGATTAATTTCGGCGCACTGATGGCGTTGTAATTGGTAAAGCTCAAGTACAACGAGTTAATGACTGGATATAGCACGAAGGCCGCGAATAATACCATAAACGGCAGCAGCATCAGCAGGGGAATTGTGAAGCTGCGCCGAACGCGGCGTGAGGGCTGGGCCGAACCTAGTGTCACCTTCAAGCCGCCCCCCACCGTGCTGGCCGCCAACCCCATTTTCTCGTTTCGCATGGCACCGCCTTGTGTCGTGTGTGTTGTGATGGTCTGCGCTGTATACGCTGCCTGGGATTCATCACAGGGCTACATCAAGAAAGCGAGAAGTGCCGGTGTTGCTCAGGCACTTCCCGCTGGCTCGCCAGTCTCGGCCTGGCTTATTTCTTGAGGTTGGCGTTCATGGTGGCGGCGGCCATGTCCAGCGCCGCTTTGGGATCGGCGTTGTTCAGGATGACCGACTGCACGGCCTTGGACAGATCGGGGTTGCTGGCCTCGAAGCCGGGGCAGTTGGGCGGGCCGGCGCTATCTTTGAGCTGCTTGAGCAGCGCCGCTTTCTGATCGGCGGGCAGAGAGAGGTTGGCGGCAAAATCGCTGCGCGGCGGAATGAAGTATAGCCCGGCCTTGAACGCGTTCTCGATCAGCGCTTTGGACACCTTTTCGTCGTTGAGCGACTTGAGGAAGTCGGCGGCGGCGTCCTTGTTCTTGGAGTAGGCCATGATGCCGATGACGGTGCCGCCTAAAAAGCCGGTGTACTTGCCGCTCGGGCCCGCGGGCAGCGCGGAGATGGCCCACTTGCCTTTCATCTTGGGGTAAGTGATGTCGAAGTTGAAGGTGCTGTAGGAGGTGCCCAGCGGGTAATTGCCGTTGTCCAGGCCACCGCCGAGATCAGGCGAGGCGTCGGTGGGCACCTTGAATTTCTTGTAGAGGCCTGCGAAGTAGGTGAGCGCCTTGACACCCGCCGGGCTGTTGACGGTGGCCTTGGTGCAGCCCTTGTCGTAGTAGCTGCCGCCTGCCTGGTACAGGTAAGGAAACAATCCCAGCCAGTCGAGGTTGCCCCACTGCACCATGTAGCCTTTCTTGCCGCTGGCCTGAATCTTGGCAATTGCGCCGGTGAGCTGATCCCAGGTCTTGGGCGCGCCGTTGACCCCCGCCGCCTTGAGCAGATCGGGACGGTAGAACTGGAGTTGCACCGTCAGGTTGTACGGCATGGCGTAGAGCTGGCCGTCGGTGGTGACGACCGATTGCAAGATACCCGGCAGGTTCTCGGTCTTGACTTGTTTGTCGAGGGCCGGGTACGCCTTGGTCAGATTGACCATACCGCCGAGGTTGCCGAGTTCGATGCCCCACGACAGCCCGCCGGTGATGATGTCAGGTCCCTGCTGGGCCGCCGCTGCCGATAGGATCTTGGCGTGGGCGTCGCTCCAGGGCAGTGCCTGAAGCGCGAAGGTCACGTTGGGGTGGGCCTTGGTGTAGAGGTCGGTGGCGGTCTGAATGACCTTGGTTTCGGTGGGGTCGCCGGTCAGCCAGATGGTCAGTTTGGTGGGAGCCTGGGCGAAGGCGGCGCTTGAAAGCAGCAGCGTGCCGGTTAAGGCCGAGAACAACATGCGGGAGAGCGGTGCATTCATGTGAACTCCTTTTTGAGATCAACCGCTTTGAGCAGCGGCACCCAGCAGAGCGGTCGGTCGAATAAGCGTTCGTGACGGCGGCGAAGTGCCGTATCCCCGAGATTTTTGCCTGTGCCTCCTCGACGAAATCCAGCGCGGGGACCGGATGGACGCCGCAGAACTTCGGTTTGGTGTTCGTGTTTTTTAGTAAAAACATCTTAGAACCGCTGACCCGGAATGTCAAGTTGCCCACGTTGAGCTGGTGTGCTGCGCTGCCGCTGGGCGCAGCTATACTCGGACGCATGGCCCGCCCCAGCAAGCCCGGATCTCCCACTGCACCCCCGCCTCTAAGCGTGCCGATGCGTGACGTAACGGTGCGTGACGTGGCGGCGCGGGCGGGCGTCTCGGCGGGCAGCGTTTCACGGACGCTCAACGGCGTGGGCGGCGTTTCTCCCAGCGTTCAAGCGCGGGTGCGGCAGGCCGCCGAGGACCTCGGCTACAACCGGGCGGGCCTGCGCTCTGACGGAGTGCCCGCCCGAATGAGCGACATCGCCGCCCACGCGGGCGTCTCAGTGGGCAGCGTCTCGCGGGCGCTCAAAAGCCTGGTCGGCGTTTCGGCGGCCACCCGGCAGCGGGTCTTGCAGGCCGCCGGGGAGCTGGGCTACGACCTGGGCAAGCTGCGCGCCGCGCCGATCACCCGCCTGGGCGTGCTGGTTCACCGGGGCGACAACGCCCTTTCGAGCAACCTGTTTTATACCCCGGTGCTGCACGGCGCGGAGCAGGCCTGCCGCAGCCGCAAGCTGGCGATGGTCTACAGCACCGTCGGGTCCGGCGACAACCTGGAGACGCTGGTGGTCGATCAGCAGCTCGACGGCCTGCTGTGCGTGGGATACTTCGAGGACGAGCTGCTGGTCGCGCTGCGCGCCGCCGGAAAGCCACTGGTGCTAGTGGACCACTTTGCGGGAGAGCTGCCGAGCGTGAACAGCGACAATTTCGGTGGAGCCTACGCGGCCACCACCCACCTGTTGCAGCAGGGCCGCCGACGGGTGGCGTTCATCGGCGGGCAGCGCGAGCACTACAGCATCGCCGAGCGGCGGCGCGGCTACCTTCAGGCCCTGGCCGACGCGGACCTGCCGCACGATCCGGTTCTCGACGTGGTCCGCGATCCGCCCGACCAGGAAAACGGAGCCAGAGTGACGATGCTGGCCTTGCTGGCGCTGCCCGAGCCGCCCGACGCGGTGTTTGCCTTCAACGATGCGACGGCCTTCGTCGCGGTCCGCACCTGCGAGCAGGCCGGTCTGCGGGTGCCGCAGGACGTGGCGTTCGTGGGCTTTGACGACGTCGCCCCGGCGGCCTCGCTGCACCCAGCACTTTCCACGGTACGGGTGGATACCGAAGCTCTGGGCGCGCGCGGCGTCGAGCTGCTGCTCGAACTGCCGGACGCGCCCGCCGCCCACATCGTGGTGCCCAACGAACTCATCGTCCGGGCCAGTTCGGTAAACCGCACCGGACCCACACGGCGGCGGGTAGGAGCGCACAAGCCGTAGGGAGATCCAGGCGTCTGGTCACTGCAACGGCCCACACCGGCCCGTCTGAAACAAAGCCGGAGCGTAGGGGTAGACGAGTTGACCTCTGCTGACTCCCGCTTTCAGAGAAACCCAGGACTAGCTTGCGCTGCTGGCGCGCACGATCAGCTCGGTGGGCAGGGTTTCCTGGTGGTTCTCAGCGCGGCGGCGCGCATCGAGCAGCAGACCCACGCCCTGGCGGCCCAGCGCCTCCTTATCGACCTGCACCGTGGAGAGCGCCGGGTGCGACAGCGCCGCCGCGCCGATACCATCGAAGCCCACCAGCGCGATGTCCTGCGGAACGCGCAGCCCTGCGTCCTGGCAGATCCGCAGTGCCGTCAGGGCCGAGGTATCATTGAAGGCGAACACTGCATCGGGCGGCTTGGGTAGCGCCAGCAGAGCCAACATGGCCGCGCGCGCGCCATCCTCCTCGTCGAGCGGGTCGCGCCGTACGTCGAGTGCCGGGTCCGCTGGAATGCCAGCGTCGTAGAGCGCTTGACGGTACCCCAGCCAGCGCTGGCGGATGCTGTAGTGGTCTGGGCCGCCGAGGTAAGCCACCCGCCGCCGACCCGCCGCGAGCAGGTGCCGGGTCGCTCGGTATGCGCCGCCGAAGTTGTCGCTGTTCACGCTCGGCAGTGCTGCCGCAAAGTGGTCCACCAGCACCAGCGGCAGGTTCAGCGCACGCAGTTGCGCCATCAGGGTGCCCTCGAAGTACCCCACGCCCAGCAGGCCGTCGGCTTGGTGGTGCTGCACGATCTCGCCCACCTGATCCTTGCCGCTCAACGAGCTGTAGTGCAGGGTCAGGCCGCGCGCCCGGCATTCGTCTTCCACGCCGTGCAGCACGTGCGAGTAGAAGGGGTTACCGTCCGGGGCGGTGTGCTGGCGGTGCAGCAGAAACGTCACATGGCGCAGCCGGGCCGTTCTCAGCCGGTCTGTGTCATAACCGAGATCACGCGCTACCTGCAACACCTGCTGGCGGGTTTGCTCAGTCAGGCCGCCCTGCTGCCGGAAGGCCCGCGACACCGTGCCTAGCGAGACGCCTGCTGCGCGGGCCACATCCTGAAGAGTGACGGACGGCGAGGAATTGGAGCCGGGCGCGCGCATGCCCGACCACTATAGTCTCCCGCGCCAGGTTCGGTTGCTTCAGGCAGGCGCAGCAGACTTGACGGCGGGCAGTCAAAAGGACTACGGTGCTCTTTGACTATCCTCTTTAGTAAAAAACAATTCGAGCACCGGGCAGGTGCAGGCCGCAGCCGCACAGGGAGAGAGCGAAGACATGCACGATATCCGCATCGGAACATTGGTAGAAGGAAGATACGCCGCTCAGGTCCTGCCGCAGATTGTGCCGCACGGCTTCGAAAGCTTCAGCCTCACCTTCTGGCAGACCACCGGGAACACCAATCTGGCCGAAACGGCCCGGCGTGTGCGCGACATTACCGAGGCGAGCGGCACCAGGATTTCCTGCCTGGAGATCTTCGGCAATCCACTGACCGGTATGGGTGACGACGCCGACACCCTGGCGAGCTGGGAGCGGCTGATTGATCACGCGCGGCTGTTCGGCACCGATCTGGTCGGCGGCTTCACCGGGCGGCTGCCGGGCACACTCGACGCCTCGCTGCCGCGCTACGCCGAAGTGTTCGGCGAACTCTCGCGCCGCGCCGCCGATCATGGCGTGCGGCTGTGCTTCGAGAACTGCGCCATGGACGGCAACTGGCGAAGCGGGAAATGGAACATCGCCCACGGCCCCGCCGCCTGGGACGCCATGTGGGACGCGCTGCCCGCCGAGAACATCGGCTTGGAGTGGGAGCCGTGTCACCAGATGGTTGGGTTGATCGACCCGCTGCCCCAGCTCCGCAAATGGGCCAGCCGGGTCTTTCACGTTCACGGCAAGGACGCCACTATCGCCTGGGACGTGATCCGAGAGTCGGGCATTCACGGCAAGCAGCCTTACGTCTGGCACCGCACCCCCGGCTTCGGCGACACCAACTGGACCGACGTGATCAGCATCCTGCGTCAGAACGACTACACGGGCGACATCAACATCGAGGGGTTCCACGATCCGGTGTACCGAGGCGAACTGGAGATGACCGGCCAGATTCACGCGCTGAACTACCTCAAGGACTGCCGGGGCGGCCCATTTATCTCCAACCCAGTGATTACCGAAGCCGAAGGGGTCGGTGCAGTATGACCCCGGCCACTGGTCCACAGTTCCGCATTGTGCTGGTGGGCTGCGGCAGTATGGCCAACACCTGGGTGGACTACGCCCTTCAGCGGGAGGACGCCGAACTGGTCGCCCTGGTCGATCTCAACGAGGCCGCCGCGCGGGCATTGGCCGACAAGCACCAACTGGGCAACATCCCTCTCTTCAGTGACGTTGCCGACGCCATTCAGTCCAGCGGAGCCAACCTGGTCTTCGACGTGACCATCCCCGAAGCGCACGAGGCGGTGACGCTGGCGGCGCTCAAAGCGGGCTGCGACGTGTTCGGCGAGAAACCGCTGGCCGCCGGAATGGAGCAGGCCCGCCGGATGGTCGTTGCCGCCGGGCAGACCGGGCGCACCTACGCCGTGATGCAAAATCGCCGTTACCTGCCGCAGATGCACGCCTTTCGTGATCTGGTGCGCGGCCATATAGGCACGCCCGGCTTTACCACCGCCAACTTTTTTATCGGCGCACACTTCGGCGGCTTCCGCGACGCGATGGCCAGCCCGCTGCTGCTCGACATGGCCATTCACACCTTCGATCAGGCCCGCTTCATCCTGGGGGCCGATCCAGTCTCGGTGTACTGCCAGGAATTCAACCCACCGGGATCGTGGTATGCGGGCGCGGCGGCGGCGGTGTGCGTCTTTGAATTTGCGGGCGGACAGGTCCTCAGCTACAACGGCTCGTGGTGTGCCGAGGGTGCGCCGACCTCCTGGGAAGCCGAGTGGCGGGTGATAGGCAGCGCCGGAACGGCCCTCTGGGACGGCACCCACGCGCCCCACGCCGAGGTGGTGGCCGATCCGCAGCAGGAAGGCTTCCTGCGCGACTTCAAGCGGGTGGAGGCGCAGGCGTCTCACAACGCTTCCAGCCCCGAGGGGCACTTCGGCTGCCTGAACGAGATGTTTACCGCTCTGACCGAGAAGCGGCCCCCCGAAACCGATTGCCACGACAACATCAAGAGCCTGGGGATGGTCTTCGGCGCGGTGGAGAGTGCCCGGCGCGGCGAGAAGGTGATGCTCTAGCATTCCCGTCTGCTCTGCCACGATTTCCCCGTTCTCACCCCTATTCCCAGGAGTTTCCCCCATGACTCAGACGCTTTCCCTGCACACCGGCTGGCAGTTCAAGGCCCGTAGGCCACAATCCTCCCTGAGCGACGATTTTGCCGCCGACGCCGACTGGGCCGCCGCCCGCGTACCCGGCACGGTACATCAGGACCTGCTCTCGGCGGGCCGCATCCCCGATCCCAACATTGGCCTCAACGAACTGGAGGTGCAGTGGGTGGGCGAGACCGACTGGCTCTACCGGCTGGAATTCGATGCGCCCGCAGCCGGGTCAGGCGAGCAGGCCGATCTGTGCTTCGACGGCCTGGACACCTTCGCGCAGGTATGGCTCAACGGCGAGCTGATTCTGGAGAGTGAGAACATGTTCGTGCCGCGCCGCGTCTCGGTGGCGGGCAAGCTGAATGAGGGTTCCAACGAGCTGCTGATCTGCTTTACCTCGGCCCTGCGGCGCGGCCAGGCCATCGAAGCCGAACTCGGCAAACGCCATCTCTGGAACGGCGATTCCAGCCGCCTGTATGTCCGCAAGGCGCAGTACCACTACGGCTGGGACTGGGGTCCGGTGTTGATGACGGCGGGACTGTGGCGGGGGGTGCGGCTGGAAGTCTACGCCGCCCGGCTGGATGAACTGGCCTGCAACGTGGCGCTACCAGATGATCTGAAACGCGCTGAGTTTCCGGTGAGTGTAGGTGTCAAAGGCAAGCTTGAAGGCAACGTTGTGCTGGAGCTGCTGGGGCCGGACGGGGCGGTGATCGGGTCTGAAATCCTGCCCGCCGCCGAAACGGTTTCGCACACCTTTAGCGTGGAGAATCCCGCCCTGTGGTGGCCCGCTGGCCACGGCGAGCAGCCGCTGCATACCGTCCGGGCCACGCTGGACGGCGGGAGCAGTTCGGAACTTCGGGTGGGCGTGCGGACCATCAAGCTGGTGCAGGAACCGGTTGCGGGCGAGGAAGGCAGCTCGTTTTTCTTCAAGGTCAACGGCACGCCCATCTTCTGCGGCGGCGCGAACTGGATTCCCGACGACAACTTCCTGCCGCGCATCACGCCCGAGCGCTACCGCACCCGCTTGACCCAGGCCAGGGACGCCCACATGGTCATGATCCGGGTCTGGGGCGGCGGCATCTACGAGGACGATGCCTTCTACGACACCTGCGACGAGCTGGGGCTGCTCGTCTGGCAGGACTTCATGTTCGCCTGCGGGCTGTACCCAGCCCACACCGAATTTCAGGCCAGCATCCGCGAGGAAGCCGAGGTCGCCGTGCGCCGTCTGCGCCACCACGTCTCTTTGGCCCTCTGGTGCGGCAACAACGAGGATTACCAGATCGCCAGTTCGGTGGGGGCTTACGGACCGGGCAGCGACGAGAGCAAATTCGATGCACTGCATACCTACGAGGTGCTGCTACCGGAAGTCTGCGCCCGGCTCGACCCGGCCACCCCGTACTGGCCCGGCAGCGCTTACGGTGGCCCCGATTCCACGTCTCAGACGGTGGGCGACCGTCATACCTGGGACATCTGGCACAGCGCGATGGCCCCCTATCAGGACTACCCGAAGTACGAGGGCCGCTTCGTCAGCGAGTTCGGGATGCAGTCTCTGCCGTCGCTGGCCTTGCTGGAGAGTACGACAACACCAGAAGAACGCTTTCCGGCCAGCCGCACCCTGGAGCACCACAACAAGGCGGGTGACGGGCCACGCCGCCTGAATGTCTACATCGGCGATACCGTTCCCATTCCCGCCGATCTGCCGGGCTACGTCTACGCCTCGCAACTGGTGCAGGCCGAGGCGATGCTCAGCGCTTACCGGGGCTGGCGGCGGCGCTGGGGCAAAGACGGTCAGCGGGCGGTGTCGGGAGCGCTGGTGTGGCAGCTCAACGACTGCTGGCCGGTGACGAGCTGGGCCGTCATCGATTCGTCGGGACAGGCCAAGCCCGCTTACTATGCCATCAAGCGGGCGCTGACGCCGATCAGCGTAGGGCTGGCGCTGAGAGAGGGCGGAGCGCAGGTCTGGGCGGTCAACGGGACCGGTGAAGTTCAGCACCTGACCCTGGAACGCCGCGCCCTGACGCTCAACGGCCAGGAACTCAGTGCCGAGTCGTGCGAGGTGACGCTGGCGGCCAACGAAGTGACCGAGTTGGGCAACTTTGCCGCTGAACACGGCGCGGACTCTCCCCTCTTCGCGGCCACCCTGCGCTGGGGCGACGAGATCATCAGCCGTGAGGTGCGCTGGCTCGAGCCGTTCAAGTACCTGACCCTCCCCGATCCGGGCCTAAACGTAGAAGTAACCGGCCCGAATACGCTGCGGCTGAGCGTGCAGCGCCCCGCCAAGGGCGTGTGGTTGGAGTCGGCCCCCGAGACCGTCTGGGACGACAACATGCTGGATTTGCTGCCCGGCGAGACGCGGGTGATCAGGGTACAGAAGCTCAATCCGCAAACCCTGAGCGCCCGCTGGCTGGGCGCGGAAGAAACGGTAGCGGTGGGTGGGTATAAACGGGCCTGAAGTACCCTATCCAGACCTCAAACTGGGACTCTTCAGCGCCCGCTGCCGCATGGCCTTCGGAGCGCACGAGATGAAGCCCAGCCAGCCGACCAACCTGTTTGATTCCACCGAACGCTTGCGTTGCCTTTACTGGGTTGGCGTATGTTGACCCGTCGTGATCGACCCGAAACTCGACTACCACCGTTTTGCCATGACCATCATCCAGCACGCTGTTCGGCTCTCTCAGCACTCCCCACGGTTCCGGCAACTTAACCACGAGCAGGCCGTCTGGTGACATGTCCATCCCGGCCATGTCACCGTCCATCTCCATGCCCGCCATCTGCGTCAATGCAGGCAGACTCAGCACGCCGCTCAGGTTCTCCAGCTCGCGGGTCAGGTAAGCGAATGAGGCCACCAAACAAAGCAGCGCCGTCCAGAGACGGAGCAGGCGCTGCCGGGCCGTGAAGGTCACACTTTTAGGGTAAGGCTAGGGATGAGGCGTGATGTCCTGCTGGAACATTCGGCCCAGCTCCCTCTCTCCAGCCCTACCACCTTCGACGGTTTGACAAACGCGGGAAGGGGCGTGGGAAACTGAGGTCCGAGCGATGCTGGAGGTTCCCAGCACGCTTGAACGCCTGATCTTTGTATGGCCTGATGATTGTGGTTCAGGGGTCTTCTGCCAGTATCAGTACAGGGACATGGAGAACTTCAGAATCGGTCTTCTTGAAACGTGCCGAGGGACTGGCCCTGGCGCAGCCTCACCTGCTGGAACATGAGACCTGGATCGTTCAGCAGCATAGCCGGGATGCCAGGGCCGCGCTGCTGCGCCAACGCCTGCCGCCGAGAATCCGGCGACTGGTGCCGGTCTGGGACGTCTGGCCAGGCTCACACGGAGGCAATGATGACGACGCTCAGCAGGGTGCACGCACTCAAACAGGCAAGCTGGACAGATACAGTCAGCCCAGCACAGGCTGATGTACTTTCGCAGGCCAGGAACCAGGTTCAACAA
>Ga0160427_10000521_pt1 | contig 23456 bp, 34 predicted proteins | sample SolpanmetagenomL_FD_108194 | JGI IMG/M metagenome (GOLD analysis project Ga0160427, IMG submission 108194) | Solar panel surface microbial communities from Lawrence Berkeley National Laboratory, California, USA - L | ecosystem: Engineered > Built environment > Solar panel > Unclassified ...
ACCTCGGTCGGGCTGAGATTGATACAGGCCGGCAGGGTCCCGCAGGCCTGCTCTCCGCACGCCGTAAGACCGAACAGCAGGCTCCCGGAAAGGAACAGCGACCGAATTGAATTCATGCCTGAGGGTACCGCACGCTGCTGGGGCGGTCAGACGGATGTGGGATCTGTGTTCAGGCCGCTGATCACCTTGGTCTACCGTTCCTCTGTCTGGAGCCGTTGCTCCGGAACGGCCATGCCGCTTCGATCACGGTGTTGCCGCGTGCCGCAGGCCAAGACCCCGCTAGACTCTGAGCAGCTCGACAACCGCGCAGTGGCGTCACTGTAAGTCGGCAGGGCAGAGGCAAGCTCAGCTCGTCATGGGCTGTACGGAGGCACTACATGCAGAACGAAGAGCGCAGCCTGAAAGTGTCGGAAGACTTGACGGTATCGGTAGAAGCCTTCCGGAGCGAGGCCGCGCACCTGAAGTTCGACGCCTCCTGTGAACTTCAGACCGCTCAGTTCCTGACCACCCTGGCCGCCAGCAAACCTGGAGGGCGCCTCCTCGAACTGGGAACAGGCGTGGGCCTCAGCACCGCGTATCTCCTGGCCGGCATGAACGCTGAGGCCTCACTGGAGACGGTGGAACTCGAAGAGCGGTTCAGCGCGGCTGCCCAGCGGCTGCTCGGTCAGGATTCCCGGGTACAGTTTCATGTAGCAGACGGAGAACAGTGGTTACGTGATCCGGTCCAGCGGACGAAAAGATACGATCTGATCTTCGCAGATACCTGGCCTGGGAAATTCCACGCCCGTGAGGCCGCGCTCGATCTGCTGGCCCCTGGAGGAATCTACTTCATCGACGATCTCTTTCCGCAGGCGAACTGGCCGGAAGGACACCAGGCCAGTGTGGACAGGCTCCGCACGGAGCTGGAAGGGCATCCTGACCTGACTTCCACGTTCATCCCCTGGGCGAGTGGCGTCATGGTCTGTGTCAGGAAAGCCTGAGGTGGATTCACACGCGGAGCTGGAAGCGTTGACCTTCGACGACCTGATGCCGTTCGAGACCAGCTTCACGATCATCCGGATCGAGCAGACGTTCGAACAGGTCCTCAACGTCCGAATCGAGGACGACCGTTACAGTCGGAGCATGACCCTGCCTGCAGGTGGGCTTTATAGAACTTACGACCTGCAGTTTGCCGGGTACCTGGCGGCCTCGATCAAGGAGGAGTTACAGGGCTCGAGTTTCGAGGGCGTGCGGGAGGGCCACCGGTTTCAGCGGTGCCGGGACACGGACTTCCTGAAGTACATCAAAGCCTCCATGGTGGTGGAGGCCAATTTCGACCAGGTGACGAAGCACTTCGGGGTGTACTGCCTGAATGGTCTGATCGACATCGCAACCTGCTTCGAGCCGACCGTGACTCTCGTAAGTGAACAGGGGCCAGAGTAGTGCAGTGGCCATTCCGAAAGCCGTCGAACCACACAGGTCACGCCGATCCACGGCGGCCCATGCGGCAAGGGCAGGTGGTCATGGACATCAGCGGATACACGGCACTCTCCATTCTCCCGCCGCTCCTCTAGCAAAGACAACGGAAGGAGCTGAGAACGTCGACACTGCCAGTCAGGGGAACAGGGATCTTGAGAATGCCATCGACGGGTTGCACCTGGCCTTCGCGGGCTCTTCAGTCCCGGCCGAGGTGGAGGTGTCCAGCCGCCGTGACCCCGAAGAGGAGCTCGGCGCCCTCCGCCGCTTTCCGCTGCGGAACGTCCCGGCCACTGGCATCGACAACTACGCCGAGCACGCCTTGACCACCGTAGGCGACGTGAACCTGCTCAAGTACGCCCTGCCGAGGCTGCTCGAACTCACCGCCTGCGAGGCACTCCTGACCGACGCGGAGACCGTGCTGAGCAAGCTCGAACTCAGTGGGTGGCGCGCCTGGCCGGAGGCGGAGCGCCTGGCCATCCTGGCCATTCTGCAGGTCTGGTGGGCCCGGGTGCTGGAATTGGAGGTCCGGTTCTCTGAGTGGCGGGCGCGGTACGACGCTCTGTTCGGTCACCCAGACCAACCTCAGCCTCGCCTGGTTCCTTCAGCTGTAAGAACGGTCGGGGAACGTCACGGCCACGCATTGAGGGGGTTCATCAGAAACGTCGTACCGCATTGAATATAGAGTTCTTCGGAGACACCGGTGCTGTACATCCTGGCTGAGAAGGAAAGACCGGGAATGAGGTCAGGGCCCCATCGTGAGCTGTGCAGGCGTGATCCTGAAGGCGTCTTCAGCCGCTGTGAAGGTGCAGGTGAAGGGGGCCTGTCGGAGCCCAGCAGGTGCGCCAGACAAGTGAGCCACGCCGGTCAGGGTCCAAGCTCGAGCGAAGTGCCGCGCCGGCCGGGTAAACACCAGCCGTACGATGGTGGCCCGCCGAACTGCCAGGAACGCCAGGGACGTGCAGTTGGCGCGTGCCTGTGCAGGTGTCCAGTGGTCCTGCCGCTCGGCATACGTCTGAGACGCCGCCGGAAAGTGGGTGGTCAGGGCGGATGGCTCTGAGGCGAGCGAGAGGGAGGCAGTGAACGCGAGAGCAGAGAGGATCTGCCCCCATGGCCGGGTGACCCTCACGTCTGACCTCGCCGGGCAACTGCTGGCGAGGAGCCCGCGGGAAGAAGAGCAGCAAGAAGTAGCCCCCAGCCCACGTTCTCCGACAAGACGGTATCTGCCTCAGAAAGGAAAGTCCCAGTCTCCACTACACCCAAAAGCAGTGCGATCAGCACCAGTCGGAAGGGGCTCCCGCACCGGTACCCGCCGGAGCCGGGAGAGAGGGCTGCGTGATCAGCATGTTCCATTCTGGAAAGAAGCGCTGACGTCTGGATGATCGTCAACTTGGCGGCCCCCATGAGGGTTGTTCCTGTACACGCCAGTGACCGGCTCTGGTCGTCAGCTGCATCGGGTGTCGCTCTCCTCGCGTTCCAGTGACACTGCCCCGCGCCTCTGCGCAGACGGGATGACCGCGCTGCAGGTCAGGAAGAGTGTCGAGCATGATGCTCCGGTCCATATCGCCAGTGAAGTTCAGCGGAGCAGCTTGTAGGCGTAGAGCGTCTGCCCTCCCCAGACATACACCTCTCCGCTCACCGGGTCGTACGGCAGATAGGTTCCCGCAGCTGCAGGAATGTCCTCGGTTCCCTGCGCCAGTAATTTACCGGTCGCGGTGTCCAGCGCGTAGGTCCGGCCGTTCGTGGCGTACAGCACGCCATTCACGTACGTCGGGCGGCTCAGGAACGACTGCCGGTAGGTGAGCGTGAACGACCAGGCCAGCGAGCCGTCCGACTCGTTGTACGCGGGCAAACAGTCGCCGCCGAACAGCCCGGCGTACACCTTGCCGCCCCCGGCCACCAGGAAACTCGCAGTCGAGGTCGGCGCGCCTGGGCATGCCTTCAACAGGTCGGCGGGCTTGTCCCAGAGGGTCTTTCCGGTGGCCAGGTCATACGCCTGCAGTCCTTCGTCCTGGGATTCGACGAACAGCCGGCCGTTGTCGAGCACCAGTGAGAACGGGGCGTGCCCGTAATCAGGGCTGGTGGTGGTGACTTTCCAGCGCTGCTGGCCTGCCGAGGTGTAGGAGATCACCTCATTGGTGATCGTCCCGATGTAGAGGTTTCCATCCGCGTCTACGTCCAGACCAGTGATCTGCTCACTGCCCTGGGCGTTGTTGATCAGCTTCTGCCACCGCAATATGGGCGTGTCGGTGTTGAGGCTGGCGGCGTCATAGGCGTACAGGTGTGCGCCGTCCGCGACCAGCAGTTGATCCCCGACGATTCGCGGTCCGGCATCGGCGATCGACGCAACATAGGTGTTGGGGAGGGGAATGCTGCGCAGCAGCGTTCCCTGCGGGGAGTAGATCGCCAGCCATCCTTTATAGGTCAGCGTTGAGCGGTCGATCAGCAAGGCGACGACGTTAGGGCCCACCCGGGTGAAGCTGGAGCGTCCACCGTCGACCCGGCCGGGGGCCGTGGGAACGTTCCAGGCGAGCGAGTGCGTGGCGACGTTGACGGCCGCCAGGGTTTTCACTTCGGTCTTGGCGGAGGGGTCGAGGCTGTCCGTGAGCAGCAGGCCGTTGACCAGGGCGCTGGCTCCCCGGCCGGGCTGCTGCAGCTGCCAGGCGGGCGTGAAGCGGGCGACGCCGGGGGGTGGGGTGCTGCCGGGTTCGTCCACCGTGGCGGAGCAGGCGGCAAGGAGCGTCGTCAGGGTGACGAGGCCGAAAAACATCAGCGTACGGACTGAGGTCATGGTGAGCTCCTGGAATTGAGGGATGACTGGCGCTCAGGATACAGCGTCGGCGCTCCAGTCAGAGGCGAAGTTGCGTGTGGTGTGTAGGCCAGCGTTATCGGAATGGGGCTTCCTCCCATAACTGCCCCAGGCGTTGAGTGCTGGCCTGGACGATCTGCCAGTACAAATGGCTATAGGCCGAAAAGCTCGCCCACCGACACGTCTTCAGGCCGTCAGGAGAATGAAGTGGGTCTGTAGAGCATATTCAGTAGTTGCTTGCTGCCCAGATCATCCTTGGGAATTGTGCTTCAGATCTCCACCGTCTTCAGCCCGCTGGAACGTGACTTAAGGCGAAAAGACCCCCTGGTACACTGAACCCACTCATGCAGATCCTTGACGCGCTTCACGCAGATCTTCAGCTCGATCCTTACCTGCCCGTTCGGCAGAATTCGGATGAGGAGTCGATCGATCTCGAAGCCCTGAAGGCACTGGCTGACTTCGCTGTTGTTCCCCATGACTATCTGCTTCTCTTCGCTTACTACGGCGCTTTTGGCGTGGTGGACAGCCGATACGGGAACGATCTGAGTCTGCGGCACCCGGTGGAAGCCCATGAATTCTATTTTGAATTCGAACGGGCGCCCTTGATGCCGGGGATGTATCCGATGACCTCAGGGTCCGGGCCTTACACCCTCTATTACGGGACGGTCGAAGGCCGGACCGGTGTGTATATCGCCTACGACTCTTCAAGCTGGTTGTCCATGTCCGCTTATATCGCGTCGTCCCTCAGCCACCTCTTGTTTGATGGGATTGGCTGGGACCGTATAGATGCCTTTTTTCAGGGCTCCCTGAAGGATTAGGACGTGGAGAGTGGAAGGCCGGGAGCGGCAGCGAGGTCTGGTCTATTTCGACTCACTGCCGTCCTACTCCTGATCTGTACGCAGGCGCTGGCGGTCCAGGAGAAGTCCGTCAATGGAACCCGCAAGCTCCTTCTCCTCCGTGACAAGGCGACGTCTCAAAAGCTGTACCTCACGGCGGACAACGTCACGTACCTCTCTGCCGGTCGACAGCGGTGGACCCTGCCTCGACCAGAAGCGTCCTTCAAATTCAGCGACGCGTCCTTCCTGCCTGGGAAAGTCCTCGTGTCCACGTTCTCAGACCAGCAGAAGGTGATCGTCCTGTCCGCCTACACCACGGCAGGGAAAAAGCTCTGGACGTTCCAGACGCCACAAGTCTGTGGACCGCCCTTCATTGAGGTCAACGGCTTCGAGCAGTATGTCAAGTTCAGCTCGAAGTGCTTCCAGACGCAGTTCTACACCTACGACCATCTCCTCGCATCCGCGACTGGAAAGGAGGTGACGAGCGGGATCACGACTTCGATCATCTCCGTCCTGAATTCACGGCTTGTCGTTTCTTACGGGAAGTTCCCTCAAATAGGATATGTACCCGCAGTGACGCGACGTCCACAATTTGGAGAACCCCTCCCCGGCCAGACTCAACGTGCCTGGTTCTTTTACGACGAGCCCAGAGTTTCGTGCGCGAGCCTGCGTAACAGTGGGGGCCACTGGGTCAGCGGCGAGTATCTCTACAGCGAACTTGAAGACCGATGCGGCCGGTACACCCTCCGGTTTCACTGGACCGATCTGAAGCGGCCTCGGCCGGAGATCATTCCCGGCTGGTCTCTGTCTGGACCGACTGGCATACCTGAACAGGACGTCCGGGCTCAGGATGCGACCATGTACCTCATCTCAGGAGAGTGGCGGAGAGGACCGCTGATGTGCCCCCTGCTCTCCCCGTATTCGGCCGTCCTGTTCCCGACCATCGAGTGCCCCACTCCAGAACAACGGACCCGTTTCGGTCGGTGACCGATCAGACTCGGCACTGATTCGGTACGAGGCAGCCGAGTCGACCTGGTTTAAAGCCTGAAGCACAGGTAAGGGGAGCAGCCAATAAACTGACCTGACGTCTGCCCATTTGAGGAGAACCATGAAAAAATCAGCCGCATGTGCCGTTGTTCTTCTGTTGCTGACCAGTTGCAACCTCGTCAGCTCTTACAACGCCGCGAGTTTATTTCTTAACTACACCCCCTCTGGTCACTGTCCTGACCTCACGCTCGTAAATTACGGCCCTGACAACATCAGCTTCCTGACTGGAGATAAGAGCAGTGCGGAAGTGAAGGTCGGCGCGAGCGGTCCGCTGTCACGCATCGTGGGCAGTGAGCAGAGAAGCAATGGAAGCTACCCCATGGGTGGAGGCGTCGTCAAAAACGGGGCGTCCTACACCTATGACTTGGGCTTGAAATGCTCGCCTACCTCTCCAGAAGTCAGACTGTCCTCCGCTGTCTACTCCACCCTGATACTGGCCGAAGACCCGACCACAGCCAGCGGGCTGAAGGTGGCTGTGGCTCCACCTCTCGGCTCTTATTGAGATCTGAAATGTAAAAGCGAGTAGACATACACACCTAGGGGTGAACGATGGAAGACGTTATTTACGTCTTAAATTACCAGCTCGAGACGGAAAACGACTGGCCAGAGGACATTGAGTTGAAGATAGGGTTCTTCACGTCCAAAGAGGCCTGCCATAAGGCAATTCAAGAGATTATCGTCAGAAGAATGTTCGCCTTCGATTTGAGCAGGTTTCGTATCTATGAAAACAAGCTAAATGAAATCGGCTGGATGGAAGGGTTCTGGAATCCGAACCCGGAAGAATGATTGGAGGCGTATGAACAACACTGTCTTCCGCCTCAGGCACTGTTATGGAGATGAGCGCGGGCTCGAAGTAAAACATATTGGGATCTTCTCGAATGAAGAAAAAGCCTCGGAGGCGATTGAGCGGCTTAAAGCAGTACCTAGCTTCAAGGATTATCCCGACAGTTTCGTTGTTACTGAAGAGAACTTGGATGCAGTGAACCGGGACGAAGTCCTAACTGGTGTAGTCAAGTTGAACACGTACATCCAGAGCCGGTGAAACTTGGGGGTAAATATGACGTACTTCATAGAGGAAGAGTTGGAGACGCTCGACATCGTCTGGTTCGCTGTTGATAAGAATGACAGTATCGGGATGTTTTCTACACAAGGGACAGGAAAAATAGGGTATATCGAAGAGTGGACTGAAGAAGTCCTGGAAGAAATCTATGATTATGTCCTGAAGCTGCCCGAATATTCTCGTGTGGTCATCGAGCACCATCCAGATATCGAGGAGTTGAATCCACTCTACGGAGTGGCTGATCTGGAACTGTCTTTCGCTTTCAAAGGATTATACGTATTCAATTCGGAAACGTACTACACTCTGAATCCACTCAACTATGTAAGAAGTGTCAGTCCTGCTTCTCCACTGCACCTGAGTAAAGTTTCTGATGAGATAAGGAACAAACTGCTGATGTTCAAGGACAACCGGCTCGACTTCTCGAACAATAAAGTGATCACCATATATGAATCTCAGACCGCGTGATGAAGTTCGGTCCGGTCGACCTGGCCAAAGTCGGCATCAAGACTGTCAGCGGGAAAAATGAAACACTTCATCTGAAACCGGAGGCTCCTCAACGCCAGACCACCGTGTCGTCCGTGATCTCGGCCCAGTGCAGACACTCTTCCGGATCCACCTCGATCCCGCGTTCGACATGTTCGTGCGCCCACTCGGGCACCCAGCACAGCAGCCCAGGGCTCTGTTCATATCCTGCGCGTTGGGGGTACGGCGGTGACCCAGGTGTCCCAGGGAGGAACGTTGTTGTCGTCGAAATACCCGGAGCTGGCAACCCTCGCTGCGCCGTCGAAGAGCGACTGTGTGGGCTCCACGACCAGGAAGGCCTGCGGGCGGGACCACTCACCGTCCACGGTGAGGTCCAAGTGATACGCCGAGGCGGGGCCTTCGGCATTCAGGCGCCGGCGGGCTTCCTGAAAGGAGGCGATGCCGGTGGCGAGGTCGGCGTCCCAGAACGCTCTGCTCTCGACCTGAAGCTCCGCAAAGTGGCGTAGGGCAGAACTCCGCAGGGCCACTGCCGCCGGCGCCTGAGCGAGGGACGTGTCCCAATCGCGCGGGTTCCGCCCGGGAAGCTGGATGGGCGTCTGCAGCGAGGCAACATCGAACGCCGGCACGAACTGCTGAACGTAGGACAGGCATTCACTCCAGGCCCTCCGGATTGACGTGTCCCGTTCTGGCATCCGGGAGAGCCCCTGATCCTCACTCATCTGGCTCGATGTTCAACACCTGGGTCAGATGCAGACGGAAGACGTCAGATACGTCCTGGCCTGGCGCATCCGCCTCAGTGTCGGAGGTCGACCGGATCATTCGGAACCGGTGCCCCGGTAGATGACCAGCATTCCCACCTGGCTGCGACTGACCTGACCGGCCGCCTCCAGTTCGTCGAGTGCGGATTGTACGAGGCTCAGCTCGATTTCCAGCGCTTTCGAGACCGCTCTGGCGCCTTCCGCCCGGTGGTGCAGTCTGGCCAGGACCGTGACCGCCAGCGGACTGAGCGGCCCCTCCCTCAGCACCTGGCGTTGCTGCTGCACCAGGTGGTACTCGGTGTGGTTCTTATTGCCGTCACCCTGACTGACTACCACCTGTTTCGTCCCTGTCAGGGCCTGCATGGCCTCTTGAAACAGTGACTGCGTCAGGTCGGTCATCCGCCTCAGCGTGCCTTCCGTCATCCCCAGACCCGGTGTGGACCTCAGCGCCGTCAAGAGCAGCTGCTGGGCCTTGGCGCTGGCTTCATCACGGGGCATCGTGCTCATCCTAATGGGCCGCCACCACACCAGGGGCGACATCTGCGTCCAGGGAGATCCGGGTGGCCCGCTGCCTGGGTTCTAGGGAGAGGTGCGGCTCTTCAGAGCCCCTGTCTTCATGTCGAACGTGGCAGTGACGCCATCCACGAAGGTCACGGTTCCCCGGCTCCCGTCCTGATTCAGACTGGCCTTCGTCGCCCCCCGGCCACCCAGGCGTGGAAGCGTCCGGATGAACGCCCCGTTGACCGCGTTCCAGACCGAGGCGGGGCCTTCTCCGTCGGTGACCACCATCCGCCGCCCGTCTCCACTGAAGGACACGTTCTTGAGGTAGATGCTGGCCCCCGCAGACCCCGTCATGACTGCCACACGCTTCCCGGTCTGCACCGACCACAGCGAGGATTCGTTCCACGGCCAGGTGAAGCCGGACCTCGTGTCGAAGCCGGTGTGGTTCTCGCCCGGAATGTAGTTCAGCAAGAAGCGCCGGCTGTCTGGCGTGAAGGCGGCGGCCAGCAGCCGGTCCTGCGGCGCGAGGTAGGTGTGAAGCCGCTTTCCACTCCGGGCGTCCCACAGCTGCACGTACCCGCAGCCGTCCGCGACGGCCAGCAGGAAGTGGCCGTCCGGGCTGAATGAGGTGGACGTGATGCAGGCCAGGCCTTGGGTGGTGACGCTCCAGCGAACCTGCGCGTCATCCTTGACGGTGAGCGTCCCCAGAGTGCCTTGCGTATTCACGGCCAGGGTGGCGTTCGGGCCGGAGGTCAAGGCAGCCACTGTCCCCAGCAGCGTCAACAACGCCGGGAGCATCAGCGGTCCCCGGACCGGTCCTGGATGTCCAGCCCAGCCTCAGACAGTCTCCAGCGGTGTTGCAACTCGTAGGGCCCATCGCATACCCAGAAGCCGTCGTGGACCCTGGCACGTTCCGGGATGACCAGGATCTGCATCCGCTCACCCAGACGCTCCGAGACCACAGTGGCGGTGAACGAGTTGGGGTTCAGTGGCACTGTTCCCTCGATTCGCAGCTCGCCCCTTCTGGTCTTGCCGGCCCCGACCGGATGGAGGAAGTCCTCGATCTGCTGACGATCGGAGCGCAGGACCAGCAGACCCGTCACCGGTTCACCAGTCAGCAGCTGGCCCTGAACTGGGAAACCCTGGGCGCGGGTCATCGGCAGATCGTCCATGGAGACAGGGTAAGGCACACGACGTGAGCGGAGGGGTCGCCCGGAGCCGGGAAATGTGGAAGGAGCAGCCACTTTTGTTGTCTTGAATACCTCTCAGAGCGGTGTTCAATCGCCTCCCCTGTTATTCGCCACTCAGGTCATGGGTTGACCTACAGCAGAGGTTCACCCGACCTGGACGGGCAGGAAATGAACATGCCCCCACCGTCCGGTCGGGGCAACGAGGGAGAACAGATCAGCGAGGCAGCGTGAAGGTGGCGGTGCAGGTGAGGGCGCCCTGAGTGAACTTGCAGTCGCTGTACTGGACACTGAAATTCGGGACGTTCAGTCCCCCAGGCATCCCCATCATCGGCGCCGCCGGGGTCCCTCCCCGGCGAGGCGGGGTCATCCCATTGGCCACCCTTCCACTGGTGACAGCGCCACTGCTGGCAATGGGAGCGCCTGAGACAGGGACATGGTCGAGTTTGTACCCTTCGATGATCAGGGCCCGGATGGATTTCGTGTTCGTGGGCAGCCCGCCCAGGTCGAACAGGATGTCGATCGGTCTGCCCTGGGTGGACGGCGCGGTGTTTGGCCCGTCTGTGCCCTGGCCCGCGACGTTGACTCCAGTGGCCCGGGAGAGCTGACCGATCTCCGAGAACGCCTGGACGTTCTTGAGTTCGAGCTGGAAGGTCCCGCCCTCCCCGGCCACGGTCTGCACGAACGTCAGCCCACACTGGACCCCCTGGGCCACCGTGCCACAGCCACGGAAGGTGTAGGTCCCTCCGGTGACCTCCCAGCTCTGCCCCTGCGCGCCGGCCACCGAACTGGACGCCATCGCCACACCTACCACTGCCGCCAGAAGGGAAATCTTCATGGGGTCAGTCAAGCACATCCTGGAAGAGGATGTGCGGCGTGGGTGGAGGTGTCCGGGCCGATCATCTCCACTTCAACTCCGGCCCGTACACTCGGGCCATGCAAACACTGACCGCGGGCACGCTGCTGGCCCTGCTGACCTGCTCGGTCCTGGCGGCCACCGACCACGATCCGGTCGTGCCGGATCCTCGCCTGAGTCCCGGTGACGTCCTCACCAGCGATACCGCCGTCATCTGCGTGCCCGGCTACACCAAGACCGTGCGCAACGTCCCCCAGGCCCTCAAGGAGCAGGTGTACCGCGAGTACAACATCACCGGGCGTGCGCCCGGTGAGTACGAGATCGACCACATCATCAGCCTGGAACTCGGCGGCTCGAACAGCATCCGGAACCTGTTCCCCGAGAGCTTCAAGAGTCAGCCACTGAACGCACACGTCAAAGACACCCTGGAGAACAAGCTGCACGACCTGGCCTGCTCGGGGAAGATCACCATGCAGGAGGCGCAGCAGGCGATTGCCAGCAACTGGACCACCGCCTACGTGAAGTACGTCGGCCCCCTGCCGGGCGGCGCGCAGACGGTGCAGGAGGTGGCCGGATCGACCGGTCAGAAGACGGCGGCTCCAGCGAGTGGGCCCGGTGCCACGGCGACTGTCCCGGTGCTGCCCGCCCCCTCCGCCAGTCCTGGTACTACCTCACCGAACGCGGACGGCAGCTGCCCAGCGACTGCGCCGATCAAGGTCAGCAAGGCGGGGATCTACCACCTGCCTCAGGGAGACGGCAGCTACGCCCGTACCCATGCCCAGAGCTGCTTCGCCACCCCCGGGGCCGCTCAGGCGGCCGGGTACCGGGCCCCAAGGTAAGGTGGACGCTATGAACCTGACGGTGATCACCACGGACGGCAGCACGGCCGCCCCCAGCGCGCAGGACCAGACCCTGATGCAGAAGGCCCGGACGTTGATCGAGTCGGATCCGCACTTCCAGGCGCTGAGGGCCCCGGCCCTCAGCCGGGCGGAGGTGAACGCCGGGGTGGCTGTCACCGCTCCCGGTTACCTGTACCTGCGGTACGACGTTCCTGGGGCGGTGCCTCAGGAACTCTGGGCCCACTGGGGCAAGGCCGACCATGTGGCCTGGAAGAGTGGACAGGTCACCGTGCAGCAGGGCTGAGCGGCAGCGCCCGACATGCCAGCACCGTCTTTCCTGCCGCCAGGGGTATCGTCTTCCATGCTTCCCCTGACCGACCCGTGCTGGACGACCCTGAAGACCGCTCACGGGGAGCCTCCACTGGCACCGGTCCTGGCACGCCTGCTGACGGAGCCCATGCTGTCTGCCCCGGAGAGTGAGCGACCGACGCTCGAATTGTTCCTAACTTTTGACTCCTAGAAAGGCAGTTGTCTCCTGATGTTGATGTTGCTGTGCCAAAGGTGAAAAATGGACACTATTGTTGCAATAAAAGATTGGCTGATAAACAAATCTAGCGCCGCACAAGCTGGATTTCAAAACAAAGCAAGCCAAGCAGATTTTGATGAATTGCTAAAAATTTTTCCGAGTTTAGATGATACGTTTAAATCTATATACATACAGTTTGACGGGCAGACAAGAAACAGCACAGTAAATATATTCCCTGGATTTAGAATCCTTTCACTGAAAGAAATCAACGAAGAAAGAAACCGATGGCTTGAGCTACTCAAAGAGGAAGAAGAAATAGGCGAAAATCAAGATAATTATACTTGCTATCCAGCAAAGGCTATTAGACCAGTATTCTATGATGCTCTATGGATGCCGTTAGCTGCGGATGGAGGAGGTAATTTCATTGCCTTAGATGATAATCCCGATGTCACAGGAACTAAATTGCAAGTCATCATGTGTGGAACTGATGTGAAAAAAAGGTATGTGCTTTCCACGTCTCTAAGTGATATTTTTTCAAATATATATAGTCATCTGATTTCAGGAGATGCATCGTATTCCTCAGAGGAAGAAGCAATCCTTTGGGGTGAGGAGGGATTATTTCACACATACGATATTTTAAATACGTACAGCGATGATTACTTCAGGTCAACCTCTTCTGGAGCCTCTAAGTGAACTATCAATCTCTTTGTATCTCGAGCATCTTCAAGATCTGCTGATCCACCTGTCACCTACGTCCTGGCAAGAGTTGACTAATCTCATGCCATGTTTTGAGGGGTAGCCAGGCGGCTGCCCTGGCTCGTGATGGTCGCAGAGATCGAAGCCATGCACGCGTGGCATGGGAACCGCCTGAACTTCAAGGAGGTCTGACTCCAGACCTTCTCGCCGCCTACCGGCTGGCCCCATCCAGGAGACCGTTCTCCTGGCCACTGAGACACTCGTGACCGGAGCGCAGCGGCTCCCGTATGGAACGTCGAGCGAGGCCGACGTGGCCACGCTGCTCAGCTTCCTGGCCTGCGCTCATGGGGAAAGGCGGCTGGGATTTCTCCTGGCCCGCTGGTGGTCGTACGCCCAGACGGAAGACGGGGCGCTCCTGCAACTAGCCGGCGTCAGACAGTTCGGGGAACTCGTCAGGCCGGCGCCAGAGGAGGAGACGGCTCGTCCCTGACAGGCAGGTGTCGCCGCTTCTGGGCAGGATTCGGGGCGGTCAACGCATTGATCCGCATCGGCACCGCCGCCGGAGCGGTCCTGGCCGCGCCTGAACTTGCGTACCCGGGCCTGACTGGTGCTCCTGAAGGAACACTTGCCCCCTGACACTGTCTTCCTGGCGGTGTCGGGGGCTTTTTTCGGCTCGCGGGTAGCATGGCGGCATGAAGATCCTGGTCCTGGCCGCACTGCTGCTCACCACCGCCTCGGCTCAGACCCAACGCTGGGAGTACGGCCTGCTGACGGTCAACATCGGGTCGAACCCTCTCAGCTCGATATTCTTCTGGGAGACGGGCAGCAACGCCGACTCCGGTTCAAGCAGCGCCGCCCTGCTCAAGCGCATCGCCGGGAAGGCGTACGCGGGCCTGAAGAACCCGACCACCTCGGTCGCGGTGTTCAACTACCTGGGGTCGCAGGGCTGGGAGTTGGTCAGCGCGACGTCCACCCCGGCTGACGGAAACGAACGCAACACCTGGTTCTTCAAGCGCTCACTCCGCTAAGGCCGGCGTCAGAGCAGGGCGGTACGTGCCAGGCCCGAGACACGACCACCGTCCACGTGACCGTCCCCGCCTCCCTGGCACACGGCCGCCGCGCCCTGCAGTTCGGCTTGAGGCGCGTGCAGTCCAGGTACCCGGACACCAGCGGCGCGGTCGGCTTCACGATCAACTCCTGAACCTGGAAGAGGCACTGGACATCAGCGTCCGTCCGGGTTGAACTCATGGATGTCGATGCCCAAGTCTCCGCTCGTGCTCCCCGTGGCATCATCTGGGCATGAGGGTGCTCGGCTGTGCTGTCTCGGACGCCCTCTGGGCCCACTGGCTCCAGCTCTTCGCCCCTCCAGTCCAGCCGTTCTTCGTCTCCGACGCACTGGCCCTGCAGGTTCCCCTGCTGCCCCGCTGGACCCGGTGGGAGTTCCGGGACCTGCGCCTGCCGCTGACCTTCTCCGATACCTTCCGCTCGTACGCGGTGTCAGACGAGGCCGTCTGGGTGTTGTTGCTCGACGAGGCCACCTTCGCCGCTCTGCCGCGAGAGCTTCAGGCCAGGCTGCTTCAAGAGCAGCTCGACTTCGGGCGCTCTCAGGTGGCCTCGTGCGACGTCTGGAAGCTCTCCCTGCCACAGGCGACCGCCGCGTTCAAACAGGCCAGCATGGACAGGCTGTTCGTGTGGTGGCCCTCCCTCTGGGCTTCGCTCGTTCCTGACGTGCAGGAGCGGGTCCTGCTGCACACGCTGCTCGAAGACCGACTGCCAGACCGCAGCCGGGAGGTGAGCGCTGCCACTTGGGAGAAGATTCGCGGTGTGCTGCCAGGAGCTGAACGCCTGTCGGGAACGTTCGCCTGGGAAAGTGGCGCGAACTGCTTCTCGACCGTCCTGGGGGCCTTCGGGGTGCCCGTGGCGGCGGACCTCTGGCTCCACCCTGGACCGTTTGAACGCTGGTTAACGCAGATCGCCCTTCCGGTGGAGGACCTAGACGTGCTTGGCACCGTGATGGTCTGGCGAGACGAGGCCGGAGCGATCAAGCATGCCGCCGTCTCTCTGGGAGACGGCTGGGCGCTGCAGAAGGACGCGCAGAACTGGCTGGCTCCTCGTCAGGTGCTGGCCTTGAAAGACCTGCTGGCCCGCTGGCAGACGCCCGGCTGGACAGTTTAGGCATGAATAGAAGCTAGAAGAGCGCTGAGAGGGTACTTCTGGCGATGAAAACACCGCCGAGCCACTCACCTGCACTCTGGCGCTTGCTTACCTCACTTCGAGTGCTTACCGGGGTGCGCAGCTCCCCAGAGACCCAATTCCGGGTCGGTTGAGACGGTGAACTTTTCATACGATTCGAGCCACCAGGGCTCTCCAGGGAACAACAGGCACCACACATTGATGTAAAAATCTTTAACATCATGAGGAGGCGTAAACATACTCCGCATTTCCTCAATATAGGAAGCCAGTTCCGCTTCAGTGCTGTTCGAGATCGCGTATCTCCAAGTATTTTTCAATATACGCTTCGTTTCTCTATCCATCACCTGGAAGTAGTCTTTTAGATAATCGTCAACCAAGAGGAGGACGTTCCTCTCCACGTCCATCGGCATCATGAGCAACGGGTCGACATTATCTGCCCCCTCAGATGCGGGGAGCCATATCAGTTGTACCCAGTTGTTGTTCACTATGTTCATTTTTTTTCTGTGTCCTGTTTGCAAGAACGACTGGCCTTAGCTTCGTAGAGGATCGGTATACTGCGGCCGAGTAGGGAGATATTAGGGTGGAGCAACTGGCTTGAACAGCTCTGGGATGGTATTTCTTATGGTGAAAACACATTCAAGCTGTCCACTTATTTTACGGTGCTCGCCCACTTCCCTAAGGACCCCTGGGGCTTGCGAGCACTCAGCCTGACGCTCCTCGCCGAGCATCGTGCGCTTCATCTTCGGATCAATGGCCAGATGAGGACGGCCTACGTGGCTTGGAGCCCATGAATATGGAGCCCATCCAGGGCAGAGCACACGGAACGCCCTGACACACGCCATCACAGGCGAAGGCGTGGCGTGAATGGGCCGTTCTCTGTGGAACTGCAGGAGGGTCCCGACCTCCCTTCGATCTATGTCGCGCGCCCAGTCCGCTCGCTCTCCTGGATTCTTGATGCCCCGCCGATTCCATGTTGCGGTCCAGCAATCCTTGATCGCTCAGCAACAGTAAGCGTGCCCGGGTCATGACCCGGGCACTGAGCACGCCCTTACGCGTCATGTCTGTCACCTGTTGCCGCTCTTCAGCACTCAGTTTCACGACCCACTGCTTCTGTCGTCCCATTCCTTGGCTGAGTCCCTCACATGCCTGTGGTCATCCACTAGGGCGCTCTGGTGGCGTGCGGTCGTCGCTCAATCAACTCGCTCAGGGGGTTGAAAAGGTCAGGGTGCGCGGCGCGAGTTCCGAGTAGGTGTCGCCCTGGACAGTCCGGTAGGTCACGAGCTTGCCAATCAGGATCGTGCGCCGACCGACATACGGGGCAAGTTCGGTGTACCGGCCAGTGAGCAGGTAGCTTCCGTTCTCCATCACAAGCTTGTACGAGCCGTCGGTACTCAGCGTCGCCGGAGCAGGCGTGGCGGTTGAGCTGATGCTCGGTGGACTGGTCAGGCGGACCGTGCCTTCGAGGGTCCCCGTCCAGGTCTGATCTACACCGGCAGTGGTGGGATAGGGCGCCCGCTGGGAAAAGTCGAATTGAACGTCTTGACTGGCCTGCTGGCCACAGCCCGCCAGGAGAAACGAAGCGAAGGTCAGCAGCGCGACTTGTTTCAGGAATGGCATGGGATCTCCATCATAGGATCAATGTGCCAGAATCAGTTCCAGCCGGATGGTCCAGTGCTCCAGGCCAAGGAGGCGCTGCCAGTCTGTCACCAGGGCTTCGAGTCGTTCACGGCCGAGCGTTTCCAGGGTGGACATGGGCACGATGCTACTGGCTTTGTCGGGAGTGACGATGCTCATCTGCGGTTTCCTGCATGACTCCAGGGATTCTGTTTGTCTAGGTCCGCGCTGGATCGCCTAACGTGACCGCTCAAGGACGCATCCTGACTTTGAGACTTAGAGCTCTTCCCTTTTCTCTCAGGGGAAACGAACATCGACCACCAGGGGGCGGTGATCGGAGGCCCGGCTGACAGGCACGGAGGCCCGAACGGCCTCGGCCTGTCGCAGCCAGACATGATCGATCCTCGCCAAGGGCAGCGTCGCGGGAAACGTAAGTCCCAGACCGCTCCCAGCCTGTTCAAAAGCGTTGGTGAAGTGCCGCTTCAGCGCGGCGTAGACCAGACCCCGGGGCGGCGTATTGAAATCTCCGCAGGCCACCAGGGCGCCCGGAATGCCCTGCGCCCGCGACAGGAACGCCTGTTCCTGCCTTGTCCGGCTCTCCACCGCCCCAGCCCAGCCGCTTCGGAGCGGCACGGTGGTGAAGTGCGTGTTCAGCACCGTCACCTGTCCATCCCGCGTTCGAATCGAGGCGCTCAGCAGACTGCGGGTGGTGCCCGGGATCGGCGTTTCCTGACGGTTCAGGACTGGTAGGCGGGAGAGCAGGGCGACTTCCCGGGCCTGCACCACCGAATACTCAGGGAGCTGCCGGAGCAGGGCTGGGAACATCGTGGCCTGCAGACCGTTGATCTCCTGCAGGCAGACCACGTCCGGGTGCTGCTGCCGGACGGTATCGGCGAGTTCCGACGCTCCCCCGGCTCCCCGGGCGATGTTGTAGGTCATCAACCGAAACGAAGACTGAGCGGCCGTGGAATGGGGAATGTTCCAGCCCAGCAACGGGAGGGCCAAAAAGAGCGCCACGAGACTTCCGATGGTTGCCCTGCCTTGCCTCGCCTTCAGGCTCGACAGCAGCAGCAGCACACCGCAGAGTGTCCAGACCTGAGGCGGGACAAAGTAGGTGAGGAGCAGGGTCGCAACGGTCCGCTCGGCGATGACGGCGACGGCCAGATGCAGGAGTAGCAGGAGCAGAACAAAGCCCCAGGTGACGGCGACGATTGGGCGACCCGTCTTCATTCCCCTCTGCCATGGAGTGCTGCCCACGCCTTCCAGCTGATCTGACTTCTCGTCAGCCGACCTGTCGTCGCCCGGTCCGGAAGCGGAAAGAAGGGACGGGCGCGGCACCCGGAGGTGGTCATGACCCATCCTCGCAGATCGGGGACACGGTCGAAGTCTGGTCTCCCGGCTCCGGCTGCCTTCGAACGTCTTCCGATACACTCCAGGGGTGCTCAGTGATCAGGAAACGCTCGTCTCACTCGGTGGGGTGCGGCAGTGGGTGCGTGTCGCCGGGACGGCCCACGCCACCGTTCCGCTGATCGTCCTGCATGGTGGTCCCGGCGGCAACCACTGGGTCTTCGAGCGGACCGCCGGGCAGGGCCTTGAGCAGCACCGGACGGTGGTGTACCACGAACAGCGAGGCTGCGACCGCAGTGAGGCGCCGCTGGACCCGGCAACCTCCAGCATTCAGATCCTGGTAGAGGATGTTCAGGCGTTGATCGACTGGCTGAATGTACCGATGGTCGATCTGCTCGGGTATTCCTTCGGCGGTGGCCTGGCGCTGGAAGTCGCGAGTATGGAGCCGAAACGGGTCCGCCGGGCGGTGGTGCAGGCACCGGCGTTTGACCTTGCGGCCCCGGCCATCACTGAGAGTCAGATCGCCGGGTTGACCTGGGCCGCCCGTGGTGAGACGGCCGAACAGATCAGTCTGCTCGCTCTGTCAGATCTGCAGGACCGGCTGGACGCCATCTGGTCGCTGGTGGACACCGACACGGTCGACCGCTTCCTGTTCCAGGACGCTCGCCATGCCCGGCGCAACCGGGCGGGCTGGGAGGAGAGTGCGCTGGTGAACACCGGTGAGCTGGCCCGGGCGCTGCGTGCTCAGCCAGGTCCGACAGTCGTGGATCACCTCCAAGATGTCTGAGTGACCGTTCTGGTGGTCTCAGGTCGCCATGACCGGAACGTACCGCTGAACCACACCCGGCTCTTCATGATGGCGTACCTCCGCTCTTCCCTGTCAAGGGTGGGCCCCCGGATCAGCTGGAAGGAGGGAGCGCCTCGTCGATTGTCGGCGCGATCTTCTTCTAAAAACCAGCGACCTGAGGATTGCCATGCTTCAGCCAGTCGAAGTCGAAGACCTTCGACTGGTCCGTGGCGACCTGCACGGCCTGTGCCGCCGTGAAGCCCGCACCGGGAAGCCCGGTCTCCTTCTGCACCACGAGTACCGTCAGGGGCGGGAGGTTCCTGGCCTGACAATAAGCCTGAATCGGCTCCAGTACAGCACCCAGGCCACCTGAGAACATGCCGGTCGCCTGGCTGAGCTGCTGGTAGGTCATGGTCTGCCGATGGCGTGCGGCCCACGCCAGCACAGCCCAGGCCTGCGTCGCACGTTCATTGAGGTTCATGGTGCCAGCGTACACCGTAGTCCCAGACTGGAAACCGGCACTTGAGGATTAAACAGCAGTCTCGTTTCCTCAGATCAGACTCAACCTGTGGGCCAGGGCCTGGAGGTCGAGCGTCAGCTGGCCACCGTGCTGGTTATAAGCACGGGGCGCGGGACTGGACGTCAACTTCCACTCCAGCCCATGGACGTGTTCAAGTTCATTCCGTGCGGCCTTCACGATCTGACTCTCTTTGCTGAGAACCGCGACGCCCCGGAGGTGCGGCAATGCCTGCACCAGCCTTGGAAGGTGGATGGCCCCGATCTCTGCCTGCTTCGCCGGGTGCCCGTCCTGCCACGGCACCACGTTCCAGATCAGCAGCGTCTCTCTGGACAGTCCCAGGTGGTCGATCACCTTGCGGAGGTTGCGGGCGGTCTGGTCGTCGTTCTCGACCGAGATGAAGGCCGAGCCGCTTCGTTCCGAACCCGGGTCTCCGTCCACATGGCTGAGCAGCAGGAGCAACTCTGCCCGGGTTCCCCCGTCCTCCGGGTCGAACTGGGGAATCGTTCTGTTCGTCCGCTCGATCAGCTTTTCCCTGTAGGCGAGCAGGGGCTGCATGTGAGGCCGATCGAGGAGGGCCAGCTTCCGGTCGTGGGTGACAGCGTCCATCCGCTGAGCCTACCCCTCAGCGCGTGCCTCTGGACCGAGCCGTTCCGGTTCCAATTCTTCCAACAGGCTCTTCGCACGGACTTCAAAGCCCGCGATTCGCAGGCTGCTGGCGACGGAAGCAGCCAGCCGCTCGATGTCGACCACATTCTCGATCCCTTCCCGGGTCGCGGTCGGTCTGGTCTGGCCTGGATTTGCACGGCGTGTCCTGGTCATCTGCGTTTCCCTGAGGGCATCGTAGCAGCCTCGGTCGATGGGCGGGGATCATCCTGAATCCGATCGTCAGTGGCTGTTCGCTCTCCTGGATCCCGGCGAAACCGACATCAATCGTCCTCACGCGGCCGCTGGACATCGCGTGTCGGAGCGAAAGGGTCGTCGAGGCCCAGGTAGTGCAGGCTCAGAGACCAGAGCTGGTCCTGCAGTGCGAGGTCCTGCGTCACCGGTCGGGGGATGACGAGCCTGTTCTTATTGAAGAAGAGTCCCGTCTTCCCGGTCATTTCCGGCGCGGTGGCCATGTACAGCGATGGCCAGGCCCCTTGGTCCGGTGTCTTCTGGAGAGGTCTGAGTACCACCTCGCTCAGAAACCGGTGGAGTCCCCGGGTCTCGCGGCCAATGCCCGTTCTGACGATGCCCGGATTGACCGCATTGACGGTCACACCCGTACCCATGAGCCTGCGTGCCAGCCCATAGGTGAACAGGTGGTTCGCCAGTTTCGACGTGAGGTACGCCGTTCCCGCGCTGTACCGACGCTCTCCCTGAAGATTGTTGACATCGAGGGTGGCGGCGTAGAGGCCGGACGCCACGTTAACGATCCGGGACGGCGCACTGGCCCGGAGAAGTGGCAGCAGGGCCAGGGTCAGCTGGACGTACGACAGGTGGTTGAGGGCCCAGGTGCGCTCGAAGCCCTGTGGGGTGAGTCGGCGTTCACTAAAGGTGCCGCCCGCGTTGTTCACGAGTACGTCGAGCCGGGGATGCTCCGCCATGAAGGTCCGGGCCAGCCCCTGGACCTGATCGGAATCGAAGAAGTCGGCCAGGAGAACCGACACCTGGAGATTGCCGGAGGCCTGACGGATGGACTGGGCGGTCTGTTCGGCGAGCGCCCGGTCCCGTCCGGTGAGGACGACCTCGAAGCCCTGACGGGCCAACCCCAGGGCGGTCGCCTGGCCGATGCCGGAAGTCCCACCGCTCACGAGGGCTACAGGACGAACGACTGTGGTGGATGAGCTGGATGTCATGGTCTCTCGTCTCCTTGTGGTTCCTTTTCGGAACCTAGAGAAGTATGATGACCGCATGGCGGCTGGACAAGAAGGCACACCGATGTTCCCAGGGTTCCTCGACTTCGCCCACGATGACCAGGCGACGTGTCAGGGCCTGGAACTCCGTGAGGTGATGGCGCGCGTCGGAGACAAGTGGAGTCTATGTGTCGTCGGTGCCCTGTACGGCGGCCCGCTGCGCTTCAACCGGCTCAAGCGGCAGATCGCGGGCATCTCGCAGCGGATGCTGACCCTGACGCTGCGCGGCCTGGAACGAGATGGCGTGGTCACCCGTACGGTGTACCCGACCAACCCGCCCAGCGTGGAATACGCGTTGACGCAGACGGGCCAGACCCTGCTCGGACCGGTGCTGGCCCTCGCCGAGTGGGCGCAGAGCCACCTGCCGGAGATTCAGCGGGCCCGTCAAGCGTTTGATGGCGGTGACCGATCAGAGGCGTGAAGTGAGGGCAGGGGCATGCGGCTTGTCATTACCCAAATCGCTTCCTAGAAAGTCATCTGAGTTGCAATGTGGACAAATTTTGCTAACATTTTGGGCATGACTCCAGAACTGCGTGCTGCACTTCGTACTTATCTCAAACACCATCACATCAGCCAGGCCAACCTGGCTGATCAACTTGGCACAGACCGACACACCATCAACCGCGCGCTCAGTCACAACGGCAAAGTGCCTGTCATCTGGCAACAGATGCTTGATGCTCTTGGGCTTGAACTTGTCCTTCAAGTCAAGAAAGCGGCATGACCTCGCCCACCATTTATCCCGTGCGGATGTATGGCGACCCCATTCTCCGCAGAAAGGCGAAAGCCGTCTCCGAGACGGCTTATCACGTTCCGGGGTTCTCAGAAGTGACCCTTCCTGAATTGGCGCGAAATATGCTGGAGTCGATGTACGTCGCTCATGGGGTCGGGCTGGCCGCTCCGCAGATCGGCTTACCCCTTCGGATGTTCGTTGCTGCCGAATATGATGATGACCTTCCCGAAGGCACGCCCCTCAAAGCCCGTGTCCTGCGTGAGTTTGTGATGGTTAATCCTCAACTTGAGATTCTGGACGCCCGCCTTGCCGCTCAATATCCAGACGGATGCCTTTCCATTCCGCAAATCTACGAGGACGGCGTGAGGCGAGAACGAGCGGTCAGGATCACCTATCACGACGAACTCGGAACAAGGCACGTTCTTGAGGCCGACGATTACCTTGCCAGGGTTTTGCAGCATGAATACGAGCACCTTGACGGGAAACTCTTTTTTGATCGCCTCAACTACAATTTTATTGAACGCCACCGAGATTACCTGAGCCAGCTTCAAAGGGAGGCTCGGTACTATTTGAGGAACTTGAAAAAAAGGGCCAGAACCGGAAATGAGTTCTAAGAATGCTCGCACCTCTTTGCGTTAATGGTGGCATGACACAATTTCACCCTCTTGATGCGGGTCAGTGGGCGGAAAAATACTTCGGAGGTCTAGAACTTGGTGACCGTCGGCGCGCGAAACGCGCTGTAACCATTGCTCAGGGAATAGCTGCCCACACAGGGAAATCCATCCCTTCACTTTTTCCGCGCACTGCCGACATCAAAGCGACTTACACCTTTTTTCAACGCCCAGAAGCCACACCAAACCGTCTTCAGGACGTACATCAGCAACAAGTCAAAGCGGAGATGATAGCCCAGGGACTTTTCTGCTGCTTGGAGACAGCATTGAATTCGCCTGGAGTCGAAAAACCAAGGTGTCTGGACTTGGGGGCGTTGGGGACATGCTTCACACATCAGGAAGGGTTTTATGCTGCATAGCACGCTGGCTGTCCGTTGGCGTACGCCAACGGATTTTTCTGGAAGATGGCTCCCTGTAAGGAAGGTGCGGGCTCAGGACAGGTAGCCAGCGCTGTTCCTTCTAACCAACGGCGGGGATCATTGACAGTCAAAGCGCCAAGACGACCGAAGCGGGCGACCCCAGTGGATTCGATGGAGCGAAAAAGGTCAGCGGACGCAAGCGGCACATCCTGGTCGATACGCTGGGTCTGATCTTAAACGTCGTGGTGCATCCGGCGAACATCCAGGACCGAGAAGGCGGCAAACTC
>Ga0160427_10000522_pt1 | contig 23421 bp, 18 predicted proteins | sample SolpanmetagenomL_FD_108194 | JGI IMG/M metagenome (GOLD analysis project Ga0160427, IMG submission 108194) | Solar panel surface microbial communities from Lawrence Berkeley National Laboratory, California, USA - L | ecosystem: Engineered > Built environment > Solar panel > Unclassified ...
GAACGCTACTGGTCCGCGCGGGCGGCACTCGCCTGGAATTGACACCCCTGGGCACTTTCTCTATACTCCCTGAGCCTGACTTTTGAGGGAAGGCCAGTGTAGCTCAGTGGTAGAGCAGCTGATTCGTAATCAGCAGGTCATCGGTTCAAGTCCGATCTCTGGCTCCAAGAAATTAACCCGCCCAGTGCGGGTTTTTTCGTTTCGGTATCTGCCCTGGATAGCGTCACTTTGGCCGGATCGTCACTACAGTGTCACTACTGGCCCAAAACAGGTCAATTTGGGCCGCCCGCTGCCACCGGGAAGAGGTCGCTCAGATCGAACGCGGCCTCTTCCCGCTGATCGTCATACAGGTGGATATAGGTGCGAAGGGTAAAGGCCACATCTGCATGGCCCAGCCGCTCGCTGACCGTCTTGGGGGGAATACCGCGCTGAATCATCAGAGAGGCCGCCGTGTGCCGCATGTCATGGAAGCGGATGCGCGGCACACCGGCCCGCTTCACAAGCGCCTGATACCAGTTTGAGAGCGCGTCGGGATTGGTCGGGCCGCCCAGCTCGGAGGCGAAGACAAAGCCCTGATCCTGCCAGGCTTCCGCCGCTGCGAGGCGTTCCCGCTCTTGCTGGGCCAGGTGGTCGCGCAGCTTCGCCAGCGTGCCCGGTGAGAGCGCCACCGTGCGCCGTGAGGCTTTGGTCTTGGGTGTGCTGAGCATGGTGCAGATTGAAGACACCGTGTCCTTGCCCGCGTGCTGTTTGCCCGGTGTCCCTTCGCCATGCACTTCTACGAGGTTGTGTTTGACGGTGAGTCTTGAGCGTGCGAAGTCCACATCGGCCCATTTCAGGCCCAGCACTTCGCCGCGCCGCATGCCGGTCATCAGGGCCAGGTAAAAGGCCGCGTGCATCCGGTGGGTCTGGGTCACGTCCAGAAAGGCGGCCACCTGCTCAGCCGTCCAGACGTGCATCTCTGGGCGTTCCACTTTGGGGGGGCGCACCGCTTCGGCCACGTTGCGTGGGAGCATCTGCCAGCGCACGGCCTGTCTCAAGGCCATCTTGAGGACGCGCAGGGTATAAGCGGACATGGCCGCGCTCTTGCCCGCCTTACTCAGCTTCGACAGCAGGTGTTCAACGTCCAGCGGGCGCAACTTTTCGAGCTTCACTTTGCCGATGTGCGGCAGGATGTAGCGCTTCACCGTGTCCCGGTAGCTTTGAACTGTGTTTGGCTTCACGCCGTCGCGCTCTTTGTGTTCCGTCCAGCGGGCCATGAAGTCGGCTACCGTCAAGCCTTCCGTATCGGCCACCATGCCGGTGTACATGTCGGCTTGCAAGGCCCGCAGTTTGTCTTGCACTTCCGCCTGAGTCTTCCCGCTGACCCAACGCCGATCCTGGCTGCCGTCTTCGTGATGTCCCACCGTGACCGCTGCTCTCCAACCTATTGTTTTCCCTGCCTTATCTTTGCGCCTGCTCAGCGTGCCCTCACCGCTAGCCCTCTTAGGCATTGTTGGTTTCCTTTGGGCTGACCTGTACCTCAGCGACTTCATAGCCCAAGCGGTTAATCGCCTCTTCTATCGCTTCCGGTGCCGCTGTTCTATCGCCTGTCTTGAGTTGGTGAAGACGTTGGCGGGTGTATCCCAAATCCCGCGCTGTCTGTGCAATCGACTGGCCGCGTTCTGAAATCAGGTGAGCCAGAGCTTCAGCAAGTTTGTCTCTGATAGTCATTTCCTCCTAAAGCTAATGTATCTCTCAGAGCTTGACATGTCAAGTAATTAGAGATACAATCAAACATCAGAGAAGGCGCGCAACTCCCGCTAAGAAATGACGCGCCTTGCCTGAAATCCCCTACAGCAGTAAAGGAGCACCATGAAGTCTACTCTCGCCCTGAGGCGCACTTGGCAAACCGTTACCACCTACCGCGAGTGCGGCGTGGTGGTCGATGTGGCCCGCGCCACCGTAATCCTGAGCCGTGCCTTCCTGGGCGGCGAGCTGGTGGCCACCGTCAACGGCCAGGCCGTCGAGTTGCCTCGCGCCCTGAGCCTGCTGAGGAATGCCGACACCGTGACTGTGATGGCTGAGATACTGGCCCCCCAAACCATTGGCAAGGCCCGCGCTCACAAGTTGCACAAGATCATGGGCCATGTAGGGTTACCCAGCTTTCAACACTACGGCCTGGCCGCTGCTGCCCTCTGTGAGCCGTTCCCCCTCGACTCGCTGGCCAGCTTGACCGAGCAGGAAGCGCGGCGTGTTTGGATACACCTGTGCCGCTGTTACCCCAGTGCCCGGACGGTAGCAGCGTGAAGCTCGCTGAAGTAAAGCGCCGTACCTAGCGCCCACGCCATCCACTCAGGGTCGCGCAAGCTCGCGCTGCCTAGTAAACCAAGAGGGGCGCGCAAACTCACGCCCACTCTTGGTTTACTAGGCATGAGTATGCCAACGTGGATGTCTTGAATAGCTGTGCATGGGCTTCGTTTGCATCCACAGTTGTGTGCTGACATTTGCCTTAGCTGGGCCTTCCAGCTACTGCTCCCGCACCAACCGCTCCCACATGCTCAAGAACTCTGGATCGAAGCGGTCATTCACGTGTCTCACGTTCCACAACCCGCTCTGCCTAATCATCGGAGCCTTCGCCCACCGTCCTAGCCATCCCTTAGACGCTGGGTCTGTTCCCTCGTTCACCCCACCAAGCAATGCAATTACGTTTCTCTCCAAAAGGGCTCGTAGGCTATTTTTGCCCGGCTCGTCGTCCACTGCCAGCCATAGCACTCCAAACTGACCCAAGGTCTGACTGACCCGCTGCTCGTGTATGTGCTCTGCCTGCGTGACCGCTGGCACGGCACTACTGCCCATGCCCCAAGTGTCTAAAGTTAAGCCGTCGCGCGCCAGGAGCGCTGTACCGACATGGCTGCGAAAGATGGAACCTCGGTGGTTACCACCGCCGTCCCTGACCTTGCCCTTGTGCTGGCTCAGACGGTACCACAGGCTCGTCTTGGAGTCTGCCTTGACCGCGTGCGTACCGACCCGGACGACCCGTGCGCCACTCCCCGTCACACTGCGCTGCTCCCCTGGCTCGAAGAAGAAATACATACCCCTGTGCGGCCAGCCTGTGCTCGTACAGTCCTTGAGCAGGCGTTTACCGCCCAGCCGCTGTTCCAGCTCATCCAGCAGGATGTAAAACTGCTGGACAGCCTGTGTGCGCTCATTAGAGTTCACCAATCACCCCGCTCCACAGCTTCGTTCAAGCGGCGCACATGTACCTGAATCACCGGCACACCTGCTAAGACAGCCTCAACGTCATATCCCGCCTGCCTGAGCTGCGGCATAAGGTATTTGCGGTAGGGCCCACCTGCCACCAACACGACCCGTTCACCGGCTTGAAGCTGTGGACTCAGTGCGACGAAGACGCGGTCGGCCCAGCGACGGCTCTCGCCGACAGTCAGCACCTTCTCGTATGGAGCGAGGCTTTGTTCCGGGTCAACCAAGCCATGCAGCGCCGAGAGGATGAACCATGAGTGGCCGAACCTTTCCGCGAAACGCCGTCGTGCCCGAAAGAGATCGGAAATGTACAGGTCCTTCGCTAATGCAGGTCGCGGCTGCTTAGATTTCACGCACCCGACGAGGACAACGGTACGTTTACTGCTGACGTGATCGGGCTGCAAGTTAGGCATGCTGCCCCGAATGTAAGGGTTTGATAGTCACATGTTTGGCACACAGTTTTCGCCTCGCCAGGAAGTATTAGCTGATTCCTACCCTACGCGCCTATAGCATGACCAGGCAACGAGCCGTGAACCAATCAGCCTCATTGAAAGTCGGTGCAAGAGTTGCAAGGCCACCACTGCTCTGCTAGTGAGGCTCACACAGGGTAAGACCTGATGCGTCACCATCAGCAAGAGTTTAGTCACTAACCATATGACGAAGACTTTAAGCTACAGCCATATAGACATTGTTAAGCTCGATCTCGCTTTGGAAGAACGTGGAAGCGCGTCTAACAGAATTTTATCAAAGATGCTGTCAAGCACAATCTGACTGAGACGAAGTTCTGTGGGGCGTTGGGCTATAAGTACACTATCCTACACATCCGGCGCAAATCCAAGGGCAAAGCAGGCATTTTCGATGACCTGCTGCTGAACATTGACTACAGTTTTCAGGTCGTGGTGGAAGTCAAGAAGCCAGGCGAGACCCTGACCGTCCGAATCCCCATAGAGACGGAAATAGCCGGCACTGCTGGGGGGCCTCTTCTTCCCACAGCACTGTACGGGTAAGCTGATCGGCGACAGTCACAGCCCCCGAACGACACAGTATTGATACGATTTTGGTGTTCCTGACCCAGGAGATTTTTCGATGATGCAAACGGTTCCACTCGCTCAGCTCTCACTCAAAGCCCTGCTCACTCCACGTACCTCGGTCTTCGACAACAACAAGACCGACACCGTCCTCGACCTGAAAGACCTGACTGAAGGCCGCATCTCTCCAGAAGAATTCTTCCTAGAAAACCATGTCACTTCCGGTCTCGGCACGCTGTTGGGTCAGGCGTTCCTGCGCTTCAGCGGGCAGAACGGCAATGGCGTGTTTCTGATGCGGCAGAGCATGGGCGGCGGTAAGACCCACGCTCTAATCACCCTGGGACTCCTAGCTCAAAACCCGCTGTACCGAGGTGAGGTCATCCCAGACGCTGGCCGTTTCCAGTCGCTCGGTAAGGTTCAGGTCGTTGCCTTCGACGGTCGTGAATCCGATGCCAAGTACGGCTTGTGGGGCGCGATCGCCGAGCAGTTCGGGCAGCGGGACGCCTTCACCGATTGCTACGCCCCGCTGCAGGCCCCGGGCGTTAGCGCCTGGGAGAACCTGCTCAAAGGCCGCAGCGCCCTGATCTTGCTCGATGAGCTTCCGCCTTACATGGACGGCGCTGAAGGCCGCGCCATCGGCGACTCGAACCTCGCTCGCGTCACTGCGCAGGCGCTCAGCAACCTCTTCAATGCGCTGCAGCGTCCATCTTGCAGCCGGGTCTGCCTGGTTATGACCGACCTCGCCGCGAGTTCCTACGCCAACACCGGTCATTACCTTCGCGACGCCCTAGCGAACCTGCAGAAGGAAGCCGGCCGTATCGCGGTGGAACTCGAACCAGTTCAACTCAACTCCAGTGAACTGTACGACATCCTCCGAGTGCGGCTATTCGAGGCCATGCCCCCGGAAGCCACCGTTCGGCACGTCGCACAAGAGTATGCCCGGGTGATCGACGACGCCCGCCGGATGGGGCTGACTGGAACCGACGGTCAATTGATTACCAGCCAGCTCCCCGAGAGCTATCCCTTCCATCCGCTGCTGCGTGACCTGTATGCCCGCTTCAGGAGTAACCCCGGTTTCCAGCAGACGCGGGGCCTAATCCGACTGATGCGCGGGACCGTCGCGTCGATGTGGGCCGACAACGGCGTGGCTGCAGAACGCCACCTGATCGCAGTGCAGGACATCAACCTCGACGACGACCGGACCCGCAGCGAGATCTACGCCATCAACCCGAATCTGCAGGAGGCCGTCGCTCACGACATCTCTGACCGCGGCAGCTCCGTGGCGGAACGTTTGGACTCGACCGGTGTCGCTGGTGAAGCCGCCCGGTTGGTACTGATCTCGTCACTGAGCAATGTCGTCGATGGGCTGACCGGTCTGAACCTCGGGGAGATCATCGACGGCCTGGCCCGTCCCGGCCTGGACATCAGCGCTGCCAAGACGCAGCTCGACACCCTAGCGGCGAAGGCATGGTACCTGCACCGCAAAGAGACGCATTACCGGTTCGACACCATCCGGAATGTCAACGCGGAGATCGAGACCACCATCACTTCTCTGACCGATCAGCAGGGCTTAGAGCGGATGCAGCGGCAACTCAAAGAGTTCTTCCACCCCTCAGCGTCCGGACCGTACGCCCAACTGCTGGTCTTCCCGGCCATCAACGAGATCGTGCTCAGCCGCGACCGGGTCACCCTGGTGATCACCCGCCCTGACCCGGCCGGCCTGCTGCCAGATCTGGAGGAGTTTTACCGGCAAAGTAATCTGCGTAACCGCGTGATGTTCCTGACCGGTGATCGCAATAACTACACTGCGCTGATCGACGCTGGCCGTCGTCTTCGTGGGATCGAACTCGTCGGCGGGCGTATCAACACCTCCGACAAGGTCTCGACTGAGCAGAAACAGGAGCTCGTGAACCTGATGCAGGCTGCACTGCACCAGTTCCGGGAGGCTGCCCGCAACTGCTTCACGCAGCTGTATTTCCCTCAGCCTGGCGGACTCAAACACGTCGACTTCAGCAGCACCTTCATGCCGGGCCAGTCAGGTGCCGACCAGATCCGCGAACTTCTGACGACCCGCCAGAAGTTCGTGGACTTGTTTCAAGACACCCATGGCCGGATCTTCGAATCGCGCGTCTTCAGCGTATCTCGACTGACCTGGAACGAGATCCTTGATCGCTCCGCCCTCACCGAAGGCTGGGTCTGGTACCCGGAAGGACTGCTCGAAACTTTCCTGACGCAGAAGATCGACCGTGACGAGTGGCGACGCGACGGCGATCAGATCCTCAAAGGTCCCTTCGAAGTTGAGCGTACCGGCGTCAGCATCCTGAAGCTCGGTGAGAACCGCGAGAAGGGCAGCTATCAGCTTGAAGTGACTGGGAAACTCGGCTCGCAGGTGCACTGGGCTGCCGGAACGGACGTCAGCGGCGCTTCGCCCGTTCTGAGTGACAGTAGCCTCGAGACCACCGAACCGGTGCTGTCGTTCCTGGCGGTCGATCCGAGCGGCAAGCATCCCACTGGCGAGGCGGTTACCTGGCGCGCGCCGGTCTCCCTGGCGGTGGAGATTATTTCCGTGGGCGAGACCCGCTTCGCCCGCTTCAGCGCTCCGCCCGGCGCTGAAGTCCACTGCACCTTCGACGGTCGCAGCCCCGAGCAGGGCGAGATTGTCTCCGCAGGTGAGAAGCTGCCTGTCCCGTCCGGCACACTGGTGGTTCAGGGCGTCGCTACCCGCGCGGGCAGCACCAGCGAACGGGTGAGCGCTCAAGTCGACTGGACCAAGGAATGGAAGGTCAACCCGCAGGTCAGAACTGCTTGGCAGGCTGGCCCCCGTGAGAAGACCACCGCTGCCGCGCGCACCTACATTGATCGCCTGAAGAAATATCAGGCGCAAGCGAATGGCGTGCTGCTGGTGGTTGAAGACACTGCCAGTGGCGCGGGCGACCGCTACGCCCGGATGCAATTTGGAGACGGCATGACATTCATGGGGCCGCAGCTTGACGAGATGCTCACCTACATCCGCAAGCAGGTCAGCGAAAGCGCCAATGTCAGCCTGACGGTCAAGAGCACAGTGTTCGAACGCGGTCAGGACCTGCTCGACTGGACCCACGAAACCGGAGACACCCTGACCGCCTCGGAAGTCAAGCAGTGACGAAACGAAAGGTCAACCCAGCCTCCGCAGCGGCCGAACCGCTCCCAGAGCGGCAGGCTGCCGATGTCCAGCAGCAACTCGATGAGCTCCTCGGCAAGAGCGAGCAGGCCATCCACGCTCCGGCGAAAAAAGGTGCGGTCGTTGGCAATTTCGGCGTCGAGGAACGCGATGAGGAACCACACTTTCTGGTCGAAGTCCCGACCGCCCGCAGCGGCACTGTGCGTCTGTGGGAGGTTCGCCAGACAGTCGATGACCGTCTTGTCCGCTTGCCCCGTGCGGAACTCAACCGCACGCAGTGGGACGAGATCGTACCAACCATGGAACAGGCCTTTAACCGCCAGCTGACCGAGGACGGCTTGCGCCCCGGGAAGTTTCGCCGGGTCGGTGAAACCCGCTTGGCGCTAAGCAACCTTGGCAAGGAAATGATGGTGCTCGTCTGGGCCATCGAGAGTCTGGCCGAGACGGACTTATCGGTGGTGCGCGCGTCGTGGTTGCAGTTGCATCGCATCGAACGCTGGTGGCTCTTTAACATGACTGTCGCGGTCAACGGAGATCTGAACAACCGCGGGCATGGCTGGCGTTTAGCGCTGATGTACGCCCTCTCAGCCCGACCTGCTGACCCGGCCCGGGAATCCCGAGCGAACCTCACTAGCATTCAGCTCAAGGAACTTCCCCGCGAGAAGAAGCAGTTGCGCTCCCGCAAGGGCCTCGATCCACTGTTTAGGAAGGCAGGGAAGGCCTCGTGACCGCTACGGAGGGCCAGATGGTCGCAACACCTCAGGTCGAACCGTTCCGCCTGAAGGATGCCCGTTCACTGATCGAGACGGTATTCCCGGTCGCTCAGCTCAGCGCTGAGAGCTATAAGGAACGCAAAGCTGGCCCTGGTCAGCGCCTGACTGGCATTGGCAAATGGTGGGGGCGTAAGCCGCTCGTGCTGGTGCGCGCCACCATTCTCGGATGCCTGCTGCCTGCTACCGAGAACCCTCAGAAGGACCTCAAGGTGTTCGAGCGGCTGATGGGCATGGACGAGTTCGGGCTGTACGAACGCCGACCTCGCCGGTCGATGACGGTCGAAGCGTTCGCCGCCCTCGACCCTGCTGTGCAACTCAAGCAGGCGATCCTGGCTGAGGCGCATCCTGGGCCCAGCGATGCGGAGAGCTGGGCGATGATCAACGCCCACCTGGGGACAAACGCGAGCAGCTTGCAGGAGGTGGTCACGCAGCTAGGTGTCCTGCGCTTCGGCCATGCTCCCAAAGTTGGGGACGTTTTCGCCGGCGGCGGCTCGATCCCTTTCGAAGCCGCCCGGATCGGCTGCGATGCCTACGCGTCCGACCTCAACCCGGTCGCGGGCCTGCTCACCTGGAGCAACCAGGCGCTGTTGTGCGCCACATCTGAGGACAAAGCACGCATTGACGCTGCACAACAGTGGGTTTACGAGGAAGTCGACCGGCAGATCACCGAGTGGGGCATTGAACACGACGACCAGGGACGCCGTGCGGACGCCTACCTGTGGTGCAACGAGGTGCTGGATCCTGAGACGGGCTACCGTGTCCCACTGGCTGCCACCTGGATCATCAGCCAGACGCACCATGTACTAGCTGAACTCGTGCCTGATCACGTTGGAAAACGATACGACATTCGTGTGGTCAGTGGAGCTAATGACGCGCAGATGGCGGAAGCAAAAAAAGGCACGGTGGTCAATCGGCAGCTTATTCCACCGCCCACACCTGGGAATCCTGCACCACACCCTACAGACATGGCCAAACTCCGCGACCGTCACAACGATGGGACGGGACTGCGTGCCTGGGAGGCCGACGACTTGATACCACAGCCAAGCGACTTCTACCAGGAACGGTTGTATTGCATACGATGGATCGATGCTCAGGGAAAACGACACTACGAAGGCGTAACTTCTGCCGATCTCGCACGTGAGGGGCGGACGCTGGACCTGCTGCGCGAACGTCTGGTCTTGTGGCGCGAGGTTGGTTTCCTGCCAAGCAAACCCCTTGAAGAAGGTGCAGAAGCAGGACGACCTATCACGGCACGCAACTGGCGACATTGGTCAAACTTCTTCTATCCCAGGCAACTCCTCATTAACGGGCTGTTCGCCGAAGCTGTGAGTCAAAGCAAAGCACCCAAGGAACTGCTAACCCTAATCGGAAAGGTAGTTCACAATAATGCAAAGTTGTGTGCATGGAATCCAGCAGCTGGGGCTGATAAAGTCACGTACGTTTTTTCGGGACAGAGTCTTTCCCCCGTATATAACTCTGCTATCAGGGGGATGAATCAACTGTGGGGCCTCAATTTGCCTTTGTCGTCCATGCCAACCAATGGCCTGAATGTTCAGCTCCACGATGCCCGCGCCACAACCACCTCCTGTGACCTATGGATCACGGATCCACCGTATGCAGATGCAATCAATTATGAGGAGATTTCCGAATTCTTCCTATCTTGGTATGAGAAGCGCATCCCGGAACTATTCCCGGAGTGGCATGCCGACTCAAAGCGTGCTCTGGCTGTCAAGGGCAAGGGCACCAGCTTCAACGAGTCGATGATTGAGGTCTACTCCAACCTCACTCGCCTGCTCCCCGAGAACGGTATGCAGGTGGTGATGTTCACTCACCAAGACGCTGGTGTCTGGGCAGACCTTGCCATGACCATGTGGTCTTCGGGGCTCAAGGTCACGGCTGCCTGGACGGTGGCGACCGAGACGACCGATGGACTGAACGCTGGAACGAATAACGTGCAGGGTACGGTGTTGCTGGTGCTTCGTAAGCGAGGGCAGGAGCAGCTGCTGTTCTCTGACGAGCTACTCCCGCTGATGGAGGACGAGGTCCGGGCGCAGCTCGATCAGATGCGCGGCCTGGGCAACGTGCGCTTCAATGACGCCGACTTACAACTTGCGTCCTACGCCGCAGCGCTGCGGATCATCACTGGCCACGACATCGACGGCATCGACCCGAAGCGCGAGCTGATGCGCGAACGCCGAAAGGGCGAGAAGTCCAAGGTGCAGGAACTTATCGAGCAGGCCAGCCAGGTGGCCGCCAACCACCTGATTCCCAGGGGCATTGAGCGGGACCTGTGGCGCACCCTGAGCGCGTACGAACGCTACTACCTCAAGGGCCTGGAGGTCGAGTCTAGCGGGGAGCACCGCGAGGGCGTATACACCGAACTCGCCCGCAGCTTCACGGTCCCGCGCCACACCGAGCTGTTCGGCAGCAACGCCGCGAACACCATACGCCTGAGCACCCCGACCGAACTCGGTACCCGGCGGCCATTCGGCCTACAGGACACGCTGCTCAGGCACGTGCTGACCGCAGTGCGGATGGTGGCCGCGAAGCTCGAGGTCAAGGACGGCGTGACCTGGCTGACCACCGAAGTAGAGACCTTCCACGTCGACCGTAACCGGATCATCGCGCTCCTGCGTTACATCGCCGGTATGGAACGCGCTGGTCTGGCGCACTGGGAACAGGACGCCCGCGCCGCGAACCTCCTCGCCGGCGCAATAGAGCACCACCGCGTCTGATGGGATCATGTCTGGGTCTGAACAGGCAGGCGATACGGCCAGGAGGCGCATGACCTCCACTGGTGTTCCGCCAGTCCAGCCGTTCAGCCTGAAAGATGCCACGTCCCTGATCGAGGTCGCGTTGCCGGTCGCCAGGCTTAGTGCCGAGAGCTATAAGGAACGGACGGCCGGAGCTGTTCAGCGTCTGACGGGCATCGGCAAGTGGTGGGGCCGTAAACCCCTGGTGCTCGTCCGGGCTACCATCCTCGGGTGTCTGCTGCCCGCCACTGAGGACCCGCAGAAGGACATCGAGGTGTTCGAGCGGCTGATGGGCATGGATGCCTTCGGATACTACGAACGTCGCCCCCGGCAGATCAGGAGCGTCGAGGCCTTCCTGAAGCTTCAGCCGTCCGAGCAGCTCAAGCAGGTCTCGCTGGCCGAGACATACCCTGGTCCCAGTGACGCTGCGAGCTGGGCGATGATCAACGCCCACCTGGGTACCTACGCGGCGTCCCTGCGTGAGGTGGTCGAGCAGTTGGGCGTCATGCGCTTCGGACACGTGCCCAAAGTCGGCGACGTGTTCTGCGGTGGTGGGTCGGTGCCGTTCGAAGCGGCGCGGCTGGGTTGCGATACCTACGCGTCAGATCTCAACCCGGTCGCGGGCCTGCTCACTTGGAGCAACCAGGCACTGCTGTGCGCCGCGCTGGAAGACCAGGCCCGCATTGGCGCGGCGCAGGCCCAGGTCTACCGGGAGATTGATGAGCAGATCAGCGCCTGGGGCATCGAACACGACGCCCGGGGCCGGCGGGCAGACGCGTACCTCTGGTGCGTAGAGGTCAGGGATCCAGAAACTGGCTACCTCGTTCCGCTTGCAGTGACCTGGATCATCAGTCAGAAGGACCGGGTGATCGCGGAGCTTGTGCCCGACCATGCCAACAAGCGCTACGAGATCACAGTTCGGTCGGGGGTCAGCGCCGCTGAGGTCCGCGCTGCGGCGCGCGGCACGGTGGTAAACCAGCATCTGATTCCGCCAGCAACACCGGAGCACCCAGCTCCGCATCCAACCCATCTGGGACGCCTGCGGGAACGCCACCACACCGGGTCCGGGCTGCGTCCCTGGGAGCCAGGGGAGTTGGTGGCGCGGGTAGACGATTTCTACGGTGATCGCCTCTACTGCGTGCGCTGGTGCGAGACCATCGACGTGACCACGAACAGTACGGTCAGGACCATTACGCGGCGCGTCTATGAAGCGGCGACCACAGCGGACCTGAAACGCGAACAGCGGGCCCTGGATCTGCTGCAAGAACGCCTGGGGCCCTGGCAGGTGGCTGGGTTCCTGCCGTCTCAGCCCATCGTATCTGGAGCAGGCAACGACGCTCCCGCACGGACCCGTGGTTGGACGCACTGGCACCAGTTGTTCACTCCGCGGCAGCTGCTGACTAACGGACTGTTTGCGCAGGCCATTGCCTGCAGCCCGGCCCCGGCGGAACTCCTAGCCCTGCTGGGAAAGGTCACGGGCACCAACGCGAAGCTGACGAGCTGGAATCCGGCGTCCGGCGATCTGGGCCAGGTGTTCAACGGCCCGGCGATGATTCCGCTGTACAACTACGCAGTTCGCGGCTTCACCAAGCTGGCGGCGGCAGCCCTTCCGCTGTCCGCGCCCATCCCCAGCACGCCAGCTGCGGCGGCTGAACAGTCGTTGTGGCTCGGAGCCAGTTCGGCCACGGCCTTCGGGGACACGGCGCTCAGTCCCATGCTGGTCCCCCAGCCTGAATTCGGGGGTCGCCCAGCAGCAGCAGTGACTACCGAGCTGAAAGATGCCCGGACCGTCAACATCAGCCGCGACCTGTGGATCACAGACCCGCCGTATGCAGATGCGATCCGCTACGAGGACCTCAGCGAGTACTTCCTAGCGTGGTATGCCCAGGCACTCCCAGATGCCTTTCCAGGCTGGTACGCCGACAGCCGGAGTGCGTTGGCGGTCAAGGGCAGGGGGCAGAAGTTCAATGCACAGATGGTCGAGGTGTACACGAATTTGACCCAGCTGCTCCCCGAGAACGGCCTGCAGGTGGTGATGTTCACCCATCAGGACGCTAGCGTCTGGGCAGACTTGGCCCTGACCATGTGGGCAGCCGGGTTGAAAGTCACCGCCGCCTGGACCGTTGCCACCGAGACCACCGATGGTCTGAAGGGCGGAACGAATTCCGTTCAGGGAACGGTGATGATGGTGCTGCGAAAACGAAAGGGCGATCAGCTGCTGTTCCTCGATGAACTGCTGCCGCTGATGGAGGACGAAGTGAAACGCCAGATCGACAACCTGCGAAGCCTTGACCAGGAGCTGTTTGGTCCGGCAGATCTTCAACTTGCGGCTTATGCTGCTGCCCTGCGGGTGATCACCGGGCACGGCATTGATGGCATCGACCCGAAACGTGAATTGACGCGCGAACGCCGAAAAGGCGAGAAGTCGAGCGTTCAGGTACTGATCGAGCAAGCCAGCCGGGTGGCTGCGAACCAGCTCATTCCCCCCGGCATTCACTGGGACCTGTGGCGAGACTTGAGCGCGTATGAGCGGTATTACCTTAAGGGCCTGGAGATCGAAGCCAAAGCCGCAGGCGAACACCGGGCCGGGGTCTATGCCGAACTCGCACGCAGCTTTGCGGTACCGCGCCATACGGAGATGTTCAGTGACAATGCCGCGAGGATTGTGCGGCTGAGCACTCCGACGGAACTTGGCACCCGGAAACCGTTCGGGTTGCAGGGCACTCTCCTGCTGCAGGTGCTCACGGCGGTGCGGCTGGTCGCCCAGGCGCAGAACACCCAGGAGGGCGTGGCTTGGCTGAGCGCAGAGGTGGAACTCTTCACCATGCGGCTCCCGCGGCTTGTCGAGTTGCTGCAGTACCTGGCACACACGGAGAACAATGGCTCGCCGCACTGGCAAGCCGACGCGCGGGCGGCCACACTCCTGGCCGGAATGCTCACCCACCACGCCTGAAACGAACCCCGACCCAGCCCTCTGCCTTCCGGAGCTTTCATGACCAACTCTGCCGAATCTGCCAGCATGCCTTCCCTGAACCGCCATTCCTCCAGGCAGGTTCGGCTGGTCGACGCATTTCTCCGCCCGGCGTTGCAGGGCGCGCAGTCCTACGACCGCATCAGCGGCTACTTCACGTCCTCGCTGTTCGACCTGATCAACGAGGACTTCGAAGGTGCCGGGCACGTCCGCATGGTCTGCAACAGCGACCTGCGGCCGGAAGACGTAACCACCGCTATGGCTGCCGCGAAGCAGCGGCGTGAATGGCGGCAGTCGCGGCCCGAAGATCGCCTGCTCGCGGCAGACGGGGAGGCCGTCCGGGGTCGACTGCGGGCGCTGTATCACGCGTTGAAGTCCGGCCGTCTGGAAGTCCGGGTGCTGCCGGACGCAGTGTTTGGGATGGTGCATGGTAAGGCGGGCGTCGTTCGCTATCCGGACGGTCAGGCTCTGGCGTTCATGGGCAGTGCCAACGACACTGCTCCTGGTTGGAGCGGAAACTACGAGCTGCTTTGGGAAGACCGGTCGGAAGCGGGCATTAACTGGACGCAGGGCGAGTTCGACACACTGTGGACCCACCCGCTCGCGGTGCCGCTCGCAGACGTGGTGATTAACAACCTTGGGCACCTGATCGACCGAACCACCATTGATCTCAAGCGCTGGCGAGAACGGATGAAGGACGATCCGGGCGGCGAAAACACTATGGCCCCCCTGATCGATGCACCGCTGTACGTCGAGGAGAACGGTCTCTGGGACCATCAGAAGGCCTTCGTTCAGCAGGTGATGCTGGCCCACGGCGGGACTTTCGGCCATGCGCGTCTGCTACTTGCCGATCAGGTGGGGCTCGGGAAGACCCTGCAACTGGGCGTATCCGCACAACTGATCGCGCTGCAGGATAAGGACCCGGTGCTGATCATGGCACCCAAGGCTGTGCTGCGGCAGTGGCAAGATGAGCTGTGGACCCGCCTGCGGGTCCCGACTGCCGCGTGGTTGGACCGTGCCTGGGTGGACGAGGGTGGCCACCGGCTCAAGAGCAGCTTCGCCGACTGCCCGCGGCGGATCGGACTGATCTCCTCAGAGTGGCTTGCCACCTTGAGCGACACCCACCCGGTGTTCAGCCGTGAGTACTCGCTGGTGGTGCTGGACGAAGCGCATCGGGCCCGGCGAGCGAATCCAAACGAGCCCCACAAGAGGCCGGAACTCAACCGCCTGGGACAGGCCATGATGCGGCTCGTTGCACGAACGCGCAGCCTGTTACTCGGTACAGCCACACCCGTGCAGTTGCATATGATTGAAGCGCATGACCTGCTAGACCTCCTCGCGCAGGGAGCGCCTGAGGTGAGTGGCGGCGCGTACGCCGCGTGGAACACCGAGGCACAAAGAGGTCTGGATCTGATGTCCGGCCGGGAAGCGCTGCCCATGTCGCTGCCCGAACGCTGGACCTGGTTGAGAAGCCCGATTCCGCCGCCGCGTGACATGCACGGCCGCCTAGATTACAACGCCGAGTCGCTACGGGCCAGCATCGGTCTGAACGACAGCGGCTACCAAGCCCGACCGGACGCTTACATGGGGCTGGGTCCCGCAGACCGGGCGTTGGTGGCGGAGAACTTCCACAACTGGATGCTCAACCGCAATCCGTACATCCGGGCGATCGTGATGCGCACACGCCGACAGCTCGAACGCGAAGGGAAGCTCAAAGTCATCAAGGTTGACCTGTACGGGGACGGACCTGGTGAGGCGGTACCGGTGCCAGCGGAAGTTCAGCGTGCCTATCAGCTGGCTGAAGAGGTTTGTCAGGAGCTTAAGGAACGCCAGGGCCTGAGCGGCTTTGCCAAGGTACACTTGTTGCGGCGGGTCAGCAGCAGTTTGGAAGCGGGGTTGCTCACTGCGGAACGCATGCTTCAGAATGCCGCAGATAGAGGAGAGAACGGTTCCTGGCTCGACACGGACGATTCCGAAGATCAGGTAGAGGAGTCGTCCGCCTCCGGACTGCACATCACCGTTCAGATGCGCAGTCGGCTTCAGGAGTTCGTGCGCTTGCTGCGGAGATACCGCGACGGTCAACGCGACCCGAAGCTCTCCAAACTGTTCTTCCTGCTCGGCCAGGCCGGATCCGGAGGCTGGCTCGATCGGGGCTGTATCGTCTTCAGTCAGTATCTCGACACCGCTCGCTACGCTGCGGAACGCCTGACGGAACGCTATCCGTCGCTGCCGGTGGGGCTGTACACCAACGAGACGAGCAGCGGTGTGTACCTCGCAGGCACCTTCACCAGCACCCGGCGCGAGGACCTCAAACGCCGAGTGATGGACGGGGACATCCAGTTGCTGATCGGGACCGACGCTGCCAGTGAAGGATTGAACCTGCAGCGGCTCTCTGCGCTCGTCAACATCGACCTGCCGTGGAATCCGACGCGCTTGGAACAGCGCAAAGGCCGGATTCAGCGCATCGGACAGCAGGCGGACACCATCTCAATCTTCAACATGCGCTACGAGGGCAGCGTGGAAGACCGGGTGCACCAGCGACTCTCCGAACGTTTTCAGGGTATCTCCGACCTGTTCGGGCTGATCCCGGAAGTGCTGAGTGACCTGTGGGTCGAAGCGGCCCTCGAGAACCAGGAGCGGCTGGACGAGCTGATGAAAGAGGTAACGAGCGACAACCGTCATTTATTGCACCCCTTCGAGCGAGCGGCGCTTGACCTACCTGACCTGGGCGGCTGGGACCGCTGTACGCAGGTGCTTCATGATGCTGAAGCGACGGCGTGGCTGAAAACCGGCTGGATCTCTCCTGCTAACAGCTGACTGCTTGCACTGGCGGTATACCTTGTCGTAGCGTGGCCGCTCCTGAGATCTACACCGGCCAGACGGTCACCGCGGACACTCAAGGTACGGTATAGGCCAGGCCGTCCTGAAGTTCCTGACTGCTGGTGACCGTTTGGAAGACATCATGCTTGAGTCCCCACATCTGACCCGTGAGGACATCCAGGCTTACGCCGCAGCGCGCTGATCGGCACGGATGACCGCGAATCCGATGTTGTACGGTGCGCAGAATTCTGAAGTGATGTTTTGCGGCTGCCGGAAGGTAGGTAAAGCTACTGCGTCCACGCCCATGTTGCATGGTGGCTGATCTTGATGGCCTCGAATACTGTTAGACCTAAGCGAAGAGACTTAAGCCGGCCCTATTCGCACCTTGATGTTGAAATATCTAACTTCTGATCGAGCTTGTGAGCTCGAGGATGTGACAAGCCCAGCTTTCTACAACTTCGGCTCAACACAAACTTCTAAGTCAGGAAGGCTACTTCCTACAGTTTGGGGAACGTCAACCGCTCGACTTGTCGCAGTAGCTTCCTCATGCGCTGCCCTTCGCGCTCACTGGCTCGCTGATAGACCGCCCAGTTGCCGAATGGCCCGCATTGCCTTACAGCCATGTCCCCGGCGACCGTGCGGTGTGTGGCGCTCGAAGTGTACTTGATGCCCAGACACATTCGGCATGCCCAGCGCCCTACACACCGGTAGCCATACCAGTACAGCCAGGTGCAGCGCCGCCGACACTTCGGGCAGGTCAGCCACCAACGTGGCCCGTAGGTCTGCATCGTTGATGTCAAGCCGGGCAGATCCGTCCCGGGATCTTTGGGCAGCACGTCCACCATGAAGGGCTGTAAGCCAATCAACAACGCCGCGTCTCCCCGCTGGTCTGGCAGCACCAACGGCAGAACATTTCTCACATTCACGCGAAAAGGTTCTGCTTCATCGGTCCTGACTCTTCGCTGCAACACATGTGCTGTAAGAATTTGGATCAGCATGAATACCTCAGACAGACGATTACGGACGGTTTCAGTCGCGCAGCGAATCAAGAGGGCCGTCCGTTAGGAAGGGATTCTTAGCGTTCCACCGCTCACGCTGGGCATCGGTGTGAATCTTGCTGTACGCGCTGCCCACCGTACCCATTGCGCTGATGGCCTTGAGCCTTACGCTGGGGTCTTCATGGGTGAGCAAGCTCTGGGCGGCTTCGAGGGCTGTCCATAGTTTGCCCGCTAGGTCATTCATGTTGGGCGTGGGCTTGCCGGACGTCACTTTGTTCATGATATTTCCTCCGAGTGGATGAGATAAGCAGTGGACAGCCGCATTCATGGCCTCACTGTGGCCGCGTGCGCCTCTTCCAACCGTCTGAGGATGTGGGTGCGGTCACGTGGCCAGCACGCAGACCAGGCCAGCACGTAGGCCGCTAAGTCAGTCACAAGTCCGCTGCTCAGCTTCAGTGCGCCGCCAGGCAACTGGCCCGCCCGTGCCGCTTCGAGTAGCGCGGCCAGGTGAGCGGGGAGAGGTTCAGCAACTGGCGAAGGCAGGCGCAGTCGGTGGGTTGGAAAGCTTGTGTCGGTTGTGGCGGTAGGGGGTAAGGACGATTCAGCCGTTTTCTCTTCGGCCAAATGCTGACTTCTTCCATGATGGACGCTTACCCCCCCACCGCCACAACTGCCAGAAGAGGCGGTAGGAATACTTGTGGCGGTCATGGCGGTGGGGATATAAGGCGTATCCGGTTTTTTTCTGTATTGTTTAACCTCGAAGGTGCTCACGCCGACCCCTTCATCTTGTCGGGGTGCAGGCGCAGGATTTCGCGGGGTGCGCCGCCGGTCGCGACCTCTTCGAGCTGGATCCAGTTCAGCGCCACCAGTTGCTCCAGGGCCTTGTCGAAGCGCGGACCGCTGAGGTCGGCCCAGTCTTTGCGGCGCAGCTCGCGGGTGCTGTCGCCATCCTTGACTGCTCCCGCCTTGATCTTTTCGGCCAGCGCGTAGGCCCCGACCAGTGACAGCCCCAGTTCCCAGGCGTAGATTTTGCGGGCGTGGGCTTCGAGGAAGGCTGCCCAGTTCAGGGCCAGTTCCAACGCCTCGGCACTGATCGGCGTCAGGTGTCCGGCATTCAGCCCCGGCGCGGCCAGTTCGACCAGATGAAACAGCGCTGCCAGCGAGGGGACCAGAGAGCGGTACTTGCTGAGGTGTGACTCGAAGCCTGGCGCACCTTCCAGCTCCTTGCCTCTGAGCCGGGCTTCCAACTCATCACGCCAGGTGTTCCATAGGTCTTGTGCCTCGTCATCGAAGCTCAGGGTCGGGGGCGCTGCCACGTCGGGGTCATACAGGCCGTCCAGGGCTTCATAGACTTCGAAGGCGTGATTCTTGGCCGCGTGGTTGCGCCAGCGGGCCGGACGCTCCCAGTCGCCCAGCGTGTCGGGATAGACGATGAGCTGGAAGCGTTGCAAGAGGCCATGATCGCCTTTGCTCCCCGCTCGGCTGTCGGCGATGAACGAGGTCAGGGGGCCGGGCTGGATACCGCCGACCACCGACACACAGACGTGTGGCACGCGCACCGTGCCGCGCCCGATCCGGTCGAAGGTATACGACTCGTCACCATTCCAGGCTGCCAGATAGAAGCCCAGCGACTCGGCGCGTTCCTCGCGGGCATTGTCATGGAGCCAGCTTGCCAGCTCGTCACGAGTCACGGTCAAGCCGCGTGGGTTGTCGCGCAACAGTTCGCCCAGCTTCTCGACTGTGACGTTCTGGAGCACGTAGCGCCGGGCCACCACCTCGTTCTCTTGCTCGCGCTGCTTGAGGTCGCGTAGGGCCTCACGAGTCAGTCCCGCGCCCTTCTTGCTCTTGAGCTGGGCGGCCTCGGCTTGCAGCAGTTCGTTCTCAATCTCGGCTTCCTGCTGTGCCTCCTCGAAGGCTTCGGCGGCCTGAGCCTCCAACCGCTTGAGTGGGGCCAGGGCCTCATTCACGGCCAGGCTCTTCATCATGCCGGGGCGGCCCACGATGGCTCCCCAGAGGTTTGGTGTCACTTCCCAGTCGGTGAAACGTTCCGGCTTGACGGTCACCGACCGCCCGATGAGGCCAGATAGCCCCGCCAGGGCCGGAGCGGCCACGTACTCCAGCGGGATGCAGGCCAGCTCGGCGATGTCCAGTAACCAGTCTTTCAGCCGACGGGGCAGCATCTCAGCGGGCAGAGTCGGTGCCTCTGGCAGGCGTGGGGGGAGGGGCAGCAAGGGCGGCCAGGAGGTCGGCTCACTGTGCTCTGCATGCCAGGGGATGGCACCCTGCAACTCTGCCCGAAGCTGCTCCCCGAAGCCCACCGCGCCCCGTTTGCCGAGTTCGTCGCAGAAGTCATTCACCGGTTACCCCCAAATGCCAGCGAGGACAGTACACGCACCTCACGCGCCCCGGCGGCGCGAGCGAGCTGGCCTACACGCTGGATACAGGCCCGCCCCGCCTTGTCCGGGTCGGCATACAGGTACACCGGGCGTCCGGCCAGCCCTTCGAGGAAGGGGGTTCCACCGGCCCCAGCGAGACCTTGAACGTCCAGACTCAGGCCCGCTGCTTCAGCGGCCCGTGCTGCCGCTGCGCCGTTCAGTTCCCCTTCCACGATGAGCACGGCGTCACCCTGGCCGTAGCCCGGCGAGCACCACGCGGGCGCAGCGTGGCCGCCGATCCGGTAGATATACCGATCTAGGCCAGCGGCCCGCAGATCATCTGCCGTGCCGATGTTGCGCACCTTAAGGCCGCACATCTGCCCATCTGGACGAAAGAGCAGCACGCCCAGCGCTCCGGCGTGGGCCAGCTTTTGCCCGTCCCGGGTGATGAAGTCCCGGCGTAACTGGCCCGCGTGAAGCCCAGACCAGCCAAGCAAGCCGCGCCGTTTGATGTCATGGCCTGCCGCGTCTTGCAAGCTCAGCGGGGCCAGCAAGCCCAGCGCCTTTGAGACTTCGTGCTCATCGAATGGCGTACAGCGGGCTAGCACCGCCTGCGCCTCTTGCACGGGATCAGAGGCAACGTAAGCGGCACGCTGTGGGGTTGGACGCCAGGCGTCCAACGAAATGCCCGCGTGCCGGGCCAGCTCTTCGCGGGCCTGAGCGGGTGAGTAGCCGCACTCCAGCAAGAAGCCGTAAGCGTTACCGCTGGCCCCATCGCCGCCGTGGCGCTTCCATAGTTCAATGTCACCTTTCTTGAAGACACTGAAGCTGGGTGTAGTTTCAAGGTGGCCGGGGCGGGGATCACAGATGACGCCGCTACGGTTACGGGTCAAGCCATTTGCAGCATCCTCGCCGCATTCCTGGGCGATTATGTCTCGCAGGGAGACCAGCGGCAGCAGCTCATCGAGTCCCATTACCTGCGTCCCTTCCTGCTGGGCAGCTCACTTAGAACTTTTGCAGCTGTGGCCCGAAATAGTTCGTGAGTCAGCCGTTCAGCCTCCTCATATGCATCTACATATGTGAGGAGTAATGGGCCCCTCCCGGCTATATCCGCAAGGTGTTCTAGGAGGTGGGCGCGGTTGAGAGCAGCTTGGGTTCTGTTGGCTAGGCTTTTGTACTTTCGGGGGTTATAGTAAAGCATAATTTGTAGTGACTCCTTTAAGTTAACTAGTCGCGCTTTCGTGGAGCGCGGCTGTTTTCTAATTACTGATCCAGCAGTTGATCGAGCAAAGTCTCGATAAATTGCTATGCCAGAATCGATTGCACTTCAGTGCTTTCATCTAAGGCTTGGTTGTGTGGTAGGGACTGACTGACCATGCCGATCGTTTCACCGACGAGGCGTGGGCTATGGCAGCCCACTCCTACAGACATGGCTGATCTTCCGAACTACAGCTCTTGGCTCCCAGGTGTGGAGGCACGCTCTGCCTACGCCAGCGATGTCGTTCCCTAGACTGGTCCGACGTGACCATCTCGGACACATGTCTTCACACCCTGCCAGGATTTATCCGGAATTTTTGAACTTGTGGCGCGAAGTAGAAAAGCACGGAGTTGATTTCAATGTCATCCACGGTGCCTTTCAGAGCAAAGTTTTGGGGGTTGCACTACACGCAGGCATCCTTTCTCCCCATGGAACGGCAGACGGTCTGCATGATTGGTGGGCCGCCGCGCTGGAGGTCACTGTTTGGGTACGTCTTCTGCGGGCCTTACAGGAAACAGACTCCGGCCCGTTACCCCTCGAATTTTGGTCGAGTTGCGAGCAAGACTGGGAAATACAACCGTATGACCTCCACGACCTGAAGGTCTTGGCTGAACGGGACGAGTGGCTGCGGGGAATGCTGGACCAGGGATACACGACCTTCCTGCCCCATCTTGGCGAGAATGATAATGGCCAAATACAGTTCGTCAATGGGCTTCTTACGGCTGCCCGGACGTCTGCCGAAAGACGAGCTGTGGAACGGGGCCGTCAAGTTGAGGCCGCTGACGTGCGTGCGGGCGTAGCCCAGGACCATCTCTACACTCCATTTCTTCGCCAGGGCTTGCCTCGGAGCACGCTCACACTGGGGCAAGCCAACGGCATCCCATCCACGCTAAATGTGAGAGTTGGCGCGCTTGACTGGGCACGTTATGAACTGGCGCTGCTCTACGGATCAACCAACACGAGAGCCTGCGCCTCGCCCTCCTGCAACGTCGTATTCATCCCCAGCCGTCGAAATCAACAGTTCTGTGGAGCGAGATGCAAGGAGCGGGAGAAGAAAATCCGGCAGAGGAAAGACTGAGACTGAATTAAAATCGTCACAACCGTGTCACTACCAGCGAGGGAAAAGTAGAGAATGCGAGAGCCGCAAAGGCCATCAGCTTTAGGGAAACTGCGACTGGATGGGATAACACGAGAAAGCGAAAACTTGTGAGGGAAGAGCTAGAGCAATTCGTAATCAGCAGGTCATCGGTTCAAGTCCGATCTCTGGCTCCAGATAAAATGCCCGCCCAGTGCGGGTTTTTTCGTTTCTAGAGTGTTCGGACAGTCGGTCAAGAGCCGCCCGCGTGTGTAACCTACGATTTGGCCCCCACCATCTCCTGCATGTTCACGGCCCAGCTCGCCTGTTCAGATTGGTACACCGTGCGGTACTGCGTCCGCGTGAAGGCCGCAGAGGCGTGGCCGGGCTGCTTGCTGATCACTTCTACCGGGACGCCGTGCCGGAGGCTCAGCGAGGCGTAGGTGCGGCGCAGGCCATGGATCGGCAGGTGGGGCGAGATGCCCGCCGCTTCGCTTGATGGAGGCCCAGACTTTCTCATTGGGATTGAATTCTGGCGAGTAGGGCAGCAAGTACACCAGTGACCCCTCCACGGCCCTGAAAACTCGGGAAAAGTCGTGCAGCAGATGGCCCGAACTTCAAACCACCTCCGCCTTTCGTCCTTTTGCTTCTCGGCTTCGACGACTTGCCAAAACCCATCCAGCCATTCCCAGGGTCGTCATTGGCCCATGTACGGTGGATCGGCAGGGAGTTGCACGGTGACGCACAGCCCACCACCGACCCGTGGGGTGAGGGTGAGGGTTCCACCGTGGGCCTGGGTGATGCTGCTGACGATGGCCAAGCCGAGGCCGATGCCCGCGTGGTCGGCGCGTCTGCGCTCGTTACCGCGCTGAAACGGCTCGGCAAGCGTGGACACCAACGCCTGCGTGAGCTGCTCGCCGGTATTCTCGACAGTGAGCACCACGCTTTCCTGACGCACGCCGGTCCTGAC
>Ga0160427_10000523_pt1 | contig 23415 bp, 20 predicted proteins | sample SolpanmetagenomL_FD_108194 | JGI IMG/M metagenome (GOLD analysis project Ga0160427, IMG submission 108194) | Solar panel surface microbial communities from Lawrence Berkeley National Laboratory, California, USA - L | ecosystem: Engineered > Built environment > Solar panel > Unclassified ...
CGATGTTGTTACGCAATTAATTCCCACTCTGCCATTTTACCGTGCTGAACCTGAGCATCAAGATTACCTTCAGCGTTACCCCCAAGGTTACACGTGTCATTGGATCCGTCCCAATTGGACGCTTACATAAGCTCTTAACGATTATTTTTTATAATCTTGTGACAGTTTTCTAGATATTTTTTTAAGCTCTTCTTGATTTGAATTACTAATGTCAGTCCATACAGACACACTTTCTTCTGTCATACTGACGTCTTCCTCAATTTCGCTAATTGACTTAGCAATTTCGGTATATTTTTCAACTATATTTTGCTGAAGTTCATGACTTGGGTTATCTAATGCTGTTAATTGATCAACCATATCCTGACAAACTTTTTGTAACCTTTCTTTTTCAATAATTTTATCTAGAATAAACTGTTGAGACTCGCCTTTATAAAGATTAGCATAACGAATATCAAGTTCCTCCAATTTCAAAATTAAGTCATTAATTTGACTACTCAAATTATGGAATTGCTTTGTTGAATCAGAAATTCCTTTTTTTAATCGACTGTAATCTTTTGCAACATAGATGACATCTTGATAACCAAGCTCCCATTTTTTATAAGCTTCCTCAAAATCGTGATAATAAAGTCGTGATGAGTGCGCTGCCAGCATCCTGGATGCAGGAGATAAAGGAAATAAGCTGCGATCGTCATCGTCAGAGGGTGTGAATTTCACCGTAACGGAGGCTGGCGATTCAGTTTCTGTGAAAATTGTGACAACTTTATCCTTACTATTAGCAAAGCGAATAATTTTTCCAGGTCCACCAACATACTTCAAGTATTGTTCTATTGATTTTTTAAAGAAAATATTTGGTGATCCAAAAGTAACAATACCAAGGTTAGCTTCAATTTTATGAAATAAGCATAATTGATTTGTCACTGCCCCAAATATTTCAGCCAGTGATCCGCCAAGGCTATGACCTATCACATCGATTTCAAGCTTTGATGAATGCACTTTAGTTTGATAGGCTTCAAGCCAAGGATTTATAAACTTATAGTACTGATCATAGTTATCATCTAAATGTGAGGCCATTCCCTTTAATACTTTTATATTAGTTAGAAGACCATGGTTAGAGCTGAATTTATGCGATTCAGTTTGAAAATTTTTATACCAATCTTTTCTTGAAACAGATCCAACGAATGCTACTATAAGTTTATTCGAAATTTCATTATAAGCAGCAATACCTGAAAATTCATTGGTATTACGATTAAGAATTTCTAAAATCTTGTAACCATCTAATAATGTATTTCCCTTAAATAATGCCTGAACAGATTCGATTGTGATATTATGGTTTGCTTCAAGCTGACTTTTGTATTTCGTAATATTTTCTTCAATATCAGCAATTTTTTTATCTAATTCCTGACACACGTTTAGATAATTTGATACGTCTTTTTCACACTTAAAACCAATAAGATTTTCAAGAAACGTAATTTCTTTCTCTAAAAGTTTCTTGGAATCTTGCGCATTATCTTTTGTAACGAGTGTTAATTTTTTAAATTTTCGAGTGAATGACTCTTTATTATCAATAAGACTTTTTCTAGTATCTTTAAACGTTTTGATCTTATTCTCTAGTACTTTTTTTTGTTGCTTTGCGTCATCTGGTTTAAGGTTATTTACTTTATACAAAAGATTACAAATATTTGAAAAAGTTTTGGCATCTAAGGCCGTTAATCGATTTAACAACACTTCAGGATCTAATACAGCTTCAATGCACCGCTCACTAATGTTTTTTGAGTGAAACTTGTCCAACATTTCTTTATGAACCTTTATGATATCGGTGTTATAGACTTTCAGTATAGAAAAAATCATATCTTGATAACTTTTTAAATCATAAATTTGTTGAATAACATAATTACGGTAAGCTAATTTATTTTCCTCTAAATTAGGCCGCAGCACCATTTTTTCAGGTGCTGACCCTGACAGATTGACTTGTTGACTATGTGATTCTTGTGATAATATACTTGATCGTCTTTTATGATTCTTGTTAATTGTCTGCACAATAGGACTATCCTCAATATTTTTTGGACCATGCGATCCTTGAGGATTAAACGATGATCGTCGTCCATTTTCAGGACTGCTTGGTATTATGGGCGGTGTTCCTGAACTTATTGTGGCGCGTCTGAGTGCAGCAGTACTTGTTGGATTTCCAAACTCAGAAAAAGAATGGCGTGCAATAGGGGGGCTTTGCTCAGTAGAAGTTTGACGGCAGTAATCTTCCATAGATTGTTGTTTTGAAGCATAGGAGATGCTTGAGCATACAATGCTTGTCAATAAACTAGTTTTTAAATTAAAATTTATCAATTTTTTGATAGTCATAAATATCTCTTAATATTTTGGAGTGCTTGATAATACTGACAATAAATTATTTATATTTCATTAAATTAACAAATTTTATCAAATTATAATTTTTCTGTTCATCCTAAACTTGCCCTGCATAATGGCAAACATGTGCCGTGCAATCTTGTTGGTTTCGGGATTAAAATGATATGGGGATGTAACAGCTTTGAAAATATTGGCAATTGTGCTGCATAAAAATTGAAGTGAAAAAACCTTCCAAATTGCTTTGGAAGGCTTATTTAATATATATTTAACTACTTTAGGCTGCTGCTTGCAGATGACCTTGTGCTTGGTCAACCAGTCCTTTAAAGGCTAAAGGATTGTTAACAGCTAATTCAGCCATCATCTTACGGTCAATTTCAATACCCAACTTATGAATACCATCCATAAACTTTGAGTATGTCAAACCATATTCACGCACAGCTGCGTTAATACGTTGAATCCAGAGGCCGCGGAAATCACGCTTGCGTGCTTTGCGATCCCGGTAAGCATATTGTAATGCTTTCTCAACGCGCTGTTTGGCGATACGGTAACAGTTATTCGAGCGACCACGATAACCTTTTGCTAATTTTATAATACGCTTGCGTTTTACTTTGGACGCAACACTCCGCTTAACACGTGCCATTCAAGATCTCCTTACCGGCTATAGGGCATAAAATTGCGTAAAATACGGGCATCGCGGTCCGCTAGGGCCACTGTGCCACGGGCATTACGGATAAACTTACAGGAACGCTTAATCATTCCGTGACGTTTACCAATTTGTCCGGCAATTATTTTACCAGTTGCAGAAACCTTAAAGCGCTTTTTCGTGCTGCTTTTTGTTTTTAATTTGGGCATTTTTTCCTCATATTCAGAATTAATTTAACAACGGCCATAGGCAGCCCAATTTGCTTCGCCACGGACCTGAAGTTGTCTTAGCAAAATATTCACACCATTGCAACAATATTTCATCTATTCATGGGGAATAGAAGCTGGTAGCCTTTGCCAAGGAGTACATATTACTAAATGATTCGCAAATTTTTAAGCCTTATTACTATAGCAATGTTAGGGGGATGTACAACGATGACTGAGCAATTTTCCTCATTTGATAATTTGGATGCGTACATCGGCCAAAAAATTATGGTTGGATTTAAGGGCACCACGCCTCAGGATCCAGAAGTTCAGCAATTAAGCGCGTTAATTCAAAGTGGCAAAGTGGGCGGGATTATTTTCTTTGCTTATAATATTAAAAGCCCGCATCAAATCAGAAAGCTTACGCAGCATTTCCTGAGCCTTAAAACACCAACCCCTATCATGTTAGCCATCGACCAAGAAGGCGGCAAAGTCCAACGCTTGTCAGCCAAAAATGGCTTTGAAGACTTTGATTCTGCTAAGCAAGTGACTGCAAAAAATAATGGCGCGCAGGTTTACGCGCACATGGCCAAGGTTGTCAAAGACGCTGGGTTTAATGTTGCATTGGGCCCTGTGGTTGATCTTGAATCCAATGATGCTGGTGTCATGAACCCCGTGATTGGTAAACTTGAGCGCAGTTATAGTGCAGACCCCAATATAGTTGTGAGGCAATCTGTTCAATTTGTTAAGGCGATGCATCAGCGTGGTATATTAACAGCACTTAAACATTTTCCAGGTCATGGCTTGGCATCTGGAGATACCCATGCTGGATTAGTAAATGTCACAGCAACTTTTAAGCAAGCAGAACTGCAACCTTATTATGATTTAGTTGCCAATTATCCTGAATGCGTTGACATGATCATGACCGCCCATGTCATGCATAAAAAGTATGACACCTTATGTCCTGCCACGTTATCACCAGAGATATTAGGCACCCTACTGCGTAAGCGTGGTTATGATGGCGTTATTATCTCTGATTGTTTGTATATGGGGGCGATCACTCAGAACTTTAACTTTGACACCATTATCAAGCAAGCAACCCTTGCCGGCGTTGATATCATGATTTTTTCACGCAATAATGCAGCATCAATTAACAACCAGGCTTCAACACAACAACAATCGCTAACAGATTTTGTTAATGCTGTACACCATACTTTAAGGAATCAAATAAGTCAGCAACAAATGCCTGTTGTTCTTATTGCATCATCTTATCAACGCATTACTAAATTAAAGAATATGTTAAAAAAGGTTGGCTGAGTTCACAAAAATTGTTATGGTCGCTGACATTTAATATTATAAGTTTAAAGCCATGAATGACCGCGTTAATTATCAAGATATCACTGATGAACTTGCCAGCGAAACAAATCAGTTTCGCTCCTCAAGATTAACAAAATTGAAGGCAATTTTAGATAGTCATATTGATCCCTATCCCTCACAGTTTCAAAAATCTCATGAGTTGGGTGATGTTTTAACGAGCTATGCCTATCTTGAAAATGGTCAGGAAACCCAAGACAGCGTCACCGTTGCAGGGCGCATTTATACCATTCGTAATTCTGGCATGTTTATGGATGTGCGCGATGCGATACATAAAATTCAAATTTTCTGTCATAAAAATTCGTCACCTGCGGCTTTGTTTACGTTGCTTGAAAACCTGGACATGGGTGATTACATTGGTGTCAGTGGTTTGGTGCGGCGTACCCCGCGTGGTGAGTTAACAATCAACGCACAGCACATTACTTTGCTTTCAAAGGCTTTGCTGCCTTTACCTGAAAAATATCATGGCGTGACAGACGTTGAGACGCGTTATCGTTACCGTTATCTTGACTTACTTACCAATGATGACTCACGTCATACTTTGCGTCAACGTGCCAAGATCATTGCAACACTGCGCAGTTATCTGATCAACCAAGATTTTCTTGAGGTTGAAACACCCATGCTGCACAGTATTCCAGGGGGCGCCCTGGCCAAGCCATTTGAGACATTTCATAATGCCTTGGATATGAAATTGTATTTGCGCATTGCCCCTGAATTATACCTTAAAAAACTTATTGTCGGTGGCTTAGCCCATAAAATATTTGAGCTCAATCGGTGTTTTCGCAACGAAGGTATTTCAACACGGCATAACCCAGAATTCACCCAAGTTGAATTGTATTGGGCTTATGCTGATTACCGTGATGTCATGTCTTTAACAGAAGAATTGGTTGCTCACATTGCAGAGCAAGTATTTGGTCAAACCACCCTACCCTTTGGCGACCATAACATTAATTTTGCAGCACCTTGGCATAAACAATCGATGTGCTCACTGGTGCAACAACATACTGGCATCGATTTCTTAACTATTACGTCAGCTGAGGCAGCACAGCAAGCAGCTGTCAGCCTTGGCATCTACGTTAAGAAAACGGATACGTGGGGTAAAGTTGTCGAAAGTGTATTTGGTGAAAAAGTTGAAATGCACTTGATTCAGCCAACGCATGTAACCGATCTGCCGTTGGATATTTCACCCCTAGCTAAAAAGCATGCACATGATCCAAGGTTAACAGAACGCTTTGAGACATATATCAATGGTTGGGAAATTGCCAATGGCTTTTCAGAGCTAAATGACCCCATTGATCAACGTAAACGATTTGAGCAACAAATTGCCAACCGGGCAGCAGGTGATGATGAAGCCCACGCCATGGACCACGATTTTATCACTGCACTTGAGCATGGCCTACCCCCAACAGGTGGCCTTGGAATTGGTATTGATCGCCTAGTCATGTTGTTAACTAATTCACCCAGCATCCGCGACGTTATTGCCTTTCCCACCATGCGCAATAGAGATTAAATAAAACTTGAGTATAAAAAATAACTAATTTATTTTTTGTAATTAGTTGAAAAAAATTTTAATCATGATGGCATTTTTTAGAATATTTTTAATAATTACCTTATCCTTTACTCTTATAGCTTGCGAAGTATTTGTGAATGCAAATTCTGAGATTCATAAAAGTAAGACGAATACCTTTATAAAAGCATCTGAACGTTTGGAAAATGTAAAGGATTTGTTAGCCATCAATCCGAAGCTAACAATGTATGACCCTACTTTGGACCTATTGCATATTTGGTATGAAAGGGACAAAGCATTTATCCTTGACAATATTAGTGAAAGACAAAATCCTAATAACATTATACAATCAATGCAAACTTTAGATCTGTTCGTTAGAAAATACTTATGGCAAGATCTGAATTTTTCACATTACAATTTTATTGCAAGAACATGGTGCCGTATTCTTGACCAAGAAATTGTGCAAAAAGATTCTATTTCTCATGATCTTATTTATTATAGTTTGGCTTTTATGACGGTTAAGAATTACAAAACTCTTACCCCACAAATTCGTACAGATTACAAAAAATTTCTATTTAATAATAACTTATTTTTTGTAAAATCACCTAGTATTATCGTTCCTCATATATCACTTACTGGTAGTGTACCTTTGAAGGTAATAAACAATGCGTGGGGATTTAACATTAATGATGAAGACTATTATTCTGTTACTTTTATTGGAATTGGTACAAAGCTGAGATTAAATTATGACGCTGTACGTGGTGCCTCAAGTCAGGACAATTGGTTCCATGATATAGCTCATGCTTATTTATCTAGAAGATTTAGCCCCAAACATCATTTATTAAATCAAAATGTAAGTAATTTTAGAAATTCAATTATGCGTGATGCAAGGCCTGAACACTTAGGTTTAATTGAGCTAGCATTTTTCACTATTTTTCATGAATTTACAGATTTACATTCCTGTGCCGAAGATTTAGAAAAATATATTTCTCAGTTATTGTTTAACTTTAATGATAATGTCACACCGTCTAAATTTTTTCCCCAAAATAATACGATTGAGCAATATGAAACGAACGTACTTGCTGCTAAAAGTTTAGGTCTAAAAGTCGAAGGTAGTGACATCATTGATCAACAAAAGTCTTTTCTGAATTTATTACATAAGGGTCTTACACTGTTGTTACCTTATACAAAAAATTATCAAGGTAACCATGATGAGAGCATTAAAAAGGCAAAGTTGAGAAAGTTAAGCGAATTTAGTCAACCACGACGATCAAACTATGCTTACAAAGATTATATTATTAATAAGCCTATAGATAATAGTATATATTATTATAATTTAAATACTATGTACTAAACGTAGCTTTTGGCCAGCTTATCAAAGCTAAGCAAGCGCTGTATGAGGGGCTCAAGGTCTTTAAGGGCAATCATGTTTGGACCATCACTTGGGGCCTTATCTGGGTCTTGATGGGTTTCAATGAACACACCAGCAACACCAATGGATACTGCAGCGCGCGCAAGTGTTTCAACATATTGACGCTCACCACCTGAAACATCACCCTTGCCACCTGGCTGTTGCACAGAATGGGTGGCATCAAAAATCACGGGGAATCCCATTCCTGCCATAATTGGCAACGCGCGCATATCACTTACAAGCGTGTTATAACCAAATGACACGCCGCGCTCGCATACCATGATATTGTTGTTACCTGCGGCCACCATTTTATTAATGACGTTCTGCATGTCCCAGGGTGCAAGGAACTGGCCTTTTTTGATATTAACGGCTTTACCTGTGGCAGCAGCAGCCAACAATAGGTCAGTTTGCCGGCATAAAAAAGCAGGAATTTGCAAAATATCAACAACTTGAGCCACTTGGTCACATTGCTGTGCGTGATGCACATCCGTTGTTAATGCCAAACCGGTTTGCGCTTTGACATCATGTAAAATTTTTAAACTTTCATCCAGGCCAAGGCCACGAAAACTTTTACTGCTGGACCTGTTAGCCTTATCAAAGGAGGATTTATAAATAATATTAACATTATTGCGTTGACCGATTTCTTTGAGGGCACACGCCATTTCAAGGGCATGGTCACGGCTTTCAATAACGCACGGGCCAGCAATGAATGTCATTTGTTTATGGTTATTAAATTCAATAGGCGTAAGCGATGTTGGAATGGTAACCGTGTGTTGTGATGTTGACATCAATAATGATCTTTTCTTAACTACTTACAATTAATTGCCAAGGGGTGCGCTTAGTTGCGGGGCTGTCACGGGCACAACTGGCTGAGATGTATTATTAACATCAGTAACTGCTATAGGGTCATCGCTCAGAATTGTTTTTCTCATATGATGACCTTTAAAATATATTGCCAATCCGATGCTGCTGATGAAAAATAATGTGGTCAAAATGGCTGTTAACCGGGTCAGGAAATTGGCTGCACCACGCGTTGTCATAAGTCCACCCATACTGCTGGAACTTGCCCCTAAGGTTCCGCCTTCACTTTTTTGAACCAATATGGTTAAAATTAATGTAATGACGATGATGATGTGAATAACCATTAATACCGTTGACATTCGGATTTCCTAATCTTAAAAAACGTTAAGCCCAACCTAACAAATTTCAAGTTTATTTAACAGTCTTTTTTTTAGTCCATTAAATGTTATGCGCTTTGAGTTTTGATTTGCTTACCCACAGCTTCACATGCTTGGATGATAGGCCAAAAAGTTGATACCTTTAAACTGGCGCCGCCCACCAGAAATCCACTTAGATTTTTGACCATCAACAGCTCTTCAGCATTGGCACCTGTAACAGAGCCACCATATATTAGTTCTGCTTGAAGACCACGTCCCTGCATATAGTCTGCTATATGATCCACCACATTTTGTACATCCTGCAGACTTGGAATCTTACCTGTTCCAATGGACCAAATTGGCTCGTACGCAATCATAATTTTCGCTGTACTATCAAATTTTGCTAAGTTAACATCTAGCTGACCTTTAATTACTTTCCACGTGTGCCCTTCGCGGTTTTCAGTAAAATCTTCACCCACACACAATATAGGTGTAATACGTGCCAAAGTTGCATTAGATAATTTGTTTGAGATAATACAATCGGTTTCACCCAAGTTTTTGCGGCGCTCACTGTGGCCAATAATACTATAGGTACATCCAAGATCCGCCAATTGCTCGGCGCTGGTGTTGCCCGTGTGCGAACCAAATTGGGCTTGGCCACAAAGGTCCTGCCCACCATATTTAATCCTTGTGCCAATCAAACGGCTTTGCAGATATGCCAAATGAATAGCTGAAGGCGCCATAACAATTGTTGTGTTGTAGAGCTCATTTTCAAATAATAAGTCGAATAATTCATTGCCATACTCAATGGTCGAGCCAACTGTTCCATTCATTTTAAAGTTAGCAATCACTGTGTAGGTCAATTCTATTCTCCGATTTTCATTAATTCAGGCTTATATTTGTTATCATTATCCATTTAATAAGTTAATGGACCCTTTATATAGTTCCATCATTTATATTGCTATCATCAATGCGTGGGAACAAGGCTGTGGGCTGATTGATTTGTTGACCAGGTTGAATAACAACAGTTAAATCTTTAAATGTATATTCTGATTCTGGCATGCCAAGTATACTAAAAATATGGACAGCAGTGCGGGGTAAAATGGGTTGTATCAATATGGCCACGCGGCGAATAAAGTCACTTAAAACATATAACACCGTATCCATGCGTCCTGTATCAGTTTTACGTAAGGCCCAGGGGGCTTGCGTGTCGACATAGCGATTAGCAGCAGCAATCACTTTCCATATTGCCTCTATCATTTTATTAATCTCTTGGCGGTGCATGTGCGACCTTGCAACATTAAGGGCGTCCGTTGTGAGGTCTAATAAATCATGATCACCTGGCAAGAGCTGCGGGCGTGCGCATATCTTACCGTCACAATTTTTGTAGATAAATGATAACACACGTTGGACAAGGTTACCCAAGTCATTGGATAAATCAGCATTTAAACGTTGCTTAAAGGCACGCATAGAGAAATTGCCGTCTTGACCAAATGCAATCTCACGCAGTAAAAAATAGCGTACTTGATCAACCCCGTAGTCTTGTACCAATTTAAAGGGGTCAATGGTATTGCCAAGCGATTTGGACATTTTCTCACCTTCATTGGTCCACCACCCATGGGCAAATATGCGGTAAGGCAAGGCAAGTTCAGCTGCCATTAATAAGGCTGGCCAGTAAACCGCATGAAAGCGCAATATATCTTTGCCAACCAAATGCGTGGCATGGGACCAATAGCGGGTAAATCGTTCGTCATTTTGATCTGGATAACCAAGCGCGGTAATATAATTAGGCAGTGCCTCAACCCAAACATACATAATGTGCTGATCGTCACCTGGAACGGGTACGCCCCACTTAAAGCTGGACCGTGAAATTGATAAATCACGTAACCCTGACTTGATAAAACTGATGACCTCATTGCGCCTGGTTGCAGGACCTATGGCATCTGGATGACGCGCTAACCAATCTAATAAGGGTTGCTGCCATTGGGACAGCCTGAAAAAATAACTTTCCTCTTCAATAAAGGATACATCTGCGCCTGTTGGCGCCTTACCATTAACCAGCTCATCTTGCTGATAAAATGTTTCATCACGCACAGAATACCAGCCACTGTACACACCCTTATAAATTTGTCCCTTAGATTCAAGCAACTTCCAAAAGGCTTGCACGCTTTCCTTGTGATGCGCATCTGTTGTTCGAATAAATTGAGTGGGGGTAAAATCAAAGGCTTGATTCATATCTCGGAAAAATTGTGACATATGATCGCAGTATGCTTGGGGTGATTGCTGATGCTGAATGGCAGATTGCTCAACTTTTTGACCATGCTCATCTGTACCTGTTAGGAAAAAAACATCATAATTATCCAAGCGCATGAACCGCGCCATCGTGTCTGCTGCAAAGCTGGTATAGGCTGTTCCCATATGGGGTTTGGCATTTACATAGTAAATCGGCGTTGTGATATAATAAGGTGATTTTACCGAAGATTCCATAAAGCGCTATTTCCCCACTGCGTTAGGTATATTTGATATAAGTAACTGTGCAAATTGATTTACTATAATGGTTAAGGTAATTTTTTTGTCAAGGTGATAGATTTGAGCTTGTGACCATTGTTGATGGGCCTTAAACCAATAATCAATGATATTCTTATGTGTTTGACCAAATGTTGGCAGGGGTCGGTCTTGATGAATGTATAAACTGGCCACCCAATTCATCAAGATTTCAAAAGCAAAATTGTATTTTTGGCTGTTGTTGGTTAATCCAGATTCGCCACCAAAACTATCCCACAAGTTAATGTAATGGTGGGGCTGGCGAACTTGAATGGCTTTCAAGGCCTTGCTTAAGTTTTCAACAAATTCAGCATCACTATGTTGACCAAGCATCATTATGTTTTTAACTGATCCACCCAAACAATTGATTTTCATTAATTGTGACAAATGACTGATTTGATGATCTTGCTGATTTAAAATTACGTGCATTTCATCTAAGGACAGATCCCCAAAAGCGATGATCTGACAGCGCGAGCGAATGGTGGGAATAATATCTTCTAAGTTATGGGCGATAATTATAATCAATGTGAACGGTGGCGGTTCCTCGATAATTTTTAATAAAGTGTTGGCTGACCGGATGGATACCTGAGCAATACTATCGATGATAACAACACGCCAAGGGGCAATGGCTCTGTGGGCGTTAAAGAAATCCTTAACGCGGTGCACATCATCCGCCTTAAACTCAAGACGACCCTCATTCAGGATTAAATTATCCTGCGATAGATTCAGAAAATCTGGATGCCAGTCTTTTATAATGCGTTGCCAATCTGGATGATCAATGTCCACAATATTGGTCAATGCAGGCTGACCCGTTAGCAACGTAAAAGCCAGTTGCTTAGCAAATAAACTTTTACCTATGCTTTCTTTTCCTGAGAAAATGACAGCATGGGGCAAATGGCCATTTTTTAACAAGTGATTAATAGACCGCATAGTCGCTTGATGGCCAACTAATTGCATGATCAAATACCCTGTTGGGTTAAAATATTGACAATGGCCGCATGGACATTTTTACATTCATCTTGCGCATTGATGCAATGAATGCGCGCAGGCGAATGCTTAGCCAAATCTAAAAATCCTTGGCGAATTTTATTATGGACATCAAGATCAGCTTGATCAAATCGATTTGTCTGACCGCCGCGCGCTTTAAGGCGCTGCAAGGCTATGACCGGATCAATATCTAATAACAGTGTTATATCGGGCATAAAACCTTGGCTCCAAGTCATATAACTGGCCCGCATCAAAGTGATATCCAATCCTTGCACATGCCCTTGATAAACCAATGAAGAATCGATAAATCGATCACAAATGACATGTTGACCCGATTCAAGAGCTGGCCAAATCAATTTTTCAAGATGGTCCATGCGCGCTGCACTGAAAGTTAAATATTCGCATAAGGGTGATAAAGGCTGATCATAGGAAGTCAACACGGCGCTGCGTAATGCCTCGGCATATGGAGTGCCCCCTGGTTCACGAGTGAAGACGACCGGCACCTGTTGGCGTGCAAGGTATTGTTTTAGTAAGGCCAACTGCGTTGATTTACCACTGCCCTCACCACCTTCAATTGTAATAAATTTTCCACGCACAGTTGCACTCATTAGGCGGCTTTTGGTGCATGACCCCACAGCAAATGATACACCGAATTCTTCATGCGCAAAAACCAATTGGCTAACTCAACAGAATGCTGTGCCTTAAGAGGATACGTTATTTGTACACCTTGTGCCGATGTGACCATTAACTGACCTACCACTTGCCCTTGTGCAATGGGTGCTTTGAGAGGATTATCATATTGATAAGCGACTTTTATTTTATCCTGATCAATACGTGGCATGGTCACAATAACATCTTGATCAACACCTATACTTACGTGTCCAACCTTACCTTGCCACACGTCCACTTGTTTAAGCACCGTATTCTTTTTAGCAACTGTTTTGTTGACATAATAACGAAAACCCCAACTCATTAAGGCTTCGGCGTCCTTTGCTCGCTCAGCCATAGACTTATTACCATTAATAACCAAGATCAATCGGCGGTCTCCTTGCACGGCACTGGCCGCAACACCAAACCCGCCTTTATCTGTGTGTCCGGTTTTCAATCCATCACATCCAGCATAATTCCACAGCAACGGATTACGGTTAGGTTGGGTGATATTATTATAAGTAAACTCACGTTCTTTATAATAAGGATAATATTGCGGAAACTTTTGAATAGTTTTCAAGCACAATTGTGCCAAATCCCGCATGGTTGTCAAATGATCGGCATCTGGCAACCCTGTTGCATTCATGAACATGGATTGCTTTAAACCAATTTCTTGTGCTTTTTGGTTAAGCTTATCAACAAAGCCCGACTCTGTTCCCCCACAACCCTCAGCAAGGGCAACAGCTGCATCATTACCGGACTGCACTATAACACCGCGCAGCAACTCTTCTATGGTAACCAAACTGTTCAGATTTAAAAAAGTGCGTGATCCCTCTGTTTTCCAGGCTTTTTGACTGACCTGAACTTGATCAGATAATTTAATGCTGCCTTGACTCAGCATATCAAACACCACATAAATGGTCATCATTTTACTCATGGATGAAGGGGCAACGCGGGTATCAGCTTCCTTTTCATACAATACTGCCTGTGTACCAGCATCAATTAATATGGCTTGCTGAGAATTGATTTCAAGGCCGCTTGATACCTTTGGTTGGTCAGGAACTAACACGCGTGCTGATACTGGCAATAGCCACAGAACCATTATGAAAAATGCAGTTAATTTTTTGGTATTAGTTATAAATGACGAATGCATGCGGATGGCCCACCGTTTTAATTCTGTGTAGCAATTTTTTCGCTTTTTCACTAGAGTTAAAAGGTCCAGCCAACACTTTAAAATTACTGTTGTGACTTTTCCTTGAGCCATAGGCCTTTGCTGGCATATTATGTTTATGTTGAACGTCGCTTGCAACTTTGCGTGCAATGGCACTTTGATTATACGATCCCACTTGTATATAAATGCCCCTTAAAATACTAAGCTGTTTGGCTGTTAGGCCTCCTGCTTGGTTTTGGGCCAACAATTGCTTTTTTGGCTGCTGCGCAGCTGTAAGCAACATAGGGTGTTTGAGGTCATCAATATTTTTTTGACCCTTACTATTGTTTTGCACAAGGAAAATTGTTTTAAGTGCTTCTTGCTTGCGCTCGCCTGGTTTGGCAGCAAACTCGGGCGATGGTTTTTTAGGATGATAGTTCATTGCCAATTTGACACTTTCATCCACCAATGCCTCAATGCGCACCTTTGTTAACCCTTTATTCTCAAATCCCAGTAACCGGGCGGCCTTACGTGACACATCAATGACACGCTCACCCACGAAAGGTCCACGGTCCACTACTTTAAGTTTTATAGCCCTGCCATTATCCAAGTTTGTGACCTTGACAATAGAAGGTAAAGGCAACGTTTTATGCGCAGCCGTCAAAGCATGCATATCAAACTTTTCACCAGTAGACGTATTGCGACCATCAAACACATCGCCACCACCGTAAAATGACGCTGTGCCCTCTTCAATATAATTATAAACGGGTTGCGGGTGATACCATACGCCCTTAATTTTATAGGGCTTATTGTAAGCGCGCTTGGCATGATGGGTAACAGTTGGTGTATGATTTTGTGTGTATTCTTGGCTGCTGCAACCAAACAAAAAAAGCATCAATGAAAAGCTTGATAACAGCTTGATCATGCATCATTCCCTATAAAAATTAACATAAATTTTAACAATTGTGTTTATTCTTTACACATAATGTTTAATAGGTAAAGATTTAATTAAACGTTAATCAACATAATAACCATTTAATTAATTGATATTTGTTGATTTTATGACACAATTGAATAATTTTTTTTAAATATCGAGTCAATAGATAATAAACAAAACAGCGTAAGTCGCAATGCAATGACGACAACATTTTCGCCTTATAAAATTGCACTCGGTCTAACCGTGGTTAAGCGTGTCAACGGGGGTTTTATTAGTTTATTTGAGTGCAACCTTGTAACAGCCTTACTGGGCAACACATAGTCTAAAGGCTCATAGGCTCAAATAAACTAATTTTCACAGCATATTTTTCGTAACGTGTAATTATACATTATTGTATAATAAGCGTTTTATTGTTCAACACTTCTGTTATTCCAATAATTTTCCCATTCATGCCATCCTTCTAACTCTTTACCTTCAGGTGTGTTAAGAAATTTTTTCAATGCAGGCATATCTTTGAAGCGGAGGTCTTCAATAGGAGCATCACTTAATTTGTTGAAAACCTCGAAAGGTATAGATAATGGAATATTTTTAGAATAGTTTTCAGTAGTGTTTATGACTATCTTATGCACATTATAATGTTTTTTAAGATCATTTATTAACTCATGTAAATATCCATCGGTTTCATCATCTACGTCATACTGCCAATCTAATTCATCATAATCTTTAATGTTGCGCCATACTGAACACTCATCAATAATTTCATTAAGTTTATCCTTATCAAAAATGACTATATCTTCTGGTGGTATAATCCACAATGTGCCATCTTCTGCTATAAACATTTTAATTAACCTTTAGAATTGAATGTGATTTTTTCTTTGATATTTTTTACAGTATCAGTTATTTCAATTTTAGCATGCCCTGATTTTCCTTTAGGACGAATTTGAATAAGTACACTATCCTTATAATTAAATGCAAGGCAATCTTCTAAAATATTTTTTTATCTGTACGCGAAACTATGCCCTTTCCTTTCGCATTCCAGTATTCGCGCTTTAATTTTCTGGACATATCAATGGCATTACTCACATTGCCTTCAATCCATCCTACTAAATTTACTTTACATTTTATGAAATTTGTGCTCAAAGAAACCAGGAGAAATAACCAACTTGTTGATCTGCTTGTTATAATTAACAAGTGGGAAGATAAGTTGCCCTTAATGCGTTGCGGGGTTATGACAAGGCAAATATTTATAAAACCAAGTTAAAAGGAAGTTAAAATGTCATCTGGACAAAGTTCCCAACCAGCTGAATTTGGTAAATGGCGTACAGCGCTGTGGCCAATTCATAATTATGAAATGAAGAAATTCTTGCCCATGGGCTTGATTATGTTTCTTGTATTATTCAACTATACTATTTTACGCGATATTAAAGACGTCTTGATCGTAACAGCACCAGGCGGTGGCGCCCCTGTTCTAAGCTTCCTTAAGGGTTGGGGCGTGATGCCAGCAGCCATTCTGTTTGTTGTCATGTACACAAAATTATCAAATATTATGTCACAGGGCAAAATTTTCTATTGGGTTGTTGGTACATTCATCACATTCTTTGGTCTATTCGCATTTGCATTGTATCCAAATCAAGATTTGTTACACCCTAGCATTGATCACATTACGGCCTTACAAGAAACCTATCCAAATTTCCGTTTCTTGTTTCCAGTCTGGGGTGTTTGGACATATTCATTGTTCTATATTCTTGCAGAGCTTTGGGGCAGTGTCATGATTTCACTGTTATTTTGGCAATTTGCAAACCAAATTGTGCGCACTAATGAGGCAAAGCGTTATTACGCACTGTTTGGCATGATTGCTAATTTTGCTTTAATTGCTTCAGGCGAAACAATCATGCATTTTTCACAATTTGATGATTTTGGTGTATCACTTCATTATATGATGTCAGCTGTGGTTATATTTGGTTTACTTGCTATGTATATCTATCACTGGATTCATGTGAATGTATTAACAGATAAGCGCTTTTATGATCCTGAAGAAGCAAATGCCAATAAGGGTAATAAAAAAGAAAAAGCTAAGCTATCAGTCAGTGAAAGTTTTAAATATATTTTATCTAATCCTTACATTGGTTATATCGCAATCCTTGTAATTGCATACGGCATATCCATTAACTTAATCGAAGTTGTATGGAAGGATCAAATTCGTCAAGCTTACCCTAATAAACAAGATTATGCGCATTTTATGGGTCAGTTCTCACAAAATACCGGTATTGCGACAATCATTTTAATCCTGTTTACGAAGGGCATTGTACGTCGTTTTGGCTGGTTTGTAGGTGCAGTTGTTACACCATTAATCACTATTATCACAGGCGGTCTATTCTTCGGTCTTGTGCTATATGAAGGTGTAATGGAACCATTAACAGCAAGTTTGGGTTTCAGTTCCGTTATGTTAGCAGCTTGGATTGGTTCTGCCCAAAATTTCTTAACTAAGGGCACTAAATACAGCCAATTTGATCCAACGAAAGAAATGGCCTATATTCCGCTTGACAGTGAATTACGTACAAAGGGTAAAGCAGCCGTTGATGTTATCGGTGGCCGTCTTGGTAAAGCTGCTGGTGGATATACGCAACAGATTATCTTTATTGCGACAGGTACAAAAGACGTTATCACAGTTGCCCCTTATTTTGCTGGTGTTGTTACCGTCGTTGTTGCTGCTTGGGTTTGGGCCGTTGGTCGCTTAAACAGCTCTTATACAACAAAGCTAAAAGAACAAGAGCACGCTGTAAACTAAAGCTGTCTTACGTTTCTAAAATCTTAAAAGCTGGGATTAATGTCCCAGCTTTTTTTATTGTTTGCTTCAATTCAGTTCCACCCACTCTCTTGTGAATACTCTGCTATAGGCACGTTACTCCAAGCCATTATAAACCATGTAACAATCTCAAAAACATTTAAAAGGGCAAATGATAATAACCCGAATTAAGTACTTTATTGCCCATTTGTCATCCCGAATTGTTTATGGCATATCAATCTCAAGGAGTACAAAACTTCTCAGAAAAACTACATCACCTATTCTACAAGATTGCCACACCCCTAAAAGGGTTCGCAATAACATCAGATACTTTGTTGCTCATTCGTCATTGCGAGCCGGTGCAAACGGCGCGGCAATCTCGTAAAACATTAGAAACGACTTATCTATAACAAGGCTTATACAAAATATTTTAGATGCTATCTTCTTGAGATTGCCACAACCACTTCGTGATTTGGGGGTGACGATAAGAAAATCAGATATTTTGCTGTACACGCATTTTTGAGAACGCTTTGTTGCCCATTTGTCACCTCGAGGCGTTACAAATGGCGCGGTAATTTCGTGAAGTAGCAAAATGGCTTTCCGGATATGAAAATATGAAGTTTTATCAAGAATCCTTACTCTAAGATTATCACAACCCTAAAGAGATTTGCGATAATCAGCCAAAAATTAGCGGATATAGCTATAGCGTAAAGCTTATTACTTAAGCAGCAGGTGCAACAGAAGTAATAAGCTGAGGTACACCACTTGTGGTCGAATACTCAAAGTGAAAGGCCTCGCTTGGGTATATGATGCTGCGCGCTTGGTGTGCTGCTTGTGCAGCTTCTGCAAAACCAACCAGGATAAGCTTTAATTTGTTTTTGTAAGTGGCCACATCACCAATAGCAAATATGGCATCTGCATTGGTTTGCATGGTACTGGGGTCAACTGCAATATACTTATTTTCAAGGCTTAATCCCCATTCAGCAATAGGTCCTAGGTTCATGGATAATCCAAAAAAAGGTAATAAATAATCTGCTTCTAAAGTGCGCTTATGACCATCCATGTCCTCAACAATTACTGTATCAATATGACCATCATGACCTGTTAAGCCCTGTAATTGATAAGGCGTCACCAGCTCAAGCACGCCTTGCTTAGTCAGTTCATGCAACTTATCAATGCTGTCGGGGGCAGCGCGAAACTTGGCACGCCTGTGAACGACATAAACCTTAGCTGCAATTGAGGCTAAGTTAATGGCCCAATCCACTGCTGAATCGCCACCGCCCGCAATGACCACTTTCTTACCGCGGTATTTTTCTTTATTGGTAATATGGTAATCAACACTTTTAGCTTCAAATAATTCAAGATCTTTTAAAGGCGGTTTGTTTGGGCCAAAGGCACCAACACCTGCTGCAATAATGATAACTTTGGCCTGAATTTTTGTCTGAGTTGAGGTAACAATTAACCAACCAGCCTCATTTTTTTCAAGTTGAATAACATTTTGGTTCAAATGAAAAACCGGATTAAATGATTTAACTTGCTGTTGCAAGTTGTGGATAAGGTCAGCTGCCTTGATTTCCGGCAAGGCTGGGATATCGTAAATAGGTTTCTCAGGGTACAACGCCATGCACTGCCCCCCAACCATATCCAAGGCATCAATAACATGGCATTTCAATTTCATCATGCCACACTCAAATACTGCAAATAATCCAACAGGACCAGCGCCAATAATGGCAACATCGCTTTGATGAAATTGTGACATAAAATTTACTCGCTTTTTGTTAATTTTAATAAAGGTAACATACCAAGGGCAATCACAGCAATTGTTAAGCTATAGCCAAAACCCCACCCGAGTGAGAAACTGTCGGAGATTTTACCCATCACACTGTTGGCAATCAAAAAGGCAATTCCAATGGCTAAGTAATACAGGGCAAAAGCCGTACCGCGGTTTTTTTCCTGAGAATTGATAGCGATCTTAGCTACCAATAAACTTTGAGTCATAGCCAATTGGATACCCCATAATCCAGCGCCCAGCAGCACCATCGCCATGTTGGTGGCCATAATAAATACGATATTGGCAACGATAACAATACAAAAGCCAATACCCAAAATGAGGGTATGAGAATAACGATCGAACAATCGGCCAATGGGCAAGGCCGTCATCATGGCCATGCCATTTTGCAGCACCATTGACAAAGGCGCAATAATATCCAATTGCGTAACATGCTTGCCCTGTAAAATGACAAAGGCACCACTGTAATTGGATAGCATGAACATGAATGAAATCAGGACAACAATCCAATAATTTTGTTTAAGACTGGTGATATTTTGATACGAAAAGACTTCTTTAAAGCGTACCTTAAAGGATGTTTTGGCAGTTGTGGATGATGTGACCAATTGCGGTTTATCATGCACAATAAGAATAAGCAAAATTAGTCCCAACAAAGGGGGAATACACGTAAACCAAAAGATTTCGTATAATGAATCAACATTATATAATAGCCATATCATCGCAATACCAGCCCCCAAAAAAGACCCCATCTTGCCCAAACTCTCACGTAGACCATAAGCACTGCCCCGTAATTTAGGTGGGGCAAAATCCCCAATCAATGCTTCGCGTGGTGTGGCTTGCAACCCATTGGCAACACGCTCGATGCTTCTGGATAAAAAGACGATAAAAATATTGTTCGCAAGGGGAAACAAAGGGCGCGAGACAAAGGATAAACCAACAGCTATTAACAACAACGGCTTGCGTTTGACCATGGCATCACAAATGAACCCAGCAATAATACGGGTTCCAAGGGCAATAAATTCGATGCTGCCCTCCAGGATTCCCAAGCTAAAACGACTGATGCCAAACCGTTGTGTTAAATATAAGGGCGATAAACTAAAAACGATAATGCTGGATAAGTTGAGGCACAGCGTGACAAAGCCAACCCCCCAAATGGGACGCGGTAGTTTTTTAACTGTGTGCCAGCCCATATAGGTCCCTAATTAATTAGAACAGTAATATAAAGTCTTTCCTAAGCTAAATCAAGCAAACGATTATCAGGATCCATATTGCCCTTGAGACAATCAAGCGCACTTTGCAGAATATATGCAGCTGCCAATTTATCCACTAAAGTTGCGCGCTTTTTACGTGATAGGTCTGCTGTTAACATAACGTTCGTCACAGCCACAGTTGAGAGGCGCTCATCAAATTGCAACAGTGGTAAATCAATATGTTGTAGTAACAACCCACAAAAATCACGTACGGACTGACATTTGGGACCAATGTGTCCATCCATATTTAAAGGCCATCCCACAATAAGTCCGCCAACATTATGTTGTAAGATGATGGCTTTCAATTGTTTAATATCTTGGTTAAATTTGGTGCGCTCAATTGTCAGCATTGAATTGGCAATCGTCCATGTGCGGTCAGACAAACTGAGGCCCAGGGTGGTGGTACCCACATCCAGGCCAAGCAAGGGTTGATGGCCCCGTTTATTCTGTGGGAACGTTTTTAAATTGTAAATCACGCGTTGCGTTATTTTTTACGAAATTGATCTAAGGTGACAACGTTATCTTCAGATCCCTTTTGCGCATTGGGACCCTTAGGAGATTTTGCTTTGGGTTCCAATTGAGGTTGTTCTTGGTTCAACACAAAGCGTAATCCAAACTTAACGGAAGGGTCAAGAAAACTGATAATAGAGTCAAAGGGCACGATAAGTTGTTGATGTTCATCAGAAAAACTGAGCGTAATAGCAAATTCTTTATCGGTAACTTTTAAATCCCAATATTGATGTTGAATGACAATCGTCATTTCCTCAGGATACTTTTTGCGAATAAAGTCGGGTACCTTTACATTATTGCGATTGGTTGCAAAAGTAATATAGAAATGGTGACCATTTGTTAATCCATCTTTTTCAACCTGTTTTAATATATCACATATTAATACTTTTAAAGATTTTTGAACAAGAAGCTCATAATCAAAATTTGCCACAAATATATCCTGACTTTTTTCAGATAAACTACTTCAATTCAAACAAAAAATCAAAGAAATAAAAAAATATCAACAATTTTTATTACTGTTATTTTTTGTTTAATTAAATTTAATAAGTTGATTATAGTAATAATTTATTAAATATGACTTAATAAACAAAGAAAATGACACAATACATAAAGTTAATTATTACAGAACAAAATTTAAATAAATTAAACCTGACTTGCATATTTTTTAAACCAATCAGGGGCATTTTCTGCATTTTCAATCTGTTGACGCGTCATCCACAGGGCCTGGGCAACCTCTCGTGGGGAGGCTTGTGGCTGCCTATATTTGGATAATTGACAATGAAACAATATAGCAATAATGTCGTAACCTTGTGACCCTGTAAAAAACACACTGGTGATATATCTCAACGGCTCTGTTAGATCAATGCCCACCTCCTCACGCACTTCGCGGCGGGCAGCAAACCTAAGCATATCATGATCATAAGCCGTATTTTCATCTTGCCCCTCCACTTTGCCCCCTGGAAAACATAATTTACCACCATTAACGCACTGCGCAGCACGCTCAATAACTAAAAGTTTATTATCAAATTCAATAGCACAATCAGCTACCAACAAATATTTCTTAATCATTTATATAACACCTTCATTGATATGCTCAGATGTATATTCACTGGGCGGCATTTGCTTATCTAACAGTGTAAACACCCCTGCACCCTTCCACCTGTCACGGTTACCAACAATATACAGAGTTTCTTTAGAACGTGTAACAGCTACATTCAATAAATTTGGGGCTTTTCCAGCCCATGCGCGTGCACCATTCATATTATCAAACTGAGCCCCCAAAACGAATATAATGGCCTCGGCTTCGCGCCCTTGAACAGTATGCACAGTGCCAATACGATCATTAAGCGAATTAGAAGTTCCTTTGCCAAAAAAATTTTTAATAATGATATCATTTTCTAAAGCATGTTTTAATCCTTCAACAACGGTTACAAATGGCGACACAATATAAAGATCAAGTTCAATATTATGTGTAATTAATTGACGCAACATTTGCACAACCTGCTGTCCTTCTGCTTGACAAAACTTATTATCTGTTGGGAACTTTTGATCAGTTGAATCAACATGGATCCATTGCGAGGGCCCTAGACACTGTTTTATTGCTGAATGTTTTACAGTCTTTGCATGTACCATCCTATTATCGTACGCTAATTGATTAGAAAGCGTGAACATTGGGTCCGCACACCGCCGATGCACAACTAAAGGAATGCCCAGAGTCGCACATTTATCAATAGCATTAAAAGTTGATTGAAACGCAGATACCTCATCAGCTATCGTTTGTACAGAAGCATAATGGGCATCATATTTCGTATGATCAACATTAAAATGTTGTGCAATCATTTTGGTAATATTAGGGGGCAATTTTGCAATGGGTTCCACTTGCAATGGATCACCTACAATGATTGCTCGCTTGGTTGCCATAAGCGCCCCAATTGCGGCTTGCGGTGTTGCTTGGCCTGCTTCATCAATTAATAACCATCCTAAACTCTCAGGTGCTAAATATTTTAACATCTTATGAATTGATGCAAATGTTGTTGATACACAGGGGACAATTAAAAATAATGTCGACCATAAATCTGGTAAAATTTTCTGAAGTTCTTCTTGACTGAAATAACGGGTGCGTTCAAAAATTTGAATTAAATTAGCAAGATTATTATATA
>Ga0160427_10000524_pt1 | contig 23312 bp, 24 predicted proteins | sample SolpanmetagenomL_FD_108194 | JGI IMG/M metagenome (GOLD analysis project Ga0160427, IMG submission 108194) | Solar panel surface microbial communities from Lawrence Berkeley National Laboratory, California, USA - L | ecosystem: Engineered > Built environment > Solar panel > Unclassified ...
GCCACACCCGGCATGCCACTCTTCTCGCTGTCTCCCGAAAGAGTCAACACTCGAGCGCACACACCAACAAAGTACCCTGACGTTGGTCGCGCCAGCCTCGATATCAGTCCTTCCAAGCTCTTCGGCCACCCAGAGTTCGGCGTTCCCGGCGACTTTGGCGGCAAGCCTCTGGACCTGACCGACGAGTTCTCAATGGACAACGAATTCACCTTCAAGTCACCCTTCGCCAAATCAGAGTCAACGTTCAAAATCCCTTCATTACCTGGCAGTCCTACTAGACATGCACGCGCGCAAAGCGATGTTCACAGCATGGTTGCAAGATTTGACACGCTCAATATCAAAGATCCTGATGAAGGACGCAAAAAGCAAGCGGCCGCACTGAAGCGTGCAGAAATGGGTCGTGAGGAGGCTGAGAAGGAAGCAAAGCGACTGCGAGAAGAGCTTGCAGAAATGAAGCTGGAGGTAGACGACTACAAGTCTCGTGAGACGCGGGTGATGAAGAGACTGGACTCGATGACGGATGAGCTGCAAAGTGCCAAAGAGTCAAAATCGCATGCGCAGACACTGTATGAAAAGGAAATAAGGAAAGCTAGAAAGGAAGCGTTCAAAGCATCATCGTCTCTGGTCAAGTTGGCAGAAGAGCTCAAATCAGCCCGAAATACCCTGCGTTCACTACAGCTCGATCTGGAGACGGAACGTGGAAGAGCTGCAAGACGGGAACAGGAAGCGTTCAATGCGCAGTATCAGCTAGCCGGTGTCCAGGAAGATCTTGGAGCTGCGCAAGCGAGGCTCAAGATCGCCGAAGAAGAGCGTGAAGCGTTGAAGACAAGCTTGAAAGAGGAAGAAGTTGCCAGAATCGCAGCGGAAGGTCGAATTGCACTTCCACCTGCAGAGGATGAAGACGATGAGTTTGCATCGCCAACGAAAAAGCGAAGAAGTAGCTGTCGCCGTTCCATAACACCGCCTCGAATGTCGCTCACTGGTGTGCAATTTACGATATCAGAAGAGCTGGAGCAGTTACGGGAAGAGCTTGATGCAGAGAGGCGACAACGTGAGACTGTAGAGGAGATAGTACTTCACATGAATATGGAGTGTCAATTTGGTTGTTGTTCGTGTAAGCTTGCTGAGCAGCAGGGAAGCTCGTTCGTGCACGATGACACATTCGAAGAAGAGGTTCGAAATACAAAGCACAACTTCAAGGGCTTGCCGACACCGCCGGAAAGCGAAAAGGGCTTCGAGCACAATGCCGAGGAAAGCTGGAGAGCAGGATCGTCTGCCATGGACATCGATCATCATATTGACTTCGCACAAACGGCAATTCAAGAGGACATGGCACATTCGGCCAATCTCATGACAGACGAACCGTCTTCACAGTCCGCTGCCCAGCATGACCTGTTAGATCAAGAGGTGTCTCCGACGACAAGACCGGCAGCACCTCCTCATCATCCAATCCACGAAGAAAATCCTAGCACACCTCAACACCCATTCCGAACCACAACAACCACAACAACAATCCCCCTCGCTAACCACTCGCTTACCACCACCGATCAACCACAACCCGACTACTCCAGCTTCGCCACACCCACCGGCCTCACCCGCCAACAGGCGATCGAGCAATTACGAGCACGCCGCGGTCGTGCAAAGAGTATTGTCACTGCTTCTGGTGCTGGAAGTACCCCCGCTACAGGCAAGAAGGCTGGCTTGTTGGATCTGAGGCAGGATATGCAGACACCGAGGAGAGATATTAGTGCTGCTAGTGCGCCGGAGATGGGGAAGAGTGTAAGTAGGCTGGGGAAGAGGGTCGTTAGTAAGTAGATTGTTTTGGGGTAGGGGACTTCTTTTGTGTATAATTAATTTTGAATGAGAATGAGATTGGTTATGGTCCGAGTTACATGGTAATTGTGAATCGCTTTCTCGGGGTGTGAAAACAATGTGCGCCTGGTTGATGGTGATTCGACGTTGGGAGCATTGTGCCTTGAGCAGTGACTGAAACATTGTCGGCACACCACACACGGTCGTCCTAGTAATGTCAAGACTACAAAAGAATCTCTTCCAGACTGGTAACTATCTGAGATGTGTTTTTATCAACTACGGCCTCACTTTGAAAAGAAACCTATTAGTACTCTTCACATTGTAGATGTAGAGATGTGCTGATGTTCCAACCTTTCCACTCGAGGGACGTCACCGAGGATCTACATGTTTGCTAAATCGGAATAGGTTGAAGAGCACATCCGAACAAGCAAGTCGGCCAAGGGCAAAGGAAAGCTAGACTGAACCAGATGGGAGATACAGGACGAGTGGCATGGGAGACACGATGAGTCCAGAGTTCATATCGCATTGCACACAGAAAAGGGACAGTAGTCCGTGATGTGAATCATGTGATAGAAATTGCAGCAGGGATTGCCGTTAAGGTGAAGACGAAACCTGACTCCTTCGTACAACACCCTGTCTATGACGACTTCGAACAGTTCAAGGCTTACCTGATTGGGGGGGGCTTGCGCGGAAGCCCCTAGATGAGATAGTAGCGGACATCTTCTTTCAAGCACTATTCGACATCACAGCTGTCCAGCCAGAGCTCCTGGACAGCCTACACGCTTCGATGGTGACATACGACATCTGGATGAGCAGAGTCTAATCGCTGACTAGCGATGTTAGACTACAGAGACAGAGAAATACTCTTTCTTATATGATAGTTGTCTGAGATGTGTCGATGGTATTGCGCCCGCGTGGTAAGAGAAAGCCACTAGTACTCTTCACACTATTGTATAATGAGGTATTGTATGAATGACACAAGAGCTCCCGGTCCAGGGCTCTTCTGCACACCACTAGCAGTCCACTGTCGCTTCTGTGCTCGAAGATGATTTCTCGCTTGGTGGCAGAGGTCTTTCCCTTAGCTCGCCATCAATTCACAATGGCGAGATTACCAAAGCCGATGTAATGGTCGATGCGCAGAAAACTAAACTATTCTGGATCGCTGTTGCGGGGGTTTTTGTCAGTACGTCTTCAGTATCGCTGGAATGATAGGTGGTGAAGCTGGAGAGATGACGGATACTATCAACGACTTGCGACTATCCACCCGATTTCGATGAGAAATATCAGAAGGAAGATCGCTTCTTATAGATGCTAATGAAAATGGTTAATAGATGGTGTGAGTAGGGATTGTTACCTCCAGTAGAATTACTTTTCCCTAGTCATAGCCTGGATGTGCATTAGACCTGTATTATTGAGGCTCACACTTTCATTAGCAGACACCAAGATCTAGATCTGACGACGGTTGTGAGTTTTTCGGCCATAAAAGGAAGCGGCCTACCATTGAAAGTTGAAACAATGAAAATTGGCGAGGCTGTATTTGCGACATTCAACCTCAAACGCTTGGGGGCGCTTGGTGAGGCTGTTTCCGCAACACCTATACTGAGCTTCACTGGGCTGTAACTGGTAACGCTACCGTAACTGTGTATACTGCACCACACCCACAATACGTTCGTATGAGCGCAAGAAAAGACGTCTTCGGCACTATCAAGAGGAGGCCACAAGTAATGGAGCGTAAGGTCATCAAGAATAAGATCATACTACACCCTCTAGGTTCCTTACCTTGCTTCCCTTACTCACATCCTCGTTTCCGAACTCAACTTATGTACTCGCTGCGCAATATCGCAAGTATCTGACTGTCTGTTATCACTTGTTGCTCGCTTCTTGGATTGACGCGAGGAGAGAAGTTGCGTATAGGATAATGACGTGCCTGTGACATGTCTCAGTACTAATACTCTCGATGAGAACACGCGAGAATAGCTGCGAGGCGTTACAACATGGCTAAAGCCCGAAGAGCAGCATATGCAGCAAACAAGGCCTCGAGCTGGGCAAACACAGAGCGGTGCCACGCAGCAAACAAGGCCTCGGGCTGGGCAACCCAAAGCCACCATTGACTCAGGAACCGCGCCTATTCGGAGAGATCGACTTTGGCTCCCTCACCACAAGAATGCTCGCCACTATCTATCGTGATCCAGACTTCTACTTAGACTTGATGAGTATTCGACATAGCTGGAGACCCCAGTGAAGTTGAAAACTTCTTCAAACGCGGACATTCTGTCGATAAAATTGATCCTGGGCACGAAGAATAATCGCCATGAGACGCCTACATTGCGTTATGCATGGCCTTTGATGCGTAAGGATGCCGATCTCGAAGACATGACATCGCTTTCGTACATCAAATACTTTCGACAGCAAAGGAAGCCAGAATACGAACTAGTATTACAATCTCGCGAGTCTCGAAGTCGCCCTCATCCAGAACGAGGCCAGGTCAAAGGTGCTAAGTTTGTTTGTCCGACATGTCCCGAAGCGCAACAGCCACAGAATATGGTCTATCGTAAGTTTTGCTATCACGCCTATTGAAACAAATGTTGGCGTTTCATTGATCCATATCCTCCAGGAAGCGCGCTGCTGCACAGAAGGTTGAACTAGGAAAGCGCAAGATGGAATGTGCAGAACAGAAATCATGGAGCACTCGTCCGAGGACGAGCTGTTTGAGACCAGTCTTGTTGTGAGAACCTTTTAGATGGCTGAAGAAAGTACTGGTGCTCTACGCAGTACGATAAAACCAGCTCTGCGGCAACGGTGGGAGGAATACTCTGATTTGTTGGGGAGCTGAGAAGTATTCGAGGATCGACCGGTTGTAGACTGGCTCATCGAGTCTCGGCGCTCTTCACACCACACGTTGAGGATTTGCTGTGACATTGCGGAAGTAGGCCTGGCTCACCTCTCCTCGAGTTGGGATGTAAGTCGAACGCGAGATAACTGAAGAGTAAGATGAGGCATAGCAGCCGACACACGATTCGTTTGAGTGAGGGGATGTAGAGTATATGATAAGGCTTTCCTAACATTCTTGAATTGAGAAGATCCTAGAAGATGTTGTTAGCTATAGTACGAATAAGTTCGAGTATTCCTCACAACACAATCAGAATGACACAAATACCGTGATTGGCAGAAGTTCTGGAATTGTAGGACACCGAGATATCGTCAATTCGTGAAGAGTTTTTCGAGGCGAAATGGGCACGATACTCCTCACACCATATCCTAGAACTTGAATATGCTATGGGCAGAGCACTTCTTCCAGAGTGGCGGAACGTAAAAGATGAGGTCGAGCTCGTGGTATCTGTAGATACCCGACAAAGCGACCTCTCATCTGGGAGACTATTACCCATATTTGCAATCAACTCACACCGCTTGATTACAAAGAGCTACCCCTTCATCCGCAACCATTTCAAGTACATCGTCCTACACGCTTTCATAGTGTTGTTCTGAATAGCATCAAAGCTGGTACATCATCTCTCGCTCATCTTCAGCATTCGGATGATGCAGAGGCTCCGAGAAGTGATAGGCCAAAGCTTGATGGTAACCTCAGTGCGATATGCTCCACAGCTAATTCTTGGCAACTTGTGACAGTTCCTCGACGACAGTTCTCATAAGATAGTAAGCTGGGAAAGACTTATGTACGTCTAGACTCAATGTAGTCAAGGTGATACAGCAGAATTCAGACCCCCAATTCAAATCAGTTTGTATACCTGCAAATAGCAGTCTCTGAAAGTGTAGCAAGCTGAGAAGTAGCCCAATATATCCAGACTTTGTGTGGCGAAAAGTCGTACGGTACTCGTCACACATAGCAGTCTCCATAGAATATTAAGTTGAGAAGAGGACCGAGAAATCTAGATATGACGTGGCAAATCAGCACGGAGGACTTCACGCGTCATCCTAATGCGGGATTGGTATTTCGTTTCCTCAATTCTCGACTGCAAGGTCATTGGGATGTAGAAGTCACAAAGAAAATTGATGTTGAGATTACTATGAGGGGACGCCTCACAACTGTTTCAGCCAGCATCGCGACCCCTCGCGCCAAGCAATCTCCCCAATTCGGACTAGCGTGGATGCGTTGTCCTCTATTATGAAACTTCAGTTTGCTCTCTCCTTCCGACACACGCCTCACCCGAAAAACTCTCGCTGCCGCTCTTGTGTGTGCTTTCATCTTTGTTGTGCTTGTTTTGAGAAGAGAGACCTTGCTAACCTATTCGAATAGCTCAATAGTGCCGCGGCACTACTCACACCACCGTAAACCTCACCTCAACCTCATGATTTAAAAGATCTTCAAGCTGACGTGTTTGAGATAGATCATGTCCACCTTCACGCCTCGACCTCCTTACACTCAGGAGGAGCTTGCCGAGCTATATCCGGCGAACCTGCAGCTCGAGCAGGTTCAGATCGTAAGCGACACTTCTTTGAGATGCCGATCAGGTTTTTCAACATTCTGTGAAGGAGAAGACTGACGGTACTCTTCACAGCTGGCAAGGCACGGAGAGCGCTCGCCTGTTGGGCCGCGTTTCGGCAACGTATGCTTTCAAACCGAACTTATCTAGGATCTTGTACTGACTTCGGTGTAGCTTGGCTTCCCAACTTGTGTGTGAGTCATACCTCTCGATTGCTTCACTTTTGACAACACGTAGTCTGGCCGTACTGTAAGGCTGCTAGGATGATCCACAGTATCGTCAAAACTCCCGAGGGCTTCGAGCCGATCTCCTACCGCCGTCGCATCGAGACCCTTGGCCCTAACGACGCTCCCCTCATTGCAGAGGGCCCCAACGGAGAGCGTGACAATGTCTGGTATGTTGGTGAAGCCGCAGGACGCCCCCTACAATATCTAACACACAAAAAGTGGCTATGGAGAGCTTACGGACATCGGACGTGACACAACCTATGCACTCGGTGTTCGTTTACGCTCTTTGTATGTGGACCAGCTTGATTTCATGCCGGACATCTTGGAGAACCAGAAGATCATGTACATTCGTGCAAGTCCTGTTGCCCGCGCAACAGAATCAACTCAGCAGATGTTCTCGGGCATGTATCCTGGTCCAAAGCGTGAATGGCAACGTCCGGTCATCGTTACACGAGGATTCGCGGATGAGACATTGTTCCCAAACGATGGTATATGCAAACGATACGGCGAGCTTCAAAGACAGTACGCCAAATTTCTCAAGGACAAATGGGACAAGTCCAAGGAGATGGCCCTACTTCAGGATAGAATTGGCAAGCACATGCCTACAGGAAAGGTCACACTCGCAGGTCATCCTCGCTTGAGCGGAGTACTGGACACTGTCAACAGCTCACTCGCGCATGGACCAGCAACCAAGCTACCGTCGGAATTCTACGAGCCTGCTGTGATGAATGCTCTCGACACGATTGTTACCAATGAGTGGTTCCAAGGCTTCAAGGACAACCTGGAGTACCGTACGTTAGGCGTCGGTGGCCTGGCTGGTGATGTCGTCACGCGTATGGTGAAGCACGTGGAGTATGGCCGGGATGAAGCGATTGGCAAAACCGCAGCCCAAGGTGTCAAAGGACAATCTGGATACATTCCCAAAGCAAAGCGACCAGCTATCTTTGGTCTATCTGGTACACACGACACAGCTTTGGCTGGCTTCCTAGCCAGCTTCGGTGCTTTCGATGACAAGTGGCCACCATATACCAGTCACATTGCTATTGAGCTTTTCAAGGTGAAGGAGACTTACCTGGAGAGCATAGCCAAAAGTTGGTGGAAGTCCTTCCCAAGTTTCCCGGACATCAGCAGAACACAACTCCCTCACAATGACTCTATCGGACGCGTTCAATCATCACAGATCAACGATGCAGACATGTCACGTCTTGACGGCTACTACGTCCGAATCCGCTACAACGATGTTCCTGTCACCGTTGCTGGTTGTCGAAAGCCAGGTAAACACCTTGATGGTGATGAGACCTTCTGTACTTTGAAGGAGTTCAAGCGAATTTCCGACAAGTTCACTCCAAAGGATTGGAAGACTGCCTGTGCTGCGAACGAAGGAGTGAAAGGAACAGGGAAAGCACCTGAGATTGCTGGCTTCTCTGATGCATAGAGTTTGACGAACGCATTAACACGAATGGAACATGAATGAACGACAACGGAGCAGGATTACAGGATTCACACAAGATGTGGATATATGACAGATCAGGGAAGGACTAAGAGACAGGAGTCTTGCAGGCAAGATCAATATTAAGGGCGAAGAATATGCATGTCATGTCTCATACTGATAGAGATAATGGTTGATAATACTCTGGATAGGGGATACCGCATGGAAGAGAAAGACAAGGGCATCGACACATGGTCGCGGCGAGATAAACAGCTCTTTTAGCTATGCTGTGAATAGTTAATGATAATTGAATGCAAACGAATGAGCATCGTGTTACTGTTCATGTCTTTCTCTGAAAATTTCGTCCTTGAACTACCTTACTTTTTGCGCTGCTCTTGCTCAGTTTCCACTTTTCACTTTCAAAACTCACTTCAACAAATAGATCGTCCTCAGCTACACCACCTCCATGCCGTCTACAACAAGCTTACATCCATAAAAGTAGCACAACAGGATTCGCTGTCAGCATGTTGACCTGATGTTACGGTCGCAGGCTCGGCGCCACGCACTCCGCGAGAGACCGATCCGGCAGGTGCTTTCACTGCACCTTCTCCTCTGGGTGGTGATTACGCTTGTTTATCCTCATCGTCCTTCTTCCGCGTCTTCTTCTCCCTTTTCCCAACACCATCATCAGCCATTATCATCATTCATAACCCTCGTCATTTTCGTTTCTCGGAAAAAGGTATCACTTCGATTCTCGCTGTGCACTTGCTACAATCGGCTTCACGTAATTGTTATCATCCTCATTCGATATCTGCGACATGCGCTCATTTTCCTTAAAACAATTCTTGACGGCGACTATTCTCCTCGCTACTTGTCACTGTGATCTATTGACACCTTTCCGTCATGAGGAAGTGCACCACAGTCGATATGTGAATCGCTCACCCTTCGATGATGTTGACGCTGTAAATATTGCTGAAGCCTCTTTCATCTGGAGTAGCGTACGCAACCCCTGCTCCACGGTATGCTATTGTGGTGTTCCTCTCTAACAACGTCGCCTACAGATCACACCTGCAGCAAAACTTGTCTGGCATCCATGTTACTATGGATATGAATGCGCTCGATTGGAGGTGCCTATGAATTGGAATGCGACGCACCTGAATGAAACTGTACCTGTCGCTCTTGCTCTCGTGAAGCTTCCAGCGGTCGTGCCAATCACGGATGTGAGGATCACAATTCCCTCTCAGTATCAAGAAAGATGCTAACCTGCATCAGCCTCGTTATGGTGGCCCTATCCTTCTCAATCCTGGTATATTGATCTTTCTTCAGCCGATACATGTTGTGCATGACTAACTCTTCCTTAGGAGGACCTGGTGGATCTGGTGTTGGCATGGTAGGACTATTTGCCCTCTAGGCTGTGTTCAGACCGCAAAATACTATCTGCTAACACAATGTCCGCTATAGGTCCTCAGTAGAGCCAAGGAGATCCAGGCAATTGCCGATGCGGCTTATGTCAATGGCAGCGAGACGTATGTCCCTCTCGGCGGCAAAGAAGGCAAGTTTTTCGATATCGTTAGCTGGGATCCTCGCGCTGTTGGCAAGACAACACCGTTTCGCACCTGCTTCAGCGATCCTGTCGAATTAGTACGTTGGACAGCAGACACGACTGCTGCTCCAGGCACTCCAGAATGGAACGTACATTTCACGTGGTCACATCAGCTTGCCCTTGGCGGAGGATGTCTCACCAATGAGGAACTCAATCCCAAAGGTGAGCACATCGTAGACTTCATGTCCACCGACAATGTGGTCAGAGATATGGTCGAGATTCTTGAACGAATTGGTGAATGGCGTGAAGCACAAGTTAACAAGGTCCACCTGGATGGCTTGATCAATGGACAGAATGTTCTTGGAAACACTCTTTCTCAGGAGACAGTCGAGGCTCTACGATGGCGCAAGGGCGAAGAACCACTTCAATACTGGGGATTCTCTTATGGCACAATCTTGGGAGCAACTTTCGCCACCTTACAACCTCATCGCGCGCATCGTGTGATATTGGATGGTGTTGCTGATTCCGTTGATTATTATGCTGGAGGTTGGACTACTAACCTACAGGACTCGGACAAAATCATGCATAACTTTTTCGAATACTGTTTCCAAGCAGGAGCCAATTGTAGCATGGTCAAAGAGAGCGATACGTCTTCGGAAGATGTTATGGCACGTTGGGACGATCTGGAGAACTACATTAAGGAGAATGGACCAATTCCTGTGCCGGGACACAAGGAAATAGGGCCGCAGGTCATCACGCTGACAGACGTTTACAGTCTGATCTTTGCTATTGTATACAAACCCCATGGAGGCTTCCTAGAGCTCGACCGGACTATTGGGCCTATTATGAACTCCTTGGGCACTCCCTCTTTTCCTAACGCGACTATAGCTGCTGCACGAAAGCACGTTTTGGAAATGGCTAATCTGAACGAGATGGTCATCGACCCATCTGTCAGGTGCAATACATCCGACCTCAACATTAATGATCCCGAGTGTGGCACCTTCTTCGACACCGCCCTATGGGGAATGACTTCAACCCTTCGCATTCACTGCCGTGATGGTGACAACGAGATCGCTATTCACTCTGTACAAGAGTTTGAAAACTACCAAGCACAGCTGAACAACCAAAGTCGCTGGCTTGGCGATGCTTGGGCTGGTGTTCGTTTGTTATGCAGCGGATGGCCAAGTCGTCCCCAAGAACTCGGTCACTGGTTTCCAGATCGCGGCCGCCGAGCTGCTCCTCTCCAGAAGCAGATCGGCAGCAATGCCACTGCCCACGGCATCCTCCTCATCGGCAACACGTACGATCCCGTTACACCCCAAAGGAACGCACGATTCATGTCATCGCTGTTCAAGAACAGCGTAATGCTCCAGAATGACATTGACGGTCATTGCGTTCCGGCTGGGGTTAGTCTCTGTGCGGTCAAAGCAATAAGGACGTACTTTCAGACAGGAGAATTGCCTGAGGAAAATCTGCTGTGTTTACCGCAGATAAGGCCTCTTGTTGGAGAGAATGGCAAAGGATTGGAAAAGGTTGATTATGGCAAGTTGGACTTGGAGCACAAGTTTCTCCTGAAGAACGCCGCTAGGTTTGCCAAAGTTTATGGCGTCTATAAATGATCGAAGGAGTAGAGGCTTCCTTGATGTTGACTGCAAGTTGCGATGCAGGCAGATCAGGTTTTGATATTGTAGTTCTTTTTGTCTATACCTAGTAGTATTCACCTCTATAAGCTAGGCTTTGAACCGATTTGCCTTTGACTGTGTGACGCTTCTTGGACCGAACCTTGAAGTTTCTGTTGACACGCCGAACTATCTCCTTATTGTATTGCGACTGAGCTTTGGCTTAGATTCAGCTTGGCGTCATAATCTGGTATTCATATTGCTCATAAAATGGACACACAGGCGTTCATCCATCAAGAGAGCTCTTCGCCATTGTGGTATGCTGCTTTGTAACCCTTCTTGCGCAACTGTGTGTAATGCTCAGTTTTCTGAATCCTTGTTGCTGTCGTGCATCTCGTGCATTTCTGTAACGCACATCATGGTCAGAGAGAAGGCGCGCTCTTCAAATCACCCGGTATCCCATCTTCAGTCATCTATCGACGTCGTTGTACAAACACTGCTTTGGTATCATTCCTTCCCAAGCTTTTCATCTACCCTTCCATCACTGCCTTTTCTTCCTTGCATTTCTTTTCTTTCTCATTACCTGTCCTTCCATTCTTCCCCTCGCAGAATCATCTTCGTTTTTGTTGTACACATCTTTCCTTTAGTCAGACTAGATCTACTCATCATCGCCCTCCCCTTGCAAGAACGGATTCGCAACCTCGTGGCTGCCGTCTACGGGCGCGATTGACGTGAGAAGTGTCCCGCGAGCGACGAGGAGGCCGAGGGGCCGGGTTGTGGTGTTGCCTTCTTCATCTGTGCGTGTGTTTTAGTTTCTGTGTGTGATGGAGGGGATTGTGGCTTGTGTGAGGTGGGAGTTGGGTGAAGGGCGAAAGGGGAGTGGAGGGATGTCAAGCGGAGGAGTATGAGGCGTGTGAGGAGGGTGTGGAGGAATGGAGGGTGAACGGGTTGTGTATGGAAGGACGAGTGAGACGTACCTCGTAATGTCTCTTCTACTTCGTCCAGTACGAGATTCATGAGTTGGTCGTAGCCTTTGAGTGTGCCTGTTACTGTGAGGGCGTGTTAGCTTGTGTTCTCTTTTCTTCGTTGTGAGTGGTTGTGCGAGTAGTGAGGAATGAGGCTTCTTTCATTTGGTTGGATGCGGCGGCTCTTTCTTTCTTTCTTTCTTTCTTTCTTTCTTCCTTTCTCTCTTTCTTTGTCTGAACTCTCTGCGCCAGCCGGCGTCTTGCTGCTGTGGGATTTGTTTGGCCGTGTGCGAGCAGGGGCAGGACGAGTACAATGACGGCCCTCGCAGTGCGCAAGCGGATGTCCACAGCTGATCGAAAAAAATATCCTTCCTCGTTTACCCTTCCGTCCCTTCCCCTCCCCTGCCCACTCCATCAATCTTCTCTCTACTTCTACTTCCAAAGCCACCGCGCCTCACCCCACGCCCTCGCCTCAACCCCCTTGCACCGAAAAGCCAAAAAAAAGAGAAAAAAGCAACTAACCTTCCCTCCCCCCACCAAACTTCACAATAATCCTCTTATCACTATACTTTCCCAAATCCAAAATATTCTCTTTCTTCGCCGGCGCTTCTCTTGCTCCTCCTCCTCCGCTATGACCTCCTCCTCTGTGGTTGTTGTCGTGGCCTCCTCGATGGTTGTTGTCGTTGTTACGGTCGCCTCGGCCGCCACGTGAGGAGTTACCTCGAGAGGTGCCGCGGGCGCCGCGGATGGATGCGCGATCGGACATATTACTTTGGGTTTTGGGTGGAAGTGTTGTGGTGGAGGGTGGGGGAGGTGAGCGTGGGAGGATGAAGGGGGTGGTTAATGGGTGTTGGGATGATGAGATTGGAGGGAGCGGGGGTGATTGGTGTTATTAGAGAGGATGTGGCTAGGGAATGTTACGCTATAGCTGGGTTTTATTCAATAGAGGAACACCAGTCATTGCTTAAAGTTGAAGCAAAGGTGAAACACATATGCACGGACCACATCGGCAGGGTATGTGCTCCGTAGACGTCTTTATCTGGCTTTGACATTCATTCCTGCTGTAGTGCTGCGTTGTTGGTTGGGAATTGAATAAAGAAGGGCGCCTCAGCACAATAACAGCGCACACAGACGTGAGACTGATAACTTGTAGGCGAGACAAGCTCAAGCCGGAATTATATCATTTTTGCTATACTATTGCATTACAGCTTTCTCTCTCGCGCGAACACATCTACTGTCCCCTACCACTCTCATCACTAGCACTACCCCTCTCCAACTGCGTAGTGTTTCCATTGTTCCCACTCATATCACTAACACCACTCTTATGCGTCTCACCGGTCGTCTTCTGCGACGCGCCCGGCACAGCAGTGCTGAAATCAGCCTTGCTTCCACCCAAATCCGCACCGCTGGGCACGCCCCCTGCACCAACATTCTGGAGTCCACCAGCAATCTTTGTGTTGGAGTGAAGTTCCGAGCTTGATTGACCTTGGACTGGCTTGCCGAGACCGGTGTGCACGTCTCCTGAGGTTGCGCCGCCGATGGTGTCTTGGGCTGAGGTGCTGCCGCCGGAAGCGGCTACGGGGACTTCGTCGGTGGGGTTGGCTTGGAAGGTACGGTCTGAGGGTGCGGAGCCGGGAGGGAGCGTCTTTGCTTGGAATTCAGGGGCGTGGTCGGCTTCGGATACCATTTGGCCTACTTGGTGCTGGTTGGGGGTTATGTTAGCGACGAATCGGTTTACTGCTTATATAGGATTGTACACTTACACCCTTAGTGGTCTGAGGTCCAGTGCCTGCAACGTGGGAACCGAATTGACCATCTTGTCCTGCGGAGGCTGCTGCGTCTAAGACGTGTCAGGGAAGTGATTGAGAATGAATGATGGTCATATGGTGACATACTGTCGTTCTTTGAGGCGCTACCTTGCTGGTTGTTTGCTGGGAGAGAGACAGATTGAGCTCCGCCGCCTGGTGCACCGGGGTAGTCTAGAAAATCAAATGTGAGTCTGAAGATGCTCTGAGATCAAGATGGCAAAGAGAATGGATCGAGGGGTGAAAACTTACTCTGGTTTGAGCTCATGTCGATGCCCGCTCCCGAGTGTGCCGCTGAACCTGAAGACATGTTGTGTGTTGTTTGAGGAGGATTGAGAGACTGTATTTGGTGAGATGGTGTTTGGATGTTGCTGATGTTGTTGAAGATGCTCGAAAAGATGGTCACCCAAAGGCTCTTATATGTGTGGTGGGGCACAAGACCAGTGATGTAATTTTCACGTGCTGGTTCGTGCTTGATGTGTCGAGTGTTAAAATGACCAAGTCTCGTCAAGCGATGGAGATGTGCAGATAGCCAACATCGGCAGACATGTCGAGAGCAATGGTGGTATATATTGTATTTGCGATATCGACATCTTTTGATATCTCTCTCCGTGTATGAGCGTGATTGTCTTCAAGATTATAGCAAATCCAGCCTTCATGCACAACAGACATATCACCTCGTCTTCTTCATTCGTGGCAACCCATCCTTCTTTCGTTGTGCTCGATCTCCTTCCGACAACCACTTGCTAGCATTGACCAGTTGTACAATGTTGATATATTGCTTCAAAGCCATGCCAGGTGCGGATATGCCAGCCAATATCCACGGTACTGTACTGTCCAGCTTATTCGCTCTATAAACACATTTGCGTCAGTCTTTGCTGCACCGTCAACTTTCGACGACGACCGTAACATACCTCGCCATCTCCATGGCTCCCGCACTCCACGGCGTTGTCCATACCATCGAAGGTGCCGCGGGACTGCCAGGTTGTAACGTTGAGCCTTCACCTCCAGCTTGTACCAATGTAGGCATCAAGGTCGGCGACGAGAAAGACAGAAGATAGAATGCAATGAAGAAGAGCTCATTCAATGCGCAAAGTGTGAAGAGGACCGTCTATTTTCCTATTAGCCTCCTGTTGCCTCTCGATCATCACCCACCCATCGCGTTCCCTTTCACCTACCGTATTCGTGTAATAAATCGTCATCAACCATCCATGCCTCCGCTCATCCACCTTCTTATGACTCTTCCCCGTCCCGCCCATAGTCAAAGTCGTGTACATCTGCATGTAATGGCTTGCCAAGTCCAAACTAATGAGTCCCTGGAAAAGGATACTCCAGCGCGGAAACGCGCTTGCTAGGAAGACCAGCAGACACGTTGTCGTGCAGCGATCTGTGACCATGTCGAGGACGGCGCCGAATCTGGTGGATTGCTCGAAGCGGCGTGCTGCCATTCCGTCGAGCGCGTCGAGCAGGCAGGAGATTGTGTAGAGGAAGGAGCAGCGGCGGGGATGGAGGGGCATGTAATAGAGGGAGACGATGGCGAGGACGACGCGGGAGTAGCCTGTTTGAGTTTGCAAGGTTAGCTGGGTTGTGTTGTCAACAAAGGGAAAGATGGCGAGCGTTCCCAACCTATTAGATTTGGAATGAACAGGAAGATGTTTTCGTCTGTCATCTCGTCGCCAGTCTCAAGTATTCGTGGTGCGCCTGCTGTGCCGTTTGCTCGCGATCTAGGTGGTGATGCTGTTTTGGTTGCTGCTGGTATGGTTCCATTGGATGGCGAGCTTCTCCTCCTTCTTGTTGCCATGGTTGGCTGATGCGTAAGCGGTACTTGCGCTCAGTTGTGCTGTCAGGCTCTCTTTTTGTTGTGTTGGTTCTGGCTCAAATATTTATTGCAGTTGTTTGAAGCTTAGGCACGAGCCTTGGTAGGAATTTCTGCAACCTTTTTCTTTGGGATCTTTTGCAGCACAAGTTGACCCGGAGAATCAATTATAACAATACGGGCAATAGTGATCGAGAAGGTTGTGATATAGCTTGTACACTTTCGCATAGAAACCGTGACCACCACGCGAACCTCGAAAGCACGTTGAACAGCGGATGAACCGGCGAGCGTCTTGGCGTGGGGATGAAAACAACCTTAGAAACACCTTCAGCAGATTGTTGAAGTGGTGATTGATTGTAGAAGAAAAAAAGCTCAGTCGCTATCAAAGCCACTCCAATCTTCCTCCTCCTCCTCCGCCCCAGTAGCCTCACTCTCCTGCCGTCGAGCACTTCCCGGGGCAATATCAATTGCTTCCTCTCTTACGAACCCAATAACAAAGAAACCCATAGTCCCGTCTGCAGTACCCTTCACACAACGAATACAAGCATCTGCAATCGTCTTCGCATCCTCTACTCCATCTCCGTCTTCACCATCATTCAAAATGCTCTTCGTAGCCTCCAGATCACCTCTAACATGCCACCTCTTCATCCCATCCACCTGCTCCTCTTTCCTCAAAACCCTCCAACCACGTTGCCGAGCTATAGGTGACCTCAAAGCTTTGACAACCACATTCTCATTCTCCTCAGCATGTATAGAACAGGTCGAATATACCACCCTTTTCGCAACCGGAAACGCAAAAGCATGTTGCACAATCTTGAGCTGAAAAGCAGACAGATTAGTCAGCCGCGTCCGTAACGATTCCTCTGAGTCTGGTGCTTCTTCGTTTTCTTCCGATATCACTTCTTCTTGTTCTCCTGCGTCTGCGCCCGATGGGAGATTGGCGATAGGAGGCGGCAATTCTGCTTTTCGTTTCCGCTTCTTCGAAGATTTGCTAGGTCGTTTTGTGGTATCCTCTTGCGGCGTCGCGCCCGGTAGCGTGACTTGCAGACTCTCAGCAGTAGCTCCACCTCCTCGCTTGACAATACCACTGCCAGAACAACTCGGATCGAGCAGCAGTGCTCCCACGTTATTGAAGCGCTTGTCTTGTGGGCTCAGTCGCAGGAAGTCCTGGCCAAGCAGACATTCGATGTTTGCAGTGTCTCGAGGATTCGCAATCTTCGTCATCTTCGCCAATATCTGTGCTCGGCCTTTGTCTCGTTCACATGCATAGACTGTTTGCGGAACACCCGACTCAACAGCAGTATTTTTCCTCGCTCCTGCAAGAAGAGCGGCTGTATGTGTCGTCTTATTGCCTGGTGCCGCACATGCATCGACTATATCACCGTCGTCTTGTGACGGATTTAGAAGATAAGCCGAGAAGCACGAAGCCTTGTCCTGCAGTATGATAGAGCCATCACGATAAGCCGAAGTCTTCGTGACATCAGTACCAGAGGGTAGAGCAATGAGATTCGGTATATGCTCGTCCACAGCCAAAAGCTTGTCATCTGAACTCGCCAGACACACCTCTGAGAGCGACACTTTCTTATATTCGGCGAACGTCGTCGCCATCGGATCCAGTCCAGCCAATGTGTTAATGCGCACCCATCGCGGATGTCGCGGTCGCGGTGCACTTTCCGATGAATCCACCTCTTTCTTTCCAACGACTACTCGCCAGGCTTCCACAGTCGAATAGCCCGCCTTTATTCTTGCCTTTGTAAACTCTGCACTAAGTCGTGCCTTGCACTTTTCAACCGCGTTCCTTAAGCCATGACCTTTCGGTAGTGCAATGCCTTGTTTAGACAGAAGAAGATCGTGGACCAGGACGATGGCAAGTTGTGGTGTGAGCTGTTACCTAGGATATTAGCTTCCTCGATCTTCTCTTGCTAACCTCAAAACAAGGCTTACCTACCTTCCTCTCAATCTTCAACAGCCCCGCCAATTCAACAATCTTGCTAATAACAGGCGACCATTTTGCGGCCTCCACTACGAGCGCATACACCTGCTTAGGCGCACTTTTCAAGCTTTTATCACTGTAGACTAAAGATGATAGCGAGTCTGTTGTTTTGCTGGCGCGGGTTAGCACGGATGCTGCTTCGTGGTAGAGGGACATTGGTAGAAGATGAGCAGCAATGAGCCTGTTGCGTCAGAAAATATTTGGACGGAGCTAGACCCGGGGCCAAGAACACTGAAACGGTCGATGGTGTTTCAAGTTGGCGATGTTTCAAGCTCTCCACTATTTTTTGAAGTCTACTAAGTTTCACTTTCCTGTTGGATCGGAGGATGCTGAAATAGCACTCATTGTCACCTGCTGCGGAGAGCCAGGTCGCGCGTTGCACGCAATCGCACGTATTCAAAGTACCTCCTTGTGCCATTTGTACATCCCAATGCCAATGCCCTATGTACAGAAATGCCATGGTCAACTCGTGTTTCACATATGCTCACACAACCAGCTCTTGGTTGTTGTAACAAGCTGTCTTTGCCCTGCAACTCCGACAATATCCAATAACTTATTCCACAGCCTCCCTTTCCCTCAAGGCCTCACTCATCCTATGCGTCAGCGCACCATGCGGCACACCCTCCGCCTCCGTGCCCGCCGCCTCATGCACTGCATTTGCAACGGCAGCTGCAGCATCATGCGCCCCAGCGTTCTTTTCCCAATTGTCCAGCAATCTCCCTACTTCCTTGAAGGACACCGGTTTGGTCATATATAGATCAACTCCAGCTAAAAAGGCTTCTGATTGATCTTTCCCACTTGCTAGACCAGTCAGTGCAATGATCAAAGCGCTGGCGGGCCGGTCTGTCGGCGAGTGCTCGTCCGCGTTCTTGGACTCGAGGGCGCGGATTTGGCGGGTGGCTTCGAATCCGTCCATAACAGGCCTGGATGAAGATTAGCAAGGTCTCCATTGGGTCGTTGGTGAGCTGAACCTACATGCTGATGTCCATGAACACAATATCCGGAGGAGCTGATGGAGTGCTGTTTAGAGCGGAAGAATAGGTATCAACCGCTTCGAGGCCATCGCGGGCAGAAAGGATCGAAGTATAATTGCGCTTTTTCATGAACATGGTCAGAAGACGTAAATTGATGGCGTTGTCGTCTACTAGGAGAACAGTAGGTTCTCGACGTTGTGCGATTGAGCTCTGGGATCTCTGCACAGGTATCGGATCAATCTTCGACATTTGGCTGATGGATGCGGTACCAGTTGCAGAGAGTCCGGCAGGTGTCATCGCATGTAACGCAGTTTCAGTTGCAACGTCCTTCTCGATTTTCTTGATTTCGCTAACGGTAGGGCTCATTGTTCGTCGATTGCGGAGATCAGGTCGTAGTGACATTCTAGGTGATGCGACCAGTTCGGAACTGATTGGATTCGTGTCTTGAGGCGACATAGGAGGTGATGTCTTATCCGTGCTCACTGTAGCGAATGGAAACTCCATACCCTCAGCAGCGCTGCCAGTGCCTGCTGAAGTTGACGTATGTTGTTCGTCGTCAGCGTGCATAACTAGATCCGCATTTGCGCTATCGTATTTGGCCATGATTGAACCAGATTCAGCAACCTTGATATCACCTTGAGAACTTGGCAAAGTGACCTCTTCTTCGATCAATGGCACTGCTTCGGCAACTTCTTCTAGCACAGGTAAACCCGGGTCTGGCAGACTCGTGAAAGCTTTGGAGACTGATCCGCTTTTCCGTTCCAGGGCAAGACGTAGTGCATGAGCCAGCTTGTAGGGACCATATGGCTTGCTCAATAGCTCAATCCCGTTGATGCGCGATTGTACATTGAGCAGGTCGTGGTGAGAAGCATTAGAGCATATCACCAGCAGTGGTCGATCGAGGCTTGTTGCCTTTGTGTTATTAGTGACTTGCAAGTAGTCTTCGAGCTCGGCCTCATCAATCACAACAAGATCGCCAGGCCATTGCGTTGTCCAAGGTACGAGTGAGAGCATACACCAGTCCGTCACGTATGGGGCCAGTCTGTCATGGAGAGCCTCAATGCAATTTGCACGATCGGCTGTCCCATTTAGTGTTTGTACCTTACAAGGATATATGGACACAGTAAGGTCTTTTGCGATTTTCCGTATAGCTGTTACAGAGTCGTCCTTAACAGTGTCACTACTGCCAGTCGAGGGCGTAGTGCTGTTTGAAGGATTCGAGGTCGTGGCTTGTATCATGGGAATGGTTACAGTAACAGTAGTACCTCGTCCTACAGTAGATGTGATCGAGATCTCACCGTGCAGAAGACTGAGTATGGATTTGACAAGAGACAGCCCCAGACCTGTACCAATGGCGAGGTGGTCTTCTTGTGCGAAGGCTTGGAATAGCTTGGTCTGCAGATACTCGGCTGAGATACCTATGATAAAGGTTAGCTGGAATATCTGTCAGCAACCCTCTCAATGTGACCAACCTTTGCCCGTATCTTCTACCGTGAAGACAATCATCTCTGTAGTGCCGTCTGGCGTTGCAGTATCTGCCGCACGTGCTGCACAATTGTCGGTGCTGCTTACCGTGTCCAGAGAGATCTTGATCCAGCCTTGGCTGTTATCAGTGTCAATTGCACTATCTCCATACATGCAGCACTTACCTGACGGAGTATACTTGAGGGCATTGCCGACCTGATATTGGTTAGTAATTGCAATGCAACTGAACACGAATACGAAATGGCAACTGACCAAGTTCATCACAATCCTTCGAAATGCTCCAGGCTGTGTCACATATGACCAGTTTGACTTCGCTTTGATGTCTAACATCACCTCAACATGCCCATCTGCACGACCAACAGCTGGCAGATTTAATGATTCTGCAAGGTCTTTGGCAGTCTGTGCCTGACCTCGATCTCCAGTTCTACCACGTGATTTCGCACCAAGGTCATTGATTTCGATTCTCGACAAGTCCTGGTACATTGCTCCTGCTGTTGTGCTCTCAACCACCTCTTCGGTGATGGCAGCCAGGTCAACATTCCCGTAAATGTTTAGCATAGCTTGACCCTGGGTAGGAAGACTTCCATCAGCACTCGTGTGGGTGTGAGGCATGCCTTTCTTGGACTTTGCCGCACGCTTGAAATTCCTCTCGAATGCGTTGATTTTGCTATAATCGAGGACCATGCTGATTGTGTCGAGCAGGGTCTTTGCGCAACTAGTGACGGTGTGTACAAGGCTTTGTTGGAAGGCCGAGGCTTCTGTGTCTTGGAGGAACTCGCATGATGCCAGAATACCGTGGAGAGGACTACGTAGCTCGTGCGATATTGAGGAGATGAAGTCTGTGACCAGGTTAGCATGTTACCAGTAAAAGAGGTGTACAGAATCCTTGCCTGATTTCAGTTGATCAGCAGCTATGCTAGCTAATCTTGCCAATTCAATAGTGATGCATGAGCAGAATGCAATGACGAAAAGGAGGTCAGTCTCAACGCTGAAGAATCTAAACTTCGACGTGTTGTATACGAAACATACAGACCACCGGGACAGTCCAGAATCCCATATAGGTACTGACATGATCTGCGTGGCGGCCGGGAAAGATTGCCGCAGTATAGCGGCCTCTGCCTGTAGTTTATAGTCACCTGAAGGTGAATCTCCGTCCGAGTCTGACACTATGGAGCCGCTCGCGTCAAACACCCATAGCTTGCCTTGCGGATAACGAGTTATCAGAGTGTTTACAACATCCACTGATAATGCACCGAATGCAGCTTCGCCGTCTTCTTCTTCTTCGTCAGCTGAGGACGACGAGGCTTTGCCTTTGGGCGACCCTGAAGTTGACCAGGCTAGTATCTCGGCCTTTTGTACGACTGCCATACTACCACGACGCTATAATGGTGCGATGCTTTGTCTCCTCTCGTCCTTCGGATCAGAAGCAAGACCAGCGTTGATGCGAGACCGAGAATCCATGAAAACCACACCTCCGTCTTCCTCGAGATCTAAAGACTTTAAAAGTAGTCGAGTTGCCTCTCGAAAGATTTCTAGGTTACGGTGTTCATCGCTCTTGTCTTTCATCTTTTTCCCTTCTGACTTGCCAGCCTTTGGGTGATCCGATACGACCGAGTCTGCCTCGGACGCACTATCATTGGTCATACGTCGTCTAGATGTAGAAGACTGTGAAGTATCGTGTCTATCTTTACGATTGGAGCCTGACAAGACTCGGCGATGTTTCGTTGCAAGTCTAGCCACACGACTCTTACTGTCATCGATATCTGTTGCAGGGTTGACGAACAGGCTTAAGTATTTGTTCATCTTCAAGGAACGTCGACGCTCTGCTCGTTCTCGAAGCAATTCCAAGTATCGTATCACATTCTTTGCCATAGTTTGCAGGACTGGAGAATGTCAGAAATTTCGGAAAACGTCCTTTGAGTACATATTCTGCTTACAGGCTTGTTGGTCTTGAGTTATAGGCTTCCGAGGTTTCTCGTCAACTAAATATAATGTTCCGATGGCTAATCCTCTCTTCGTCTTTAATGGGACACCAAGGTAGTATCGTACATATGATGTGTTCATGACGCAAGCTCCTGTGGAAAATCTGGGGTCGCCTTGCACGTCGGGTACCTCGAAAGCTTCGTTGGGCAGGGCCTTCAGTGTGTATAGGCAGATCGAATCGTGGATATCTGCGACTGATACACCCGGACCTAACCAGAGAGCATCCTCCGGGTCCTCCGATCTGCTCATATCTTCGAGGTCAATCGTTCTCGTGGCCTCCGCCAAAATATACTGCGTATCCCTGTCAAATGTACTAAATCCTCATATCAGCAATATGCTTAGTATTGCAACTTTTACGAATCTTACGTGATGAAACATCTTCTCAGATCGAGCCTCAGAGCAACGAGCTGAGCATAGGCCGCGAGTGTCGTATCATGTCTAGGTGAGCCTTCTTTTTCTGCTTCCCTCGTGAAATCTATCGGCTGAAAGTACTTGTATAGCTCCCTTGCTCTTTCTGCTGCGTCGTGAGGTTCGGCATTTGCAAGTTCTGCGCAGGGTGTATGCAATGATGGTGACTCAGAACTGATGCTGACATGTCGAGGGATAAAGGGATCATGCTCAAGCGTGCAAGAAGCACGTCTCGACATTGCAAAGCCGACCCGCGGCTTGGTTGTTGACGATGAACAGCCGCGACCGCCGCTGGTAGGCACGGTGCCTCTTGCGTGAGCTGGCGGCAGTGGCGGATGGTGGACGTCAACTCCAATGGTAGAATTTAGCCTTTGTGCAGATGGGCCATATGAGTACGTAGCCAAATGAGTCCTCCGAACGCTTCAAGTTTTAGGTTCTAGTTAGTTAAAAATGGACATGAGACGAAAGACAGGAGTTGCAGAAGAAACAAATGAATCAGGTCTTGGCTTCCACGTGGGAAATGTGGCAACCTTCCAACTCAAATCTGGGGGCCTAGATCGCTTAAGTTATTGGACGGCGGCGAACATTCCAGCTCACGTTATCTTCACGAGGTAGGCAATTGTTCGAGGCCAGGCCAGAGGGGAGTAGGCACATATCGTTCATAGCGATCTCTTTACAGAAACTTCGGTATTGCTTCGGCAGAAACCAAAACAGGTAGCAGTTCCGCCTCATGTGGGACGTGGAGCTTTGCATTATGTTGTGAAAGCACCAGAGTTTATATTACAAAAAGCCTGGCGGCCGTGTAGAAAAC
>Ga0160427_10000525_pt1 | contig 23288 bp, 25 predicted proteins | sample SolpanmetagenomL_FD_108194 | JGI IMG/M metagenome (GOLD analysis project Ga0160427, IMG submission 108194) | Solar panel surface microbial communities from Lawrence Berkeley National Laboratory, California, USA - L | ecosystem: Engineered > Built environment > Solar panel > Unclassified ...
GTAAGAAGAAGCAATCAGCAACGAGCGTTCCAGACGTGGTCAACCGTCGCGGCAGGGGTGGTCTGAATCTCAGATCACCCCTGCTCTTGGCCTGCCGTGACGCCAGTTAAGGCAACACAACCGGTTCATCTGATTGAGTGTGTGACGACTTGGCCATCTTTATCCCCCCTCAGAGAAGGCATATTTGTTCATGGCGATCAGCCTTCTTCCGCTACACCGCCCCCCTGTTTACCTTCCGCTCTGTTCCCAAGCCGTGATATACCGCGTCTATCCAGCCACAGTCGCTCAACTGCCGCGTCAGCCATGCTCCAGGCCTCTTCAGATGCAGTTCGTTCTCAGCGATCAGGGTCTGCTCCAGCGCTGACGCCAGCTGAGCATACGCTGGGACGCCCCGGAACTCCGCCTCAGTGGCACGCCAGAGGATCCGGTAGTACGCGTTCTAGCCTCAATCGCTATAACGCGTGGCAACATTCATCACCCGATACGTTGCATCTCAGGGAAGTATGTCAGGGTTGGGCAGCAATGCAAGGGTTGGAAGAATACGGGCAGCTGATCAATGCCGATGCGCTGGCGGTCGTTCCCCAAGGCGTGGGAATCAGTGTTGGCAAAAGCAGCGACAGGCGGCTGTCGTGCGAGCATATCCGGTATGTCACACCTCTGAAGGGTCATTACCGACTACCCACCAAGGTTGACAGTGGGTACTCAGGGCAGGCATACAAACCAAATATTCCCCACCAGTGACCACACCGGACGCCCTGAAGGCAACAGAGGACCAGACACCGGTACAACCGTATGTGATCACATTGCCGAACAACACTCACTGGAGTTTCCTGCACTCCACCACTCTCGTGACACGGTCAGTTCGGTCCCTTTCGCCCCGAATCATCGGCTGCCGATGCACGTGTTCAGACTCCATTCAAGAATCTGACCTCCAGACGGCACGATACGTAGACGATTCGGTCAGCTGGGTCCCTTCTCTGGGCCCTGGTTCGGCCACTTCGGTCCTTTACTAGCATCGATTACGTCGTACGCGGGTAAAACCGGCATCATTGCCGAATCGCCTGACCTCTAAAAAGAGCCGAGCTGACCGTACCAAACCCCACGATTTTGCACGGTCAGCTCGGTCCTTTTACGACCTTGGAAGGCTGATCATCCTCTTCAGAGGCACGGTCAGTTCGGTCTTTCTGCTCAGATACAGACGGTCAGTTCGGTCCTTTTCGCACCTGACGATGGTGGTGGGCGTTCGGTCAGTTCGGTCCCTCTGGGCGCAATTCGGGCCTTTTCGCACGGTCAGTTCGGTCCTTTCGAGCTAGAAAAACATCCCAAAGCACGGTCAGTTCGGTCCTTTTTAACCTGAAATCGCGTGTCAGACAGGATCGACGGTTTTCCCTGATGATGATCATTTCATATCTTTAATTCTTTACTTCAGTCATTCAGGAAATCATCCATCAGTGGTAGCACTGGTCGGACCCGGTATGATGGCGTTCACTGTGAAGTCCTCTGCGCGTCAGAAGAAACCTGAGTCTCCCCGGACGCTTCCTGTCCGGTTCGACGAGGCCAACGTCGGACGCCTCGGGCTGATTTCGATCATGTCGCGGATTCAGGAGGGGGCGTACCGCTGGGACGTCGATTTCGCCCTGGAGGACGGCCGACCGGCCCGGATCGTCTGTGTCGGCACCCCGGAGTTCGGTGGCTACCCGCATGGCCTGGACAACGACATCAGCAGCGCGCTGATCAACCTCTACATCGAAGCGGGTGCCCCAGAGGACGGCTGGTTTCACGCGACAGCCCACCGGGTACTGACCCGGGCAGGACTGCAGACCACGGGCCGGTACTACAGCCTGCTGTACACCAGCCTCAACCGGCTGCGCGCCACCACGTACTACCTGACGGATTCGTGGTTCGACACGCGCCGCAACAACATCACCACCTCATTCAACTACCTGGAACGCCTGGAGTACAGCACCGTCCAGGATGACGCGAAGTTGTCCAGCGGCAGTCTGCTGCGGCTGCGGCTGGCACCGGAGATCACGGCGTCAATCCGGGCGCGGTATCTGCGTTCTCTGGACGACGTGATCCTTTCGAAACTGAGCGGCCCGCCTTCGAGGGCCCTTTACCGTCTGCTGGAGGGGCAGCGGATCGATCCGCTGGGAGACGGAGAGGTGCTGACGCAGTTCACCGTGTCGCTGCGCGCCTGGGCCCAGGCCTGCAAAATCATGGAGGTCAAGCCGACCCGCATCCGGCGGAACCTGGAACAGCCGCACAAGGACCTGCTGGCGTTGGGGTATCTCGTCTCAGTGGAGTACGGTGGGCCGTCACGGAATCAGACGATCACCTACCGCTTCAAAGGGACCGAACTGACCGAACCCGAAGTTCAACCGGACCCGGTACTGGTTCAGGGCCTGGGAGCGTACCGGGTCAGCATGAAAGTGGCGGCGGCGGTAATTGAACAGTTCGGCGAGGCGAGGGTGCGCGAGCGACTCCGGAAATTTCAGCTGATCATGCAGAGTGGGTACCGGGTGAAGAGTCCAAGCGGTCTGCTGCTCGACGTGATTCGTGACGACGAAGGAAAGTATCCGGATCCCCCGGGATTCTCGGGCACGTCGGCGGTGGAATCCCGGGTGGTCAGCGTACCGCCGGAACCTGTGGTGGAACTTTCCGACGCGGAGCGGATAATGATCGAGAAGGCCAAACCGCTGGAGGAGCAGATCGACGCCTGTGTGACGACCCTGCAGGGCATCCTGGGTCGCCATCTGAGTCTGCGGGATTTCGTGGTCCTGCGTGACAAGCTGGGTGCAGGTCTGGCAGACCCGTACGAGCTGGGCCGTCAGGCCGTGCAGGCAGCTTACACCATGAAGACAGAGGTGTTCGTGAAGAGCCTGCGGCAGTTCCTCAGCCAGTGAGGAAAGTAGATAGCATTCACCTGTATTTTATACATAGAGCCGCTGTTTGTTTTGCTGTTTCGTGGAGCCAAAGTGTCAAGACCAAGCACACGCATAAGCCGGATAGAAAAGAATAAAAGACATTCGAAACAAGTCTGAACTTCAACATCATCTAAATCATTCTTGACCACATCGGGACGCCCTGTATGTCGCTCTGCTTTCCTCCCAAGAAGTCACCGGGAAATACGATGCGCCGGTTCTGGCTCTGTTTACCCAATACAACCATCAGCACGCTCAGAAGCACTCCCACGCCCGCGCTAACCATACCCACCTCCGCAGTTCTCCATCCCGCGTTTGTGAACGTCTGCCTCCGGTATGCCCACCTCCTAACTTTCCGACCGCCTTCCCCGGTTACGTCCGACCCTTGTTCTCGCGCTTCAAGAGCCTCTACAAAGCCCTGAAAATCCTTAGGGTACCCCAACCTGCTCATACCCGATGCTGACCTCCTCAGTGCCCTATTGGTATGCTCAGCCCGATTTGGACAGTTACATCTACACTTGTGGCTCGACTGTTCTGAAGCTCATTACAACTCTGGTCCGGGTACCCTGTCGTCACGATGAATCTGGAATTCGCCCACCTCATGACAGATCCCGTCATCGAGGCGATTCTCACTGCACCCAGCCGGCGCGAGCTGTTCCGGACTTGGCGGCGGCACCAACGGCATCTCCAGGGCTACCGCCTGATGCTGTCGATGGCAGGCCCGTCGAACCTGCCGGTACCAGGTCGACTCGACTTCCCGGAAGGGGGCTTCCTGCGTGGCCTGTTCCCTCACGATCACATGCTCTACGTCGACAACAGACTCGCCCGGCAGAGTTTTCTACCTTGGGGGACCCAGATTGCCCTGGACTCCAGTGTCACCTTCGACACCCATGTTGTGCGCTACCTGGCCCTGGCCATTCAGGGTTCGACAAACCGGATGGTCCCGCAGGTCAAAGCCGCCCTGGCCACCCTGGTCCGAGCCGGCTGGAACTGGGACTTCTTCGCTTACGTCGAAGAAAATGCCGACCGGATGAACCGCTCTAACGTGTACGCGAACCGAAACTTCCATGACAACCTGCGGGCCGCTGAAATCGTCAAGGACCTCGATGAACGTCATTTCCTGGCCACGGGTGAACTCCGGCCGAGAAGCAGCGACCGGCAGATCGCCGAGCGGATCGAAGCGGTCCTGGTGTTCGCCGAGAACCGCCCGGAGCCGCTCAAACACTACTACCGACAAAGCCAGCGGGTGATGTACGCGGTGCTGCTGGCCATCACCTGGATCCAGCTCCGCGCCCCGAAGCGCCTCGTAAGGGAGAAATTGCTCGACCTGTTGAACTTCTTCCATGACGACCTGCACGCCCTGATGGCCCGGGAGTTGGCGTACGCCGTCGTCTTCTTTACCAGGGGGCAGCGGATGACCTTCTTCGGGCGGGTTCAGCGCTCCCGGGCCGACCTGCCGGCCGTCCTGAACAACATGGCCTGGGACCTGCTGATCGCCCGGCGACTGGAACAGCACATCGGCGTGGGCGCAAGGGACGGGCGCTTCTATCTCCCGTCTCTCCTGACTTTCGATCAGGACCTGGTGGCCCTGATGGACGCCTACAGCCTGCGGGGCGCCTTGCTCCTTCCAGATGGATCTGCCGTCAGCCTTCCAGGCGGCGATGTGGGGTCGCTCCTACAACTCCATGGAATGTCACCGGAGGACCTCCAGCCGTTCCTGAGCGCTGAAGCGCGGGGAGAGCGGCGAGACCGCCACGCCGAGAATCCACCAGACCTGGAGACTTTGATTCAGCGTCTGGAACGGCAACTCACACAGTTGGGGTAGCGTCGCATCACCCTGCAACGCAAAGCCTCGGTTCAACGCGGTTGTCAACAGGGCGACAGGTGTCGGAGCAGAGCAGTGACCTGCAGGCCAGGGCCCTATCATGTGTCGGTGCCAGGATTCACAGACGCGGAGCGGTATCTGCACAGCTTGGCCCGTCACTCCTTTCTGTCGATGTGGAGTTACGGCAATCTGTTCAGAGATCAGCCCGATCTCAAATCGGGCAGCCGAGAGGGCAAGGAAATCTGTGACCTGTTGGTGGTTTTTGGCCGAGACGTGGTGATCTTTTCCGATAAGGATTGCGCCTTCGACAGCAGCATCGACGTGCGTACCGCGTGGCGCAGATGGTACAGGAAAGCCGTCTTCGGTTCGGTGAAGCAGATCTACGGGGCTGAGCGGTGGATTCTCGAGGAGCCGGAACGAATCTACACCGATAATGCTTGCCAGCATCCTTTTCCGATCGCCTTGCCATCACCCGATCAGATCAGAATCCACAGGGTCGCGGTGGTCCATTCGATTGCGGGGCCGTGCGCCCAGCACTTCGGGGGTGGGAGCGGAAGCCTGATCCTCGACACAACTATCGTGCGCGATGACCATTTTGGTGAAGATTGCGCCCCTTTCCGTACCGGCATCGTCGGCAAAGAAGGCAGATTCGTTCACGTGCTGGATGACACCACAGTAGAGATTCTGCTCAGGGAACTAGACACCATCGATGATTTCGTCAAGTACTTGGTGAAGAAAGAATTGCTGCTGGCTGATACGGTGGTCCAGGCTCCAGGCGAGGAGAACCTGCTCGCCGATTACCTCTCCAGCATAGACGACAGGGGCGAACACAACTTCAGTTTCGCCGGTCAGGGCGGTGGAGTGATTCTCGATGAGGCCAGCTGGGCACAGTACCTGGCCAGTCCGCAGGTCGCGCGGAAGAAGACTGCAGATGAAGTGAGCTATGTCTGGGACCGCCTGATCGAGGAGTTCGCCAGGCACATGATTGCCGGAACGCAGCACTACACCACCCACCCGGGAATCCGGGGCGGTGAGCCAGCGGTGCGAATGATGGCGCAGATCGGCCGGTACGAGCGGCGGATGATGGGCGCGAACCTCGTGGACTTCCTCGAAAAATATGGGCGTGCTGTTCGCGTGAAGGGCGTCAGGGTGATGTGGTCAAGCGGCAGGCCAAATCTGGCGTTTGTGATCCTGCTGCTCTCTCGCCCGACGAACAGGCCATACGAGGACTACCGGACCCTACGAAGGCACCTGCTCGAACTGTGCTGCCTCGGCATCAAAGTCCGTTTCCCCGAATCGGAGGACATCGTGTCGATCGGTCTGGATGCCGGAAGTCATGAGCACCGATCAGAGGACCTGTTCTATTTTGACGCGCGCGAGTGGGATCACTCGCAGGACGCGCAGGTGAACGAAGAACTGCAGGCCTTCGATTTGTTTCAAAGCGATATTCGTGGCGGGCGACGAAAGGGTGGCATGAAGGAATACCCTGATGCCCCACAGTTAAGAATAAAGATGAAGAATCGGGACGCCAATCGCCTCTGTCCTTGCGGCAGCGGAAAGAAGTTCAAGAGATGCCACGGCGTGAGGTGACGGCTTTCTGGGTGCCCTGGCGAGCGGCCGGTGTGGGTCCTCGTAGAAACCTCTGGCAGCCGGAGAGCAGAGACGGGGGAACGGCGGACGCTGACGCAGCACCGGATCAGCCCTCGGGGGCAGAGGAAACGACTTCTGCCGGATCTTCCCGGTATAGGACGCTCAACCTAGAGCCTCTGGCCGCCAGGCGGGGTTGGTGAAATATAGCTGCAACGTCCCACACGGCTGGCACTCCGCGGAGAACTGCTGGAAGGCACCAAACTCCGGGGGTAAGCGCGATAGCCATCAAAGGTCGGGGCTAGCCGAGTTGCTCGCCCCCCGGCTGATTCCCCCGTGCTACTGCATCGGGAGCGGGTTGACCCTGGGAATTTGGTGGGTCCTCTAGGCAGGGCGCGAACTCCGGGCCTCTCGGCGCCTTCCGGGTGTTGTGCACCCGACTGGTCACAAAGTCGCCCAGGCTGCTGATATCACTCAGGTTGGGTCGGCCTGAAGGTCATGCTGAGGCTGTCAGGGTCAACTGCGCGGCCCTGACTTCGCCCTCCAAAGCTTCCAGCGCTTCCTGACGTTCGGTGGAACTCAAGTGGTCCTGCCGGGCGATCTTTCCGATGGTCTGCTGAGCGAGGTCTACCAGAGCCGCGAATTTCCCCCGATGTTCAGCCTGTCTGATCCTCAGGAGTTCCGTTTCCAGGGTCAGCCGCGTCGCCTCCAGACCGACGTCCGTACCGTCCGGGACGGCGGGGCTGAGTCTGATCTCCTCGACCAGTCGCTGGAGGGCATTCAGTCGCTGTTGCATGTCCTGGGCTATACCGTCGAGTACCTGGGCGCTGACCTGCACCACGGGGGTCGCGGTGATCTGCTCCAGCGCTTCCGTTACTGCGGCGGCGAGCATATCCAGAAGCAGCAGTTGGAGCTGACTTTCTTCGAGGAGGTTCGACAACGCCTGGGTATCTTCGCCCTTCTGAAGAAGCGTTACGACCCGCTGCAGCGCCTGGGTGAGGCTAGAGTGCGCCTGTCCGGCAGCGATCAATCGTTCCAGCGCCGCCGTCTGCTCAATGCCCGCTGCGCCGACGTGTCGCCGGGCAGCCATCAGCAGCCCCTGATTGATATCTCCCTGTCCCTGGAGCAGACGGAGGGTGAGCGACTGGTGTTCGGCTTCCATACGATCAGTAGACCTCCTGCGAAAGTAGGACGGTAGGCTGGAGAGGATGACGGCGTTGAAGTATGAGCAAGCCTTGCAGCTGAATCAGGCACAGTTTCGACGACCGACTGGGGTCGATCCGGAGACATTTGCAGAGATGGAAGCGGTGCTGCACGACCGTGAGGCCAACAAAGGCAAGTCAGGACGCCCACCGGCGCTGCCGGTGGGTGCGCAGCTGCTGTTGACGCTGGAATTCTGGCGGGAATACCGAACGTATTTCCACCTGGGTCAGGCGTGGGGGATGCATGAGACCACGGTTCAGCGAACCGTGGTTCGGGTGGAAGACGCGCTGCTCAAGAGCGGGCGCTTTTCACTCCCGGGGAAGAAGACCGTGAAGGATGCTGGGACGGTCTTCACAGCGGTCATCGTGGACGTGAGCGAGGTGCCCTGTGAACGCCCCAAAAAAAGCAACGGGAATGGTACAGCGGGAAAAAGAAGCGCCACACGCTGAAAGTGCAACTCCTGATCCATCCGGTCACGTGCCAGATCCTCTGCGTGGCTACGGGTCGTGGGGCGACGCACGATCTTCGACTCCTGCGGGAGTCGAAGACCCACATCCATCCGGATACCGAACTCCTTGCCGACGCCGGCTATCAGGGCATTCAACACCAACATGCCGTTACTCGGACCCCGAAAAAGGCCAGCAAGCATCACCCGCTCACCGATCCCCAGAGGGCTGATAATCGTCGACTGGCCCGGGTAAGACTCCCCGTGGAGCATGTCGTACGGCAACTCAAGGTCTTCCGCATCCTCAAGGAGACATATCGGCACCGACGGCGACGATTTCATCTGCGGGTCAATCTGATTGCCGCACTCTGTAATCGCATCTCAATCCAAACCTGACTTTCGCAGGAGGTCTAGTTTAAAAGTAAACCCGATGCAGGCTGACGAGAGCATGATTCTTACGGTTTGTAGCTTCAGGGGTGGTAGACGGCCAGCGGGAAGCACGGGAAGTCATCCGTATTGCGGGTACCATGACCAGCCGGTGCGCGCTCGCGGTGGGAGCGATCAGGCTGTCCAGCAGAGACGCCGGTTGCCGGGTCATGTCCTGGGTACCCATCAGCCTCCCCACCCTCTCAAGCCTCGCCTTTCGCTTTCTTCGCGGACGCGGCCTTCTTGGTACGGGGCCGTTTGGCCTTGGGTGGCGCGGGGTCTTTGCCGAAGGCACTGGCGCTGACCTGCCTCCAGTAGTCAGCATGAACACGCAGATCCAGGGGCGTCAGACTGGCCCCGAATACGGGCTCAGGCCATACCTGCACCTGAAACCCGGCACCTTGAAGGGACGCCACGACCGCTTTGAAGCGCGGGCTAGGGCTGGGTGTGGTGGCGACGGTGGTGGCCCCGTGGACACGGGCAAAGCGCTCTACCTCAGCGGCCACGTCACCGCGCAGCACATGCACCGGCAGCTCCTGCAGGCACTCGTGAATGAATGTCTGACGCTTGGCGCTGACCTCCCACTGACTCAGCAACTCGTCGTCCCAGACGAAGACACTGGGCTGATCGGGATAGCTCGTCAGCGCCTCGTGGGTAGGCGAGAGGCGGTCACCATGCACCCATACGACGGTGTTCGCACTGACTTCAGGGGTGGGCGGCGGTTCCCAGGGAACAGCCTGGAGACGGACCGGATCCAGCGCCCCTGTTTCGCCGAGCGCGGCCGCTTTGCCAGCGAACAGCCGTTCTGAGAGGGCCGCATACGTCGCATCGAAGGGACAGCCGCCCTGTGCCAGGGGGCAGACTGCGCAGTAGCGATCACCGGCGTACTTGAGCAGGTTGCCCCGGTTCCAGAGGTAAGGAAATGCCCGCCAGGTACTCGCCACCCACTGCCAGTTGAGGTTGTTGTTGGCCGGGTCGCCGTCCAGCAGGTGGGTGATGAACCACGCGGCCCCCGCCTGCCACCAGACCCGGCGGTGATGGACGATGTAGCTGGCCAGCCACATCCGGATGTGGTTGTGCAGGTAGCCGTTTTCCTGAAGGTCACGCGACCAGGCATCGATACAGGCAGCGCCGGTTTCGGCGGCACCAATATCGGCGGGAAACGTGCGGGCGTAGGCGCTGGCTGGCAGACCGGTCTGGTAAGGATGCAGATCCTCCCACACCAGATCGCCGATCTCGGCGTACACCCGGTTGAAGTAGTCGTGCCAGCTCAACTCGTTGACGTATTTCCAGACCCGGCTGGGAGCGGTCTCGGGCGCGTGTGCCAGCGCCGCGTCTCGTACCTCGTTCAGGGTCAGGACACCATGACGCAGATACGGGGAGAGACGGCTGACGTGGCCGTCCAGAGACGAGCGGTCGCGTCCGTAGATTACGGGATCAAGCTTCTTGAGCGCCTCCAGCGCCGCCGCGCGGCCTCCACGCGCGAACCCCCGGTGATGTGGGTCACGGGCAAAGACCTCAGGGAACAGGTCGGCGGCGGGCACGCCATGCAGGCTCTGGGGCAACGCAGAGGTGGACAGCTTGACCATGCAGTGAAGTGTGCCACCCGGACCCGCCGGGAACAGTGGCACCAGCCGCAGGACGACCATAGAAACGGGCCACCTTACAACATCCAGGGAATCTTCTCAGCGAACCCAGTTCAGGTGGTCAGGTCGGCCATGGTCGTAGCGGTGATGTACCGCACCGTCCCCGGTAACACCCGGGCATGAAACTCCTGCACATTGCCGTCCAGTGTCTCCCCGTCGTACTGGGCGGGCAGCGGCACGCTCGCCCGAACTGTGACCTCACACGCCTCGTAGCGGTCGAGGTTGTTCCCCAGGTCAGGGTCACCCAGGTTCAGCTTGGCCCGCACGCTGCCGATCAAGGTTGGCAACAGACTGGCCAGATTGCCCCCCTTCAGCACGATCACCGTCAGCTTGCCGTCCGCCGGATTGACCTCCCCGGTGATCGGGACCCGGAAGTTGGCGAGGCCGAAGTTCGCCACCATCACCCCCATCCCCTCAACGTCCAGTACCTGCCCGTCCAGCGTGAGTGTGAACTGGGCCTGCTGCGGATTGAGTTGCTTGAGGGCACTGATCAGGTACGCTCCCACCCCGAAGCGGCCCTTGGCCTCCTCACTGTCCCGGATCATGGCGGCGTCCACTCCGAGCCCGGCCAGCATCGCGAACCCTTTGGTTTCGCCGTCGATGTCCAGTTCGGCCAAGTCCAGGGTGAGCGTGCGGCCGGACAGGAACAGGTCGGCCAGCGCGCGCGGGTCAGTGGGCAGGTCGAGGTTTTGCGCGATCAGATTGGCCGTGCCTGCTGGGTAGGGCAGGTACGGCTTCTTGAAGGAACGGGCGGCGTAAGCGAGGCTGCTGACGGTTCCGTCTCCGCCCGCGCCCACCAGGGCGTCGAAGCCCTCTAAGCCCTGAACATAATCGTCCGGCGTGCCGTCGGCGGTGGTTTCGCGGACCTCGACCCGTACCTGAGCGTCCCTGAGGTACTGGGCGAACTCTTCGACGCCGCTGTCTCCCTGGCCGCTCTTGGGGTTGACGATGATCAGGGCGCTTTTGAAGGCAATGGCAGGTCCAGAGGTCATGAGAGCCAGTACAGCACAGTGATCTGTCGCGCCTCTTGGGCAAGAGTTGAGGTTCAGGGGCCGGGAAACAGCCGCAACCAGGACAACCTCGACAACCTCTCCAGTTCCGTGTCGCCTGACTTTACGGTGGCCCTGGTGCCTGAAAGGCGTACGCATCCAGGTAGCTGGGCCGACCTACGGTCGACAAGTCATCTGAAAATGTTAGCTGGCGGAAATCGTCCAGCCAGTTTCGCAGTGTGCCACTGACTTCCGGCTTCTGAAACACGAAGAGGAGGCCCTCCCAGCGGAAGGCCTCCTCTTCATGAAGTTACTCTGCAACTTATTCCTTCTTCTGAAACTGCTGCCTCCATTCCTCAGCGACCTTGCCTGCGGCCTCACGTCCCCCCAGGCCGAAGGCCAGAGCGAACGCCACTGCCAGGGCGCCCAGCGTCAGTCCAAAGGCCAGGTTCACGATCTGCAGCGCGATGCCCATTTGCTGCAAGGCCATCGCCCCGAACAGCACCAGCGTCGCCACCCGCGCCACCGTGCTCAACAGCCGACTCTGGCTTCCGGCACTGCTCGAAATCAACTGCGCAGCCAGGTTCGCCAGGGCAATGCCGATCACGAAGATCACCAGGCCAGCCAGCACCTTGCCTCCCACCACGATCAGCTGCGCCACCAGGTTCGCCAGCCCCGTGAACGCCAGCAGGTTCAAAGCCGCCTGGGTGGCGAACAGCACGATCGCCACCAACACCACCGTTCCCACGATCTTCGAGGGCGTCTGACCCCCCGGCGTGGCAGGCGTGCTCAGGCCCAAGGCCTTCGGGAGGCGGTCAAAACCGATTCCGGCCAGCAGCCCGGCCACCAGGTCGGCCACCAGGCGTCCGACGAAGTACGAGATGCCGATCACCAGTGCCGCGCTCAGCACACCGGGAATGGCACCGAGGAAGCGGTCGATCAGGTTCTGCACTGGCTGCGCTACCGCTGGTAAACCAAGAGCTCCCAGGGTGGCGCTGATGACCGGCAGCAGGATCAGCACGTAGACCACCAAGCCTAGAAGGGAGGACAGCGAGGTGCCGCCGCTCAGTCCTAAACGGGCACCGTAGCGGTCGAGGCTACTGCTAAACGACGTGACCAGGTTGCGTACCAGCCGAGCGACGAACAGGCCGATGAACAAGATCAACGCGGCCCCGAACAGGCGGGGCAGCGCAGCGATCACGGTGGACACCAGCCCGGTAAGGGGCGCGAGTAGCGTGCCAACGCCGAGATTGGCGAGGATCGCGGGCAGGAAGAGCAGAATCACCAGGAAATACGAGAGGTCTCCGAGCGGCTTCACCAGGTGCGCGGGTTTGCTGGGATCGTGCGTGAGGCGCTCATCGAGGTGGAGGCGTTTCAGCACGCCCACGACCACGCTGCGCACGATGGTCGCTACGATCAGCGCCACGATGATCAGGATGATGGCGGTCACGATGCTGGGGAGGTATGCGACGGCGTGATTGTAGTAGTCCGTGAACACGTTCATGCAGCCTCCAGGGCAGTGGACTCGGTCTGAGCCTGCTGAGTCTCACCTTAGAGAAGACACCTGCCTGGCACGTCTCATCTCATTGGTTGATTCCTCATCTTTTCAGTCAGCCGCTGCTCTGCTGAATGGATTATTGACGAAATGGGAAGGCAAGTAGCGGGACTGTATCCGCAATAACTGGACAACTGGTTTCCTGAACCTGCCCTGCTGTTCATCTGCTGTATCCAGCAGGACACCAAAAAGGGCCTCTCCCATAACAGGAGAGGCCCCTTACGGCCTGAATTACATCTCTTTGCGGTGTTCGCGGTCCTCGACGACCTTCCCGAGAATAAAAAAGGTGGGGGCCCAGTGGCCGATGAAGTTGCCGTCGTGCTGCTTGTCGTCCTTCTTCTCGCCTTCGGGAATCTTTTTGCCCTCGACAAAATTGATGGCGGACATGACGATGGACGCAAAACCGAGCGTGTACAGCAGTGTTGAGAATTTCATGGTGCCTCCTGACCGTGTTCTAGGCTCCTTCCTGGGTGTGTGAATGAGTTTCAGATGGAGAAGCGCTGAGAAACCGCTCTGCCTTAACACCATACCAAGGGACCCTCGAGTGAAGAACACGGCGTATTCCAGACGGGCAGGTTCGAAGTTGCTTTCAGCTCAGTGACGGCAATCTACGCTGGAAAGACTGGCTGTCGTCAGGAAAAGCTTTTCCTGACTTTCGTAAAAGCTGCCGCGTCAGCGCTGAGGCTGAAGACTCGGTGACCGAAACGTAAGGACCATTTCATTCAGTGGTGGTGTTGGTACCCCGTCTGAAGTCAACACTGAGGAGTATCACTTTACCCGCCTGTGTTCGACCGTAGCCCATGCTTACCACACCCCAGGAGGCACCATGTTTTTGCGCATCGACAAACTTCAGTACGACCTGCCGGAAGCCAAAGAGCAGGATCCCAACGCCGCGGCCGCCATTCAGGAACTGATGGGCGGCCGCTTCGGTGAAATGTCCACCCTGATGAATTACATGACCCAGTCGTTCAACTTCCGGGGCAAGAAGGAACTCCGGCCGTACTACGACCTGATCTCCAACATCGCCGCCGAGGAACTCGGCCACATCGAACTGGTCTCCGCCGCGATCAACTCGCTGCTGGCCGGGCCGGACATCAAGGCCAAGGAAAAGCCTGTGGACCCGTCGACCTCGCCGCTCTCCGGATTTCTGGGGGCGCAGAACCTGCAGCACTTCATCGCCGGTGGCCCGGGGACCCTGATTCAGGATTCGCGCGGGATGCCGTGGACCGGGGACAATGTCTTCTCCAGCGGCAACCTGGTGCTCGACCTGCTGCACAACTACTTTCTGGAGAGCGGGGCGCGCAACAACAAGCTGCGGGTGTACGAGATGGTCAAGGATCCGGTGGGCAAGGCGCTGACCGGATACCTGCTGGTGCGGGGCGGGGTGCATCAGGTGGCGTACGCTAAGGCGCTCGAACTGGTGACGGGCGTGGAGATGACCAAGATGATGCCGGTGCCGCATATCGACACCAGCAAGATTCCGGAGTCGAAGAAACTGATGGATCAGAACATCCATCTGAAGCTATACCGGATGAGTCCGAGCGACTACAACGACATGGGAGAGATCTGGAAGGGGCCGCACCCGGACGACGGGCAGGAGGTGTACGTCACCGACGAACTGCCGAACGGCGGGGAGACCAAGGACAGTGGACACAGCAGCGCGACGTTCGCGCCGGAATACGACATGGACGAGCTCAAGGAGATGGCCGCGCACCTGATGAAAAAGGGCGGCATCAAGCCGGATTGAGTGGTTGAGAGGAAGACCGAAGAAAAAAGGAGACGCTGAAAAGCGTCTCCTTCCTCTTTTACGCAGAAGGCGTGGCCGGTAGCTCGAACAGCTGTCTGGCGTCCAGCAGCGTGTCGAAGATCCTGTCTGCACTGTCAAGTTCGCTGTCCCCACCGATCCGGACCACGGCGCACCTGACTCCGGCCTTGTGTGCCGCCTCGATGTCAAAGCGGGTGTCGCCCAGCATCCAGGCGTCCTGGGGCGCGGTCCCAGCTTTGGTGAGGGCGGCCTGCATCAGGTCCGGCTGCGGTTTACTGGCCTGCACTTCCTTGCTGCTCACCCGGTCTGGCAGCAGATCGGCCACGTCGGCCATCTGCAACAGCCGCTCGGCCAGGTCAGCCTCGCCGGAAGTCGCCACCACCACGGTCCAGCCTGCGTACTGAGTCTTCTGAATCAGTTCCCGCGTGCCGGAGAACGGCTTCACGGACGGGAATTCAGATTCGAACGCCTCCTTCCAGCCCTCTGAGAGGGCCCTGAAACGGGGGTCGTCTTTCCGCACTCCAGTCAGGCGCGGCACCAGTTGATCGCCGCCCATGCCGATCAATGGGCGCACCTGATCGAAAGACACCATGAAGCCGTTCTTCCGGAAGGCTACGATCCAGGCGCGTGCGTGAGCGTCGTTGCTGTCCACAAGCGTGCCGTCGATATCGAGCAGAAGCGTGGAGGTCATGGTCGCAGGGTAACGGTTCCTGAGCGACCTGAGGGGTGTCCACCTTGAGCCAGGCTTGCGACGACCTTCAAGGGATCACAAGACATCGGATACCATCTACGCTGCCCTGATCGGTATTTGTGCTCCCTGTTGCACTCCGGTCATATCCGCAACTTAAAGTCCATCGAAGCGGGACTTGACTTTTCTCCTCGAACTCTCTTTTCAGCTGTGCCCGTCGTCTTCGTCATCTCTCGGACGGCCATGTGTGCTGGAAGTTGCTGCCTTCTGGTCCGCTACGCCTGAGGCTGCCGTTTTCTTCTGCTCTTCAGAAGCATCAGCATTTTGCGGCACTTCGGGTTGAAAACCGCTGGGCGTAGGATTGGTTGCACTGTTGTTGGCACTGTTGTGATCTTTCGTTTTGTCCGTCATAGGAAGCTCCTCAGGTCATTGGCAGGAGGAAAGACCGCACCGACCTTCACTCAGCCGTTCCTCCGGTCATGCTTATCCACAGGTGCACCGTCGTCGTCTTCGGTTCCATCGCGATTTCTGCCGAATCGGCTGCGTCCGGGGTCAGAATTCTCTCTTCGTACATGACTGTATCTGTGGTTGGATCATGGTTGAGCAGATGCAAGCTGGACAGGCCGCCGGGAACCTCGAAATAATCCTTGAGTTGCTGGTTCGTCATAGACCACTTCACCACGCCTCGAGAACTGGCGGAAATTCTCACACTGGCTTTTTCTTTAGCGTAGAAATCCTCGCATCGGCAGTGACTTGAAGCCCGGCGCGATGGTCAGATAGAGCGACTGGTGGCGGACAGTGAGAACATTGATGTCCCCCGTCGCCCAGCGCCTCAGCAGCTGACACTTCGTGTTTTTTCCTCTCCAGGAGAGGGGAAAGCTGTTTGCAAGAGGTTCAGGTACGTCCAGAACACGTCTAAACCCCAGCGCACCGCCTGACTGAGCAGTGTCCACCCGGTTCGCGCCGTACTTCTAGCTTTCCGCCCCCGGTTATCCGGTGCAGGCGGGTCCACTTCCTGCGCTGCTTCCCCAACCCGGATCATCCAGGCCAGCACGATACAGAGCAGACCAAACAGCCGGGAAAGTCGGTCTGGAGCCGTCATGTGGGTGTCTTCGAGTCCCAGCCCACGGGCCTTCATCGCCGAAAACGTGCATTCCACTCCCCACCTTTTTTTGTAGGTGAAAAGTGTGTCCAGCACAGACAAATCCGAAGCCACGATGACCCTGTCTCCCACAGGAGACAGGGTCGCGACCACGCGCATCCATGTGCCGTACACCCATGCTTTCTCGAACACCGATCGGACCTTGCCGGGCTGCAGGTCCCGGAACTGCTCGTTGGCCAGCAGGTCATCAATTCGGGTGTTCTCCTTGATCCGGAAACAGCGCTTGATTCCCTTCCAGCGCAGGTACACGCACCATTCCTTCCCCACGAATTCACGGTCCGCGATCAGCACCGCCCAGCGTTTCGCTGGCAGAACCTTTAGCAGCCGAGCCACGAGCAGGATTCGTGCTGCACCACTGGTGTTGCCCTGGTGGGGCAACACCGTCCAAATCAAGGGGAGCACCACCCCGCTGAGGGCGACGCCGAGGACCAAAATGTTGAGCGGCGTCTGTCCGTAGTGCCAAGTAGTGCGGTCCATCACCATCGTCAGCCGGCCGTTCGGCAGCAGGGGAAGCAGGACGTCCAAGACGTCCTGTGGCGTGAGATAGAGGTCGTGTAAAACCCGCACCACGACGCGAGTCTTGGAGTCGAGTGAAGCAGTACGCGGGAGGTGCAGAGCAATCTTTCGGTGTAGAGCAGATTCGGCCTGCAAGATCCCCAGGATCACTTCGGCGAGCCGCTTTAACGCATCGATGCGGCGATGCGGCAAGCGGTCTTTCAAGTACGCGGCGAGCGTGTCAGCATGGATCAGGGCAGTCCTGGATGTCGTCACAGACCCAGATACTGCCCTTTAAACTGCTTTTCTACGTCTCAGACACCATTTACCCCGAAGTGTCAGCTGCTGAGGCCCAGCGCATGGTAGACGCGAAAGGCACATCGTCAGCGTCTGGCTCCTGCCCAACTCCAGGTTGACTGTCAGTGTATCCGTGGTCAGACCAGTCACTGCATGTTCTGCTGATTGATCAGGAAGTATTCCGGGCGGTCCCGCTTCGGCACCCAGAGGTTCGAACTCAGGAAAGCTGGACCCTCGTCAGTGACCACCTTGACCGTCAGGGTCACCCCAATGGCGCGCCGTAACAACAGGCCGAACGATTCACCGTGCTGTTCCCTGGCCCGCAGGGCGAAGTCGAAATAGGTCTCGCCGTTCAGCACGGTGTGTCGTTTGCTGCCCGCCAGCGTCAGGTACGGCCATTCCTCCAGCGTCGGGAGACTGGTGTCTCCGCTCCAGCCGACCGCCACGTAGTGCAACAGGACCCGGCTCGCGGAGAAATTGTCGACCCACAGTTCGCGGGTGACCAGCGTCGGTCGACCATCGATCAGTAAGGTCTCGAACGACCCGCCGAGCACCACACCCGGCCCGGCCGCTAGAACTTTCAGTATCGGGGTGTTCATGATTCTGCCTCCAGAAGATCAGGGAGTGAACGCGCTTCTGGCCGTTTCAGACCAGGGGTGCTCGGCGGTGGACGGTCGCCTGTTTGACGGTGAACACCAGCGCGCCCCAGAAGATGATCAGGGCGACGTCCAGCAAGGCCCGTTCCAAGCCCTGCCAGGCGAGGTCCAGGCGGCCGGCGGCGAGCCCTATCCCGCAGGCCGCTGCGGCCGGGATGATCACCAGTGCTACCAGCGCGCCTGCGATCACGCTGCGGCGAAACGAGGCCATGATCACAGCTCCGGCGAGCGCGCCAGCACTCGACAGCAGCACCTCGGCGGCTCCAGGATGTGCCAACCGGGCCAGTTCGCTGTTCTCGGTAAAGTCCTTCAAACTTGCGGCCCCGAACAGCCGCAGCAGCAGAAAGGTCAGCCCGGCGGTCACGATGAACACCGCGTAGCCACTCAAAGTGCTGATCAGTCCCCGCTGCACGACGTTCCAGCGGCGCAGAGACAGGCCCAGCGGCACCTTGGCGATCGGCTCGAAGCCCGGCGCGATGATCGACGCGGCAATCAGGGCGGTGGCCTGCGGCGCGCCCTCCGTAGTCAGCCCCAGGCATGCCAGCACGCCTCCCAGCGCCATCAGCGCCAGGAAGTTCGGCGTAATCCGCCCCTGGTGCCTCAAACCCGTCTCGAGTTCTTCCCACAGCGCCTCGTCCACGTCGTTCTCGACCCGGGCGTCGAGCTTAGGATCGATGATGCTCGCTGTTTCCGCGGTCACGATGGAGTAGTCGGGGGTGGCCTGGGCCACCAGGGTGAGCACGTCGTCTGCGCCACGGTTCAGGACGTGCACGGTGATCACGTCCCCGGGCGGTTTGATCGACGCGCCCCTGGAGACGCTCAGGCCGATCACCTGTTCATGGCGTTCGAGGTGAGTCAACAGGGCGTCCGTGGCTCCGGGAGGAACGCTGATGTCAAGAGTGCGGTGCATCGGACCTCCGTAAGGATGAGAGAAGAAGGGTCCGGACGCTGCTGGCGTCCGGACCGGAGATGAACGTGTGTTACCTGGTGACGTTCAGGGTGATCTTGCTGGCCACCGTGTCCTGCCCGGTCTCCCGGAGCGTGTAGGTGATCTTGCCCACGCCCGGCTTGCTGGTGTAGCTGTAGCTGCAACTGCTGTCGAGCGGCAAGGTCTTCTGACCGATCCGGCGGTCGGGACGACTCACCTCGACGACGTAGCTCTTCCCGCTGCCGACCCCGCCGAAACGGAAGGGTTGTGACACCGTCTGCCCATCCTTCAGCGAGAGGGAGAACGTCTTGGTGCAGGGACCGGTCTGGGCAGTCCCGGCCGTGACATTGATCTTGAGGTTGGCCGTGTCTTGTCCGGCGCTGGCGGTATAGGTGTGGCTTCCGGCAGCAGGTCCGGGAACCTCGAAGGTCCAGGCTCCAGTCGCGTCGGTTTTTGTCTGTCCCAGATTGCTGCCGTCCTCGCTGATGTTCAGGCTGGTATTGGCAGGGCCGGTGCCCTTCAAAGTCAGCGCGCCTGCTGGAACGGTATTGCCGCCTGCCGGGGTGCTGATGGCCAGGGTGGTTGAAGGCGCTGACGTGCTGCCTGAAGCAGCAGGAACTGCTGCGGGCACAGTGGCGGCTGCGGCAGCCACCACAACGGCGCGGTTTAGGGTCACGTCCGTACCAGTTTCCGAGACGGTGTAGGTGTGCGTTCCAGCTGCCGGGGCAGGCACCTCGGCGCTGTATTGGCCGTCGGTGCCGACCTTGGTGGTAGTGACGGCCGTCCCGTTCTCACTGACGGTTACCGTTTCCCCGGCACGCCCGGTACCGGTGAAGGTGATGGGCGCACCTGTGTCCACCCGTGCAGCGCTGGCCGGTCCGGTGAGGGTCAGGCCGGCGACGCCTTTACCTCGCAGCAGGAAGCAGCCACCCAGAAGCAGAAGGAGCAGCAGGGGGAGGAGCCACAACCACCCCAGGCCCCGGCGGCGTGGCTCTTCCTGTACGGGTTGAAGCGGTCTGTTCGGAGCAGGGGTGCGAGCGGTAACGGGTGCGCCCTTTTCGATCACCACCTCGGGAATCGAACTGACGCTTCCGACCACCGCGCCTGCGGCCGCCGTTCCGAGCACGGCTCCTCCGAACAGCGTCCCGAGCGTGGCCGGGGTCAGCTTCTCACTCGTCGCCCGACCGGCGATCAGGCCGAGGAGCAAGGGCAGCAGCAGTTCCATCATCCGCCGGACATTCGCCTCAGTGGCCCCGGTACTCGCCACCACGCGCTGCACCTCGGTGTTGAGAGAAGCCCCCATCACCTCCGGCAGAAGACCTGCGCCCGCCTGCTGGAGCTTTGCCAGTTCCTGCGGGGTGTTCGTCAACTGGCTTACCGTCCCAGCCGGGACCCGGTCGCGTGCGAGGTTCAACAGACTCTGGGCGCCGTCAGGGGTGCTGGAAAGCCTTTGCAGAGTGGCCAGCTGTACGGGCAGCACCTCATCGGCGATGGGGGCGGCCTGAGTGGCCTTCAGACCCATACTGGCGCCGAGCCTGCTTACCAGTGGTAGATTCAGTTGTTCCCGTAAATATTCCTGGAAGTTCATGGTGCTCCTGTTCAAATGAGTCTGCTAAGTGCAGTATGAAAGACGAACCGCCACGGATCGTCCGTGAGGCCAGTCCATGGCGGCGGTCAGAAGTGAAAATGAATGGTCGTTGCGGTGGGGGAGTTTCTCCTCAGCCCTTCAGGCGGTCGGCGAGGTCTTCAGCCTTGTCCTTGACAGTGTCCCCGGCCTTTTCTCCGGCCCGCTTGACTTCACCGACTGCCGCTTTCGCCGCGCTGCTGGGATCGTCACCATGCACGACCGCCTGCAGCGCGTTCTTCCCGGCTTCCGCGGCACGGTTCAGATTGCCTTCAACTCCGGGATCGGACTGACCGATGAGCTTATCGACCTGTTCTTTCACTGCCGGCACGAAGCGGTAGGCAGCATAAGCGCCTCCGGCCAGAATCAACAGGCCCCAGGGGAAGCCGCCCCCACGCCGGTTCTCCCAGGCGAGCTGCTTGACGCGCTTCTCGATGGCGTCCAGGCGTTCGTCCTGCTTCGCCAGCTGGCCAGTCATCTTCGCGGCCAGGGCGGCGCTGAGCTTGTTGTCCTTCATGGTCTTCGCTGCGTCGGCGATGCTGTCCTGCAGGTGCTCGTTCATGGGTTTCCTCCTGGTTTACTTCGGATCTTTCTGGCTGGGTAGCGCGGCCAGACCGTGTTCGGTGGGTCTGGACTCCATCGGGTCGATCACTGGGGTCTCGGTGCTGACGCTTCCCAGGAGAATCCTGAGCACGTCGCCCGTGCGCGCCTGCTCGACCGCTTTGTGGGTGATGATCTCGCCGATGTTGAGGATGATGTTGTCCTGCTTGTCCAGCACCACCCGGTTCACTGGGCGTCCCACGGCTTCCTGGATGCGTCGTTCCTCAGCGGCGTCGGTCGCCTGCTCCTGAGTTTTGCCTAACCAATTGCGTGCCTGACCCAGCAGGTTCGAGGAAGTCTCCTGTGCGCTCTGCAGCCCACTGCTGAGCTGACCCTTGACCTGATTTCCAGTCTGCCCGAGTCGCTGGCTCACTGGCACGCTCAGGTCCACCGCCGCGATCAACTCGGTCTCCCTGCCAAGCAACTTCGCCCGCTCGATCACCGCCGACGTCACGATCTGTCCAGTGGGCGCGACCAGGGCCCCGGCGTTCCCTCGCACGTCCCGCTGTACCCGCCGCCCCAGGGTGTCCTCGACCGTGACGTCCGACTGGAGCCGCGCCTGGGTGTTCGCTATGCCCTGCTGAAGAGTGCCAGTGGTCGCGCTCGCTACCAGAATGTTGAGCGCCCCGTGGGTGTCGGCGCTTGTAGCGTGCCACTCGGTGAGCATCTCGCCCTTTTTGGCGACTGTGAAACCGTCCGGCGCGGTCACGTCACTGCCGGCCACTTTGCCGACCACGAAAGCCTGTTGTTTTTCCTTGCTGGCCGTGGCCAGATTCTCGTAACCACCCTGAACGCTTTCCTTGGCAGTGCCGTACATCTCCTGGAGGGCGCCTCCACCGGCGGCGGCGGTTAACGAACCCAGCAGACCCAGCTCTTCCGCCTGGGAAGCCTGCTCGACAGTAACGACCTCGCCCGATTTCACCAGCGTGCGTCCATCTGGCGTTGCCACGTCGCGGGCCGCCGTTTTACCGACCACGAAGGTCTTCTGCTGCTCTTTCGTCGCGTCGGCGACGTTCCCTGCAGCGGTCTTCACCGAGGTACTCACACTTTCGGCTGCCCCTCTGACGGACTCACTGACGGCGCCTGCCACTTTCTTCAAGCCACCCGCTTCCTGTTCTTCCATCTGCCGCGCGACCTCAGGCGGTACCAGCGCGACGTCCTTTCCAAGCAGCAATTCAGCGGCAGCCGGAACAAAGGAGCGCCCGCTGCCCATATCGGCGAAGACTCCGCCCGACATGTCGTAGCCGGTGACGTGCCCCGTCGACTCATCGAAATACAGGTCGGCCAGCTTCCCGAGGTCCTCGCCTTCGGTGGTCATCAGTGGAGTGCCGATCAGTTTGTGGTTGCCCGAGAGGATCTCGGACATGCCGGGAAGATCACGTGCAGAGACGACCGCGTCCAGGCTGTCGACCATCACCGCGTCTTCACCGATGCTGCTGACCCGGTCATAGGCAATGACCTTCGCGGCGTGAAACCATCCACCTTCGTCCACCAGCAGGGCGAGCAACTGCTGGCCCTGTGGATCGAAGATCAGGTCGCGTACGTGGTCGTCGTGAACGTCGCCGTTCATGGCGACGATCTTCTTGTTCAGAACCTCTTTGCCTCGGTGCATGGTCGCTCCTTGAACGCTCTCAGATCAGGTGGAGGGGGATCACATCGAAATAGTCGAGCAGCAGGACCAGCGCGATGAGCAGAATGATGATCAGGATGATCCACAACCATGGCGTACCGCCACCACTCCCCTTCAAACGAGTCATACCTGCTCCTTAACGGTGGTCGATGCGCTGTGCTCGTTGACCACCAGAACTTCGTACTGCAGATCAACCTGCTGTTGCTGGTGTTCGGTGACGATCCTCTTGCCGATATGGACCTCTTCGGTGACCGTCGGCGTTTTGGTGAATGTGACCTGTTCGTCATACAGCAGCACTTCGCGCGTCTGGCCGGGTTGGAGAAGGTCGTCTCCGAAGTACACCTGCGCTGAGCCGGGGTGCACGGTGATGATCAGCGTCTCGCGGCGCAGTTCAGTCGTGACGGTTTCCGTTCGCGTCTCGACCTTGCGGCTGAAGCTTACCTGCCCAGTCTGCACCTGTTCTTTGATGACCGAGAGCACTTCTTCTCTCAGTTCCAGCGTACCGATCTGCTGAACTTCAGCTTTGGCTCCCTGCTCTTCAGGTCGTTTGCGTTGATCGTCCATGTCGCTCTCCCTAGAAGACACCGGGACGGTAGATACCGTCCCGGTCAACGTGCTACGCGTTTGCCTTACTTCTTGGGCGTGGAGTTCATGCTGTCCGCGTCACCGCTGACGGTGACTTCACCGGTCTTGGTCACGTCCAGCACTTCACGGCCGACCGTGTCGCTGTAGGTCTTCTGCTCGGTCTCGGTGCGCTTCCCGACCTCGATCTCCTCGGTCACGAACGCCTGCTTGCTGACGTTGGCCCGCTCGGCCTCCAGGTCCACCTTGATGGTCTCGGTCGCA
>Ga0160427_10000528_pt1 | contig 23119 bp, 21 predicted proteins | sample SolpanmetagenomL_FD_108194 | JGI IMG/M metagenome (GOLD analysis project Ga0160427, IMG submission 108194) | Solar panel surface microbial communities from Lawrence Berkeley National Laboratory, California, USA - L | ecosystem: Engineered > Built environment > Solar panel > Unclassified ...
ATTTCGTATACTACTACTGGTACGAATGGTCTCGCTCGTTCTTTGAGAAGCGAGCTCTCTCCCTTGGTCGCAACAGCATGCGTCTCTCCACACTAGAGTCGATGGCAGCTGGAGCGCTCGCCGGCTCTGCCACGGTCTTCTGCACCAACCCAATCTGGGTCGTCAATACACGCATGACGGCACGTAAGCGGGAAGTCGCTGATACCGATGTCGAGCAGCAAGGCGGAGAGTCAAAAGTTGTCAAGCGACCAAGCACGATTGGGACATTGATGAAGATGCTCAATGAGGAAGGTTTCAGCTCTTTGTTCGCTGGTGTTTTGCCAGCTTTGGTGCTGGTAGCAAACCCTATCTTGCAGTATACCATTTTTGAGCAATTGAAGAACATGCTCGAGAGGAGGAGGAAGACGAAGGCTGGACCGTATGACTCGTTTGTGTTGGGTGCTATTGGAAAGCTGTTTGCTACTACAATCGTAAGCTATAACCATTCTGCCTAGACAAACTGCTGTGCTGACCAAAGATACTACAGACATACCCCTACATTACAGTCAAGTCACGCGCACATGTCCGTGGCAAGACCGCAGGGCCTCAGGACAACATGTTCCAGTCATTCCAGCGCATCCTCAATGATGAAGGATGGAGTGGATTGTATGGTGGCTACCTGCCCAAGATCTCTCAAAGTGTGATTACCACAGCACTGTTGTTCGCATTCAAGGATGTGCTTTACGATGCTATGGTCAAGGCGAGGAGGACTGTTGCTGCCAAGAAGATTGCTTAGGAATGACACGATAGCTAGCAGTAAAGAGCAGTGAGGTTGAAATTGATGTACAGCAAAGGGAAGCACTTTGTACGAGTGAAATGAGGTGCGATGCTGTACAAATTGATGACTAGAATTAAGGAGGAGTGAAGAACGAAGAGTTGAACCTATTGGAGCTCGATACTTGGCAGTAATTTGTGTACGATACTTAGCATCATGTCCGACGAATCTTTTATCAAGGATCTATGCATATGTGATTGAGTTCGAAGCGATTGACAACATTTGACGACCCATCATCATCATCATCATCACTTGGGAGCATCCCTCCAAGTGCCGCCAGCACCACTTTCACTTCCATGACCTTGTCCCATAACCTGTTGTGGCACAGGCACATATTCTCTGACCCTTAATGCTGTTTCCGCACCATTGCTCGTTGCAGCTCTTGCATCCACATCCCTTGGCGCCGCCATAGCCTCCCTTTGTGCCACCGTGGCCTCCCTTCGCGCCGCCAAAGATGCGTTAAATTGCTGTGCCAGTGCCAGTGCCTGTCTCCGAACCTGTTCCATAGTCACAGGCCCAGTTGCGCCACTACCACCGACAAGCTGCTGCGCCAACGCCGTCCTTTGCGCTGTCTTCTCGGCCTTGAGTTTTTTCGCCTGCACTAGCGTTCCCTTAACGCCCTGCAGATACTTTCTCGCCAATTCCACCAATTGTCTGCTTTCCGTGCTCTGCCTAAGAGCCGCCAGCATGTCACCAACCTGCGTCTCAGAGCGAATATGTGGGCATGTGCGAGCATACCCAAAGTGGGCAAGACCACAAAGATTGCAGTATTCGGGGCCTGCAAGCTTAAGAGGACAGTGACCTCGAGGGTGGAAAGTTGTGCAAATAGGACATTGAACGATTGGGCCGCTTGGTTCAGTGGACGAACCTGCGGTAACCGATGCAATTTGTGTTTCAGCTGTAGGTGGAGCGGAAGAAGTGGTCGACCAATTTATTGCGGAGCGAACGAATGTCTTTGGACCTGGTGAAAGAGCTGTCAGAGGGTATGAAAAAAACAAGATTACAAGTCGGAAGTGCAGCTATTGCGGCGCACACTTCGTGGAAGGTTGGACAGTGGTTGTGCTGGATTGGGGAAGGCTGTAAATTGTGCTTGGTGGAGGAGGGAACGGAGGTTGTGCTGGCGTTTTAGGTTGTGGCTTTCGAGGTTTCATGGGAGATACTCTAGGCGTCGAGGAAGGTGGTTTGCGTCGCGGAGGCGTATGCTTACCAGCAGTATCGTTCTGACTCAACATGCCGCGGTGAACGACCTTTTTTTCGCGCTCCACGAGACTATCAGCTTCGGCAGCAACCGTGTGACTTTCCTCCTCTTTCTCCTCTGCACTCTCATCGTCACTTTTGTTGTCGACTTGAAAGTCTGTATCGGAGCTAGAATCTCTGGCAATAGCTTCTATCAGGTTCTCACCATCACCTTTGTAGTCAATGTTCTAAAAACTATCAGTATCCATTGAGTTGAACTCGAAGACCAGAGACTTACCTTGCGAGTACGTTTGCCACGACCAAGAACTTGCTGACGTGCTGCGGCCTCTTCTGCTGCCACTCTCTCGCGTTGCTTCAGAATGTACTCCCAACGAGTTGGATCTGGTGCCTTCTCCATTTCGTCGTCGCTACCGAGCGAGTCCATCAATGATGCTGCATCGTTAGCCCAGACACGCGCAAAAGAAAACTGGGATTCTGCCGTGTTATCCTCGCCAGCCTTGGTATCCTCCATCTGACTACGATCTAGCAGTTTCTCGATAGAAGCTTCATCATACTTAATCTCCTCGGTATGACCTTCGAGGATCTCGGCAGCTCCGTATCTCAAGATACTTTCCATGTCAACTCCAACGTCCTCGTCAGCATCCATACGCTCGATTAGGACGTGATCTAAAGCCATCTTTTTCCTTCCAATCTGCACGATGCGCTCCTCAGCACTCGCTCTGGTCATCAGCTGAAAACACAAGACCTTGTTCTTTTGCCCAATACGATGCGCACGAGATAAAGCCTGGATATCTTGATGAGGATTAAAGTCAGGATCAAGAATAATGACAGTATCTGCCGTCGCTAAGTTGATACCAACACCGCCAGCTCGAGTAGATAAGAGGAAGGCGAACAGGGGTGAATTAGGGGCGTTGTATTCATCAATCCGCTTCTGCTTTTCCAGAGTCCCAATTGTGCCATCCAGACGACGATGAGCAAGGCCTAAGCCATCGAGGAAGTCCTCCATAATGTCAAGCATGCCTAAAAATTGGCTAAACACTAAAACGCGGTGGCCACGTTCTTTGAGCTTCGGCAAGAGTGTCTCCAGCAACTGTAACTTTCCGGATGCTTCTACTAAGTTGCGATGGGACACCGTGGCAACGTCGCTTCTTTCCTCGATCTCCTGGCTGTACACGAAAGGATGACAAAGGCATTTCCGGAGTTGCATGAGTATATTGTTCAAGCTTCCACGATCGTTCTTCTTTACTGCACTGGTCTGAAAAATAGCTCGAAGCAACTCTGGATTTTTAGCTAGCACAGATCCGTACAACTTCGTCTGAAGTACACTCATTGATACTGGAAGAATGATCTGTGCCATTGGTGGCATGAAGGTCAAGACTTGTGCTTTCGTACGACGCAAGAAAAACGGCCGTATCAAGTTATGTAGTTGGGGCACATTCTCCTTTGTCAGTTCTGCGTACTCAAGCTCTAGTGCAGCTGCATCAAAAGAGTCATCCAGGAATTGCAGGAGGTTGAAAAGCTCCCTAGCATTGTTTTGCAGAGGCGTTCCAGTTAGCAGGACTCGGAAGGGGATCTTGAGGTTACTAAGCGAATCATATAAAATGTTCTTGTCATTCTTGAGGCGTTGTCCCTCGTCGACAAACAACCCCTGCCACGGCACACTCTTAAAGAACTTCCTGCAGTTGTCGTCTGCAGCAGCGTCGTAAGATGTAACGACGATATGACATCGAAGATCCTTGCTACCTTCTGGAAAAAGCTCGTACCGATAGGCCGCGTCACGAGCGGCAGCGCTGCCATAGTAGGCAACTACTCGAAGACTCGGTACCCAGCGCTTGATCTCCCTTCTCCAGTTTGGACAGGTTGAGTTCGGGACAACGACGAGGAAAGGGAAGCAGTTGTGTTCGTGCACCAGTGAAGCAAGAAAAGCGACAATCTGTATTGTCTTGCCAAGACCCATCTCGTCTGCCAGAATTGCATTCTTCTTTTGGTACCACTTATAATAGAGCCAAGTGACGCCCTCGATTTGATATTTCATAAGCTCTCCACCTTTAATATACTCAGCTTGCTTTGTCTTCTCGAGCTCTTCGAAAGGCTTAGAACGAGCAGCCTCCAGTCTCTTCTTAAGGGGACCAGGCTTAGGAACCTGCACATAGCGTCCCATCACCCAATCGTCGTATGCTGTCACGAAATCAGACCATCGATCACCTGCATCAGGAGTTGGCACCCTTTCCCAGACGGCATCTTCATAACCGAGACCTTTGAACTTGATGAGAGCCTGGTCAACTTCACGAATGCGGGCCTTGTCAATCTCTTCTCCCCGAGTATCAACAATACTGGTGAACTTGACGTCAAGCACAATGTCAATTCGCAAGTAGTCTTCGGGTATGGCGTCCTCAGTAGTCATAGTGGGCATGCCGTTGTTCCTTTTTGCGAATGCATTCCGCATCACGGCTACAGTTACACCCCAAGTCCAAGCTCCAGGCATCCATTGCGATTGAAAATAAGACTTTTGATCCCATTTTATGAGATACTCCTTGTCGTCTTCATTCATCTGATCTGTCGTCATTCCAGCGACGTATAGGTCCTGGTCAACTGGTCGCCATGCAATCAGACCCGAGACTTTGTCCTTTGCATTAACCATGTTTGAGCATTCGATGCAGTACCACTCTCTTCTGTATTGGTAGAGTCTCTGATCTGCTAACTGTTCTTCATCATCGTAGATGTCCATGACCTCATCAGATTTAGGTGGCAGGTGGTGGTAGTGATAAGCGCGCCAACAGGACATACAGCGAAAGAGGACGTTGTTAGCATTGTTAAGCAAGTTGTCATCGTCGACTGAAACAATAGGATCGTCGCCACCGTTCTCAAGACGCTCACGCTGCTCCTGAGCCGATGTCTTACGATCACGAAAAGGATGACAAGCAGGCCCAATCTCCCGGCATGATTGGCACATTCCATGGTCTGGTGCCGTAGCTTCCTTGCGTCTAGCTTGATTGACACAACGTCGACACTGCAGAACAAAGTCGTCCTCGCCGACCTTCGTTACTAAGTGATCACGAGTTGTTCGATTGCCTAAGCACTGTTTGTGGTAAGATAAGCTGCAACCTTGACAATGCACAAGCTGTCCAGCCGGACCACTGCCAATCCTTCCACAAGTATCACATTGAGGACAATGCCGTGCAGTAAACTTGTTGCCCGCGGGAAGTGTCTTGAAGACTTCTTTCGTCACACGGATTTGTGGCTTTGCTGGTTGATCGTCGGCCTCAGATTCGGAACGAAAGACTTCGTCCTCACCGACTTCTTGCATGTTCACGCGTGTACGAGTTGCACGACCTGAATGGCGAGTAGCTTGTTCGTCCTTCACGGCATTGACTCGTCGGCCTTCCGGACGGCGTTGAGAAACACCGGATCGTCGTCTCCTACTCCTTGGTAAGACATCTGATTCTAAGAAGACCATATCTCGCGAGTCATTCTCCTCTTCGCTACTCTCGTCGACAAGACCAATGTACTTCGGCTCTTCTTCATGTAGTGCGCTTCGCGTAACCCTTCCAGAAGAACGACGCTGCACTGCGCGATTGCCGAAACGAGATCTAGGCTCTGAGTCACTGGAAATGCCATCATCTTGGACCTGCGATCTTGTTGACTTTAACGTCGAGCTACGTCGAGGTGCTCGGCGTAGTCTCTTATGGGCGTTAGGTCTGACCAGTTCGTCTTCGGAGTCGTCATCCAGGTTGACATTACTGAAATCAGTGAATCCAGACTGTCTTTGCCGTTTTACACCTCGAGTTCTGGTCCTTGTGTCAGGTCTGACGTCTGGCTCTTCTTCTTCGCTGTCTTCCTCCTCTTTAGACTCTATCTGTACATTATGATCATCGTCCTCATCTTGGTTACCGGTAGCCATGTCGGAAGACGCTTGTTCTGAATCGTCAGCCTCAGTTTGGAAGGTGTCTAGGGCTTCTTGTCCATTCTCGAAGGTGATCAATGTATCGTGAGTAATCTTAGATAAGATGGGTCTTGTCAGCTTAAGCTTGATCATAGCAATAGATACAATGCAAGAGGGTAAAGAGAAGAGATAGGAGGTCTTGAGATTCAGATGGTGGAAGGAGGAGAAGGGAAGAGAAGAAAAGAAGTGCAGAGTGAGGCAAAGAGTCAAGAGTGAAATGGTATAGTAGTGATGATAACAGTGGACCTCACTCTTCAAGCAGAATCACTCACATCATAGATTGCGCCATCGCCAAACATGACTCTGTATTTCACTACACTGCCTTTTGCGTCCTCGATTTCGTGAAGAACCGACTTTACAGTCTCTTCAGCTGTCTTGCTGCGACCTTCCGCTACTAGCTCTTTAATTTGAGGCACCACAATGCTGAATTCGTCGTCCCGCGACTGGCTTGTATGCGACATTCTGGGAGATTCTGCGGATGGGAAGATATACGATGCAGTGTTCTTATGGATGAACTCCTTGAGTGGTGCCATTGATCGCGATGAAGCCGTGGAAGCCTGTGCATGGCGGAGATGATCGTGACAAGGAAAGGTGAGAGGGAGTGAAGGCGAAGAGGAAGAGGAAGAGCGCGATCAGAGACTGTAATCTCTCAGGAGCGGGATAGCCTGCGCTCACGAAATATGGCAGTAGCTCTTCAAGAATGAGACACAGTAAAAGGCCCAAAGTGAAGAAGTACGAAGTCCCACTCTGAAACACAAACGCGACGTGCCGGTCGGAGGAAGCTCCGAAAGCTTACATCAGACATGGCCAATTATTCCTTTTCAAAAATATTATCGCTAGCAACCACTTTAAAGCAAGAATATCACGAGCTTATGATCTTGCATCATGCTCTTCGTCCGTGTAGTGCAGCGACGTGCCGTGACTCTGTGATAGGGTGTACCAAATATGTGACACAGCAGCTGCGATGTGTGTCTAGAAATAGCGCCATCAATAAAGGTATTCGTGCAGGCAGTAGGGGTGCCCCTTCGCCTGACTACCCTCGCCGGCATCGTGATATAAAGGACACCTCGCGTCAATCATCACAATATGATCGTGGTCACCGTACACCCAGCAGACGCTTTGACGAAGATACACCTCGAAGGCGCTTCGGCGAAGATGTACCTCGTTCCAGGGACAACCTCCGTTCAGATCAGCGTGCCATTTCGAAGAGGGACCATGACAGTACTTCCTCCCGGATGAGGGAAAGCTTCCAGCCTGATCGAGAAGGTCGACCACCACGTCGAACGTTCAGCGACGAACTACCATATTCGAGGGACAACGATCGGCCCAATCGTGATGAGCGATCAGATGGAAGAAGCTCTGACAGAACAGGTCGTCCAGGAACTAGACGGGATATAAATCCACTTCTGCCACGCTGGAAGCGTAAGCTTGTTGAGCGAAAGCACGAGCTTGCAGGACAGCGAAGTGAGGCACGTTCAACTGGTAGTGGCTTTAGGACGACGGATATACGTGGAAGAGGAACGCCTGATCGCAGGTATGGAAGACAATCTGATTCCGAAGGTCGACCTGTCAGGGCAGACAAAGAAAGAGGACCATTTTCCGAGCGAGGCGACAGTCGATCAGCACCATTCGTGCCTTGTGGCAGTTCAGATCGTTCAGATCGTCCAGAACGAAGACCTTTATATCGCGATGATGATGCAAGGTCTGCTCGACAAGACGCCAAGCCTATCCGCGAGAATAACGATCGTGCATCGTTCAAACCCAAATATCTTTCAGAGACCTCCCGCCCAGACTCCCTATTGGACGACCCAAAAATACCTTTTTCTATCCCATACACGACTGCGGCTTCCGCCTTTCTGACTGGTACTCGCTCAACCACCGCCGCACTCAGCGCATCCCGCCGTAAGCTCTACAAACTCTACCTCTCCAACTCCAGCAACACGACCAATCCATTGCGCCGAAAAGCAACCGAAGCCGGCATTCCTGTTGAATCAGTATCCGCGCGCTACCTCGACATTCTCTCCTCCAAACTTGGCAAGAAAGGCGACGACCTCATTCACGACGGCGTCATCCTCGAAGCTTCACCTCTACCTCAGAAACCAATTCTCTTACTAGGAGAAGTAAACGAACAAGATTTCGCCCTCAAATATGGCACACTTTCGCGCGAAGAAGCTGCGATTTGTGGCACAGAGCCGACTCTGCCTATCGCCTCATCTCCGTCACGCCCACGACCACCTTTCATTTTATGGCTTCATGGCATTGTCGATACTCGCAATCTCGGCGCTATTGCACGAACAGCTCTTTACTTCAACATTGACGCCCTTCTCCTCACGTCCCGCGCCACTGCTTCGCCTTCGAATGCTGCCGCTCTACGTGCATCAGCAGGCGCACTTGAATACCTTCCAATTCTCAACGTCCCACAGACCATCGATCCGCTGACCTTTATCGCCTCCTCCCAGAAGAATGGATGGCAATTCGTTTCTGCAGTTGCACCACCGGCTCCCAACGAGCCAGCTAGTACGCATCCACCTCACGCATTCTTGCATGATATGGAAGTGAATCTGGCGGCGGAGAAGCCGACTGTGTTAGTTTTGGGCAACGAGGATCAAGGCCTTAGCGGACAGTTTGTGAAGAGGACGGATGCAAGAATTAGTATTGGTGGAGGTGGTGGTCGAAGGGCAAGTGAAGCAGGACTGGATAGCTTGAACGTTGGTGTTGCTGGGGGAGTGTTGCTAGAGTGGTTTGTTGGAAGAGGTACTAGAAGGATCAAGAGTAAGGTTGGTGGTGCCAGAAGGGAAGAGCAAAAGCAAGGGGATGAGGTTGATGAGGAGGCAGAGAAAGATAGGCTGTTCTAACAAAAGACATGAAAGGGCCTAGCGGCCATCGAGGCAATTCTGTCCTACTCGACAAATATATAAGTATAATCTCAATTTTGATGCAGTCTCTCGGCCCTGCCTTCTTAGGCACATGTCCTTCTACATTGATACTATTTTCCATCATGATTCATTTCGCAAATGGTACCTGACACAGTTCATCTCCCTCCACATGACACTTATACCTTACTCATGATCTATCGTCCTCCTTGAAGATATGAGTCCAGAATCTGGAGACAAACATGTTAGTTAGTTGCGAGGCCGCAGCACGAAAAAGGCACGACTTACCCTCTGAAATGCTTCTGACTTCCTAAATCACCAATCTCTTTGATTTCCTTCGGGGTCAACTTGAAAGTTGCCACCCTCAACATATCACTCATCCGCTGTTCCTTGGAGCTAGTGGTGATCGCCACAATATCCTGTTCGATGCACCAGCGCAGGGAGATCTCGTTCTCCGAGACTCCGTATTTAGTGGCCAGTGATGAAAGGATATCGTCGCAAGGTCCTGGTTTGGCTTTCGTCGCTGCGCTTAGAGGTGCGTAGGCTGCTGTAGCGATGTTGTGCTTTTTGTGGTAGTTGAGCAGTTGTGCTGAGAGGATTAGCAGAGGTCGGATAGAGTGGCACGTTGAAAGAAGACTTACGATGTTGCAGGTATGGGTGGAACTAATCACAATGTGAGTGATGAGACTAGCCTTATATGACAATAATGATGAAACCTACCTCAATCTGGTTCATAGCAGGTGTGACTCTTGCAGTCTTCATGATGGCGTCGAAATGTTGTGGCAAGAAGTTCGATACTCCAATCGACTTTGCTTTGCCAGATGCCTGCACATCTTCCATAGCCTTCCAGGCCTCTTGGAGTTTTACTTCGTCCTTACCGCCATCCGCGAAGAACGGGGAGTGGATGAGGTAGCTTGCCAGAGCAAGTCAGCACAGCACAGCAAGCTCGCAGTAAGAAAATGGAGCATACAGATCAACGTAGTCCAGTTGCAATTTCTTCAAGCTCGTATCAATAGCAGAGTGAATATCCGCCACATTCGTGATGACTTTGGTCGTCACGAAAAGCTTGTCACGCGATACACCACTCTCTTTGATAGCAGTCCCAAGCTCGGTTTCGGTCTTGTATACCTCGGCGCCATCAAGATGGTAGTACCCCACCTTCCTTCTCGTTATTGGCTTCGATGTAATGATTACGGTTGGATAGGACTTACATAGCAGTCTTGACACCATCGATACAGGCTTGGTCCAACTTACTCTCGTCGCCCTTTTTGTACCACTTGCATAATGGGTCAGCAGGTTTCTTGGATGCGAGCGATTGTATAAACCAACCGCAGTGCCAGTCCCGTACCCGAGCATTGGAATGCTGTTTCCTTTGGAAAGTGAGCACGAGTTTCAGATTAGTTTCAGGTGTTTGCACTCACCATCGTTGAGCTTGAGTCTGGGAAGAGGAGGACGGTCTGGAATGTCAGCCATTGTTCTGACGATAAAGGCTTTATGATGAGAACGAGTTGCAGCGAGTATGAGTGGTCTTTGTATTCGTGATAGCATGCAAATGTTGCTCGCGAATGACACTTGGCGTGTTTCATTTACCGTTGGAGCGGGGTCACCGGAGATCAGCTCCGTTGATGAAGTCATTCGCCACTTTTGCAAACATTATCGCGGATACCTACGGATCCAAACACTCTTCTCACAAGTCAATCACTCTCCTCACACGTCAACCACTCTCACGATTCTCTGCTCCTCATCTCTCTTCGACATCTTTTTCTTCTCTGTATGCTCACTCGCATACTCGGCCCCAGCAGATCACGGGCAAACATCCGTCTAGCAAGAATGGCATCACAACTTTCAGATGGTCAAGCCAATGGCCACTCCTCAGCGGGAGTGTCTCTCAAGGAACTTCCCAAGTCGAACAACTTCACCTCACACCTTCCTCCCGACCCAGAGTTTCCGACACCTATCGCTTCACATAACGCGCCACGAGGAAAGCTAGGACCACGACAAGTTCGTGGGGCTGCCTATACCTTTGTGCGTCCTGAGAACTTTGAAGAGCCTGAGCTGCTTGCGATTAGTGCACGTGCTATGAAAGATATTGGACTGAAGGAAGGCGAGGAGGAGACAGAAGACTTCAAGGGAATGACATCAGGAAATAAGCTAATTGCATGGAATGAAGAGACAGAAGAAGGTGTATATCCATGGGCTCAGTGCTATGGAGGATGGCAGTTTGGTTCGTGGGCTTCTCAGCTGGGCGATGGAAGAGCTATATCATTGTTCGAATCGACAAATCCAGACACAAAAACAAGATATGAAATCCAACTCAAGGGAGCAGGAAGAACACCATACTCGAGATTTGCAGATGGAAAGGCTGTTCTTCGATCTAGTATTCGAGAGTTTGTCGTCTCCGAATATTTGAATGCATTGGGCATACCCACGACGAGAGCTCTTGCATTGACTTTGACGCCAAATTCAAGGGTCGTGCGTGAACGAGTCGAGCCTGGCGCCATTGTAACTCGCTTTGCCCAGAGTTGGCTTCGTATTGGCACTTTTGACCTTCAGCGCTCTCGTGGCAACCGAAAACTCATTCGACAACTAGCCACCTATGTAGCTGAGGACGTTCTTCCCGGCTGGTTATCCCTGCCAGCTCGCCTTTCCTCAGAGAAGATTGAGCTTACAGACAAGGAAGCTGTTGACCCACCACGAAACATTTCCAAAGATGACCTCCAAGGTCCAGAAGACACAAACGAGAACCGGTATGCCAGGCTATACCGCGAGATCGTCCGCCGTAATGCGAAGACTGTTGCAGCTTGGCAAGCATATGCCTTTACGAATGGCGTGCTGAATACAGACAACACATCCATTATGGGACTTTCGATCGACTTTGGACCTTTCGCTTTCCTCGACAACTTTGACCCTGATTATACTCCTAATCATGATGACTTTATGCTACGTTATGCCTACAAGAACCAACCTACAGTAATCTGGTGGAACCTTGTACGTCTAGGTGAAGACTTGGGCGAGCTTCTCGGCGCTGGTGACAGGGTGGACGAAGATCATTTTGTCAACGAAGGCGTGACTGAAGAATTCATTCCCAAGTTGATCGCTCGTGCCGAAAAGATCATCGAGCGCGCAGGGGAAGAGTTTCAAGCAGTCTTTATGCACGAATACCAACGCATCATGACATCACGCCTTGGTCTCAAGACAGCAAAGGAGACCGACCCAGAGGACCTGATCGGAGAACTGCTCGAAACCATGAAGAGTCTCGAGCTCGACTTCAACCAGACCTTCCGTAAACTGAGCAATCTCAAAGTCGACGACATTGCTACAGATGAGCAAAGGAAAGAGAAAGCTCAATTGTTCTTCCATCAAGGCAAGGCGCCAACTGGAATCGATGATAAGACGGCGAGATTTATGATGGCGGAGTGGCTAGAGAAATGGCGCGCTCGCGTGGTGGAAGATTGGGGACAAGATGGTAATGATGCTGAACGCCAGCAGGCAATGAAAAGGGTTAACCCAAACTTTGTGCCTAAAGCGTGGGTATTGGATGAGTTGATTGATCGTGTCGAAAGGAAGAGGGAGAGGAATATACTCAAAGATGTTATGAAGATGGCCTTGAATCCGTTTGAGGAGAGTTGGGGTGTGGAAGGTGACGAGGAGAGGTTTTGTGGTGATGTGCCTCAGCGGAGAAGAGCGATGCAATTGAGTTGTAGTTCGTAGGAAGATGAAGTAAGCATGTTTGCGCAGAGGATGTGGGGTCAGGTGGTCATTGTATGATTAATGTAATATATGGCATCCTTACTTGTTAAATATTCTTCCAGGAGCGCAGATGAAGGAGCTATTGTTTGTCGGAGCATAAGCTCTGTTTACCAATCGAGGCTTGCCGTCTGTCGTTACTCATCCTAGCAGCGCAAAGAAAAGGATATATAACAAAAGGCAAGCCAGTCGTCGAGCGTCAGCGAGACGAATGGACATTAGATATTCGTGCTATCAACAGCAGGAATTAAGTAAACTTATACCCACGGTCTTGGCGTACCAATAGTATTTCGAAGACGCAAAAACAGCAGCCTAGATCAGGCTAAGTCTCCGAGTGCATCTCGCGGAGAAAAAAGAAATGGTCAATGTGGGGGTCGACTGAATGGACATTAGATATTCGTTCTATCAGTCGCAGGAATGAGTAAACTTACACCCACGGCCTTGGCGTACCAATAGCATTTCGAACAAGCTCGGATTATTAGCACCCTTAGAAGCTGTCAGTCGGGGAAAGATGGAATTAAGTAGTAGCTAAACATACACGCTCTAACCAACTGAGCTAATCAACCCATTTGTGGGGAGCAGATTTTGAGCAGTGAATTATATCGGGTAAGCCTTCTGCAGATCACTTAACCTAATCTAAGCTAAGACGATGCTCGACGTCGAGCTACTTATCCTGGGCTCTTTGGGACAATAACCAGCTCCTCTCGTGTCTCTAATACCCTCAACCGATAGAGCAATCACGTTGTGCAGACACACAACATGTATCGCAAGCTAGCATACAGTGTAGGCTTGATCGCCCTGACTGCTGGTATGTTCACCTCAAGATAAGACCGTATGCAACAGCACATCGAGTACACCACTAACAACTCCTCCTCCCTCCAGCCACAGCACTGACATTAACATCAATTATCATTCCGGAATGGATATCTTGGGACACCACATCTGTATGCGCAATCCCAATCGCATCTCAAAACTCTTCCTGAACTGACACCTCATCTCCTCAGCAATCAACCAACCAACCACTCCACTACTCCTATGGTCTACACGCACACTGCACCTCCCTAACCGGCGACTCCTCCAACTCCTGCCACCCCTTCCCCACCCACCAAACCTGCACCAAAGACCCCACCTTCTGCGCTCTTTGGCGTACCGCCTCCTTCCTCCTGTCCCTCGCCGTCATCTTCGAATTCGCAACTGTAATAACGTTCCTTCTCGTCCTCCTCGGCGGCAAGCAACGTCGTGCTGATGGCTGGAAAACTTTGAATGTCTTGCTCGCGACTTGTGTGTTGAGTCAGGTCGGTGGTATGGGCATTGTTGTACATTTGTTCCGCACGGATGGAGAGAGGTTCTTTGATGGATGGGCGTTGGCAAGGGGCGTTTGGTTGTGTGCCGCGAGTTGGGTCATTGAGATTTTGGTCGGTGTGGGTGTGACCATCACGTGTTTGGCGGCGGAAGAGGAGGCCGGGTATGAATTGATCCCGGAGGTTGCGAGAGGGAGAAGAGATTGAAAAGGGAATAATATACTACTGACAAGTCAGATATGTTGAGGTATAGCCGTAGACGTCCAGGTGTGCGGAGAATGGGCTCGTCTGGTCTGGACGAGGCTGGGTTGGGATCGTGATATGCTGTATGAATGACATGAAAATAATGAAGATGATCGGGTATAGTTTTGAGCGAACCAAAGGCAATATCGCAAAAGAACAGTAAGTGTGCTGATGTCGAAAAGATGGCGATGGCAGGTCAAGTAGTGCTGCTTGCCCCGACCAGACACCATGAGACACTCAGCTTTCCCTCCTTTTCCCAACAGCAACTCAGTCCTTCTTGCTTGCTTGACCTACTCCATCACCGAACCTCTTGTCATGAGGCACGCCTTCTGTAGTGTAACACAATCCTTCTCAATTGGCGCAGCAGCACTACCCGAGTCTTCTGCTCGAAGCATATAGATTTTCTCGAGATCTTTTGGATCCTGTCATTCGTCATGATAATTTTGTCTGTCATCTAACCTGAATTCATGCTATACAATCCCTATCCCTGTACCAATAGCATTACTAGGAGCAATCGCATTAACAACCATTTCAGCGCCACCCATCTCTACCTTCGCCTAAAAGCCCATAACAACCCAGTCTTACTCAGAAATACGATCGCCCCTCCAAATCTTACCACACTCAACACAGCCGTGGTAATCAACAACGCCTGGAAGAAATGCGCCGTCCTTACACTTGCCCCACCACCTACTCCAACGCTATCCAGCCCATCACTCGTAATACACAGCGCTAGCAATGCATTCGAAAAGATCCAAAACACAACCAATCTCGTTCTGAAACTTTTATAACTGTCTTCCAACGTCTTTTCGCTCTTTTCAGGTTCGGCGATGTAGGGTGCTAGAGCGCGCTTGACTGTAGCTTCGAATTGCGAGTCAATGTCTGCTTGAGGTTTGTCGATCTCTTCAATGACTGCAGCTCGGCCGCCAGGCTCACGTTTTGTGACGGCGGAGGGAAGGGCGTCTGCTTTGTCGGAGCCTTTGGTACCCCAGGAAACGTCGTGCCAGTTGGAGAAGGCGTAAACGTTGAGGATGTTAATGTAGCTGGACATGAGGAGAAGATAAGCTGGGAACGAGGTGAACATGTGCCACGGGTCGAGATAGAGGAAGGAGGCAAGAAACCAAAGACCAAAGGTTGAGACGAGCGCGATGAGGATGATGGTGGTGGAACCAGCTGCGAATATGGATTTCGCAAAGTCTTCCGGACTGGTGACGGAGTTGTGGGAGCCTTTTGTCAGTGCGGCGTAGACAAGGTAGAGAGATAGGACTACGAGATAGGCTTGGATGAGACCAAAGACGGCAAAGGAGAGTTGATAGGACCATTTTGAGCTAGTATCAGTATTAGCCATGATGGTGCTGGATATAGGAGCTGAAGATATGACTTACCCTTTCGGTCTATTGCCTAAAGCGAGGATGAATTGGAGAAGAAGAAAGCCAAGGTAGAAGTACTTCAGAACAGTGTTGACGATTGGCGTAGCGTCATGGCCAAAAGGCCAATTATATTGCGAAGCACACAGATCCATGATGATACTGGTCGTCAGCCAGAAAGATGCTGGTGATTGTGTTAGGAATCTATAATTGCAGACTATTCGTCTCATACTCACCCAACGAGAACCAAGCCAAGATAGTGGTAACAGTTTGATATAACATCTGCAAATGGAAGAAGAACATCCGCAGTGGATTGTGCCCACTCTTGTACATTCTCCCGAAGTGCATCAAAGCATACAATCCAGCCGCAAAACTACCATTCAACCATCGTCTCCTCTGTCCGATGAATTCTGGCGCACCTTCTGGTACGTCAGTTTCACCCTTGGAGGCTTTGACATATGTGAGATGCCATTTGCAACCTGCTTTCGCCACAACTTCGAAACATAGAATACGGTCTTCAGCAAGGAACATGTTCTTCTTGAATATGTTCATGCCTTCAATTCCCTTCTTGCCAAGTTTCTTCGAGAGCGTATGGTCACCATGAAAGTATTGCTCCAGTGGTCTACCCGCAATTGCTCGGAATTTGTAAGCACTGAATGCTCCAGGGAGCACACTAACATAGCCAAAGGAGCTTTCGAGCGGTTTGTCAAGGATATTACTGATCTTGTACTCAAAATTCTGTGCTGCTACAAGAGGGTTGAGCAAGTTCTTACCACGTCGTCCGAGCATGGCATGAATTTCTCCACAAGCGCCACCGAGATCTTTGTCATTGTAAAACGCCTCCCAAAGTGCGAGAAGAGAGCGGTGACCAGGTTTAGTTCCTGCATCGAGGAGGATGCAAACTTCTGGATTAAGGATACGTCCAAAGGCATTGAAGAGCCAGCGGTGAGAGTTAATCTTCTTGGAGTTCTTTTGTTTGAGGCAGAATATCATTTGCACTGGCGGAAACGTTGTGCCGCCGTTGTCTTCGTGAGGTCGACAGAGTTGTTGCGTGGGTGTCACTGAAAGCTGGGTGGTGTACTCGAAGATGTGGGCTACAGTCTCTTTCCCATCGATATCCTTCTTCATGACTCCGTCCTGGTAACAGCCGAGTGTCGCAAGTACGTCCAGAACACCTTTATCACAAGGATCGATACCATCGAAAATCAATGTCACCACAATCTTCTGCCACGCCGGACCACCTTTGTTCCAGAACTCAGACTTTTTCAAATTGACAATCTCCTTGACGTTCTGCATAACGCCATGGAGCGTCCTGGCAGTCAACACCTTATCCTCATTGTAGTACGTGATCGCAATCAGTAGTTCAGTGTGTCGATTATACATTGCCGGTCGCAGGTTATATCCATTCTTCAATGTGAAGTCGTCCGGGTCACAAGTCGCAGCCGTATATCGCATGTGGGTAAACTCTTCACTGCCACTCTCCAAATCATTGCGATACTTGAGCTGGACCGAGTTCTGTATAGCGCTGGGTACTGGATGGTCGACGCTGAGCACCGACCCGTGCTGCAATTTGACCTTTCTTGTGGCATATCGACGTATTCCTCCATTGGGTATTTGTCTTTGTCTCCATGCTTCTGTGGAATCTGCTTCATTGTGGCTATACAATGGCGATGGCGTTCGGTGCTGCCCACCATATGCGATTTGTGGTTCCTCAAGGTGCTGAGCGCTGTCGCGGCGTGATATAGGGTAGTGTCCATTTTCGGCCTCGTCGTAGCTCATCTGTTTCGCGTATTCATTTTGTTCGTACGACAGTCTGGGTGGAGGGTCGTGATCAATGTATGTCTCGGACAGACTGTAGCCATCGGGTTGGCGGATTGGAGAGGAGAGATCGGCGTGAGGATACTGAGAGTCGTCGAAGGGTCCGCTAAGGGTTGAGCGCAGAGTATGGGGATGGAGGAGAGATTCTTGGAGGTCATCGTCGGTGGCGAGATGTGAGAGGGCTGGCCGGTATGCCTGGAAGTCCGTTAGCTATACATCTGCTTAGAGTGGTCGTTGGTCCTTACTGTGTTTGTGGAAAGATCATCCATTGGAAGACCACCATAACCTCTGTTTGGACCCTGGTATGCCATTGTTTATGCCTCTTCCAACAGGTAGTGAAATGAATGGAAAATCAGCAACCAAAAAGATCTAGTCAAAAAGAACGACAAGTACGAATGACAGCCAAGGATGTTGTTTGGCTGATGCAGGTAGGCTTAGGAAGGAATGCAATGCAGTGGCGACGAAGGCAACAGGTCAAGACCAAGACCAGCCAACAGGAACAAGGAGAATAATAGAAGAGGTGTGAGGTGTCTGTGCTACGTCGAAGGGGCGGCAATATGCAGGAACGTCTATTCTGAGAGATGGATAGTCGATGCAGCTACCCGCCGAAGTGTAGTACAGTAGAACTTAGTGCTTGCTGTTTCAGTGCCAGACCGCCCAACTGGGAATGGGAATGCAACACTGAAACACATCGGATGAAGGCAGATCCCAAAGGCCAGACCCGATTGCGCGTTCGTGGCCCACATCCGAATATGCAGGTGTGAGTGGTTTCAGTGTTTTTCTTTGTTTTGTTGTTGTCGCTGCGTCACATCTCTCCACTCCACGAGAAGACTCCGATCAACCTCCATCTCCTAGCGAATCGCACGTTTTGGTGACAATTACAGTGACAAATAAGTTGGGTTACTGTACAGAGGGCTGGGCTATGGGATGTCTTGTATGAAACAATGCAAGACGTTTTTGCAACAGCTAGCCATCATAAAACCACCCTTCAACACCCCTCATTGACCTCTCTACCGAATCCATTCTCCTTCTTCGCCATATCCCCATCCACAAAAGTTACTCCTATGTATACCAGTCAGCCTTCCACTGCCTAACACCAAACCTCATCATCTGTCACTGTCACCTCTACCCCAGCTTCTCCTTCAAAATACAAAACCTGTAGTCAACCTAATACGGTAGTATCTTCCACACTCCGTTACAAGGATTACTGTGTTTCGTGGTGTTACTGTTTCATCTTTGCGTAAAATGTCATGAGATTGTGGACACCAAAGGATGTGATGGTCCCAGCTGTTACTAGCTGCTTGAGACTGGGCTTGTGATGATCCTGACCGAGACGCGACGCAGTCAACAATACGTTACGAAAAGTTCGACTCGGCTAGCGGATAGGAGGATCCCAGCAAGGTTGGTGCTCGATCCGAATCGACGTAAAAATACTTGGAAGTAGTCACCGTACATATTCGTTTTGTGGCACACTCGTTACAGCATAGTCGTCGTCTGGTGTGAAACGGATATCATCCCAAGCTCTTCCTCAAATGTGAAGGCGATTTGAGTAATATACTAGTGTATACCGTGATTGTAATAAATCTCAAACTTGACTGAAACACGACCGTTTCATCTATGACGTCTCGTGTACATCCGCTGCATACCCGCGTATCAACAATGTAGATTGCCATCCTCCCAGCATCGATAACCTCGCCATACTACGCCCTTCGCTCTGAGATTCACTTATGGCTCGAAGCCAGCTACGATGAACGGAGCAGCTTTGTGTGCTGGCCGTGCTGGCCTGCGCAACATTTCCCGCCGCCTTCCTAGACTTATCCATACCTCCCAGCACCATCTTTCCTCCTTCTCGACATTTCGCGCCTATAGATCCTCCAAATGGTTCACTCTTCGCTCTCCACCTCCCCCGTTTCGTAATCACAAAGCCCGTTTCTCTCGCGCTACTGGAGCTGCAGCAGCTGGCTTAGGAGCTGCTACACTGGGACCCGCTGCTTTTGCCCAGCTTGCGGAAGAAGATTTACACGATGGCAAGACTGGAGAGGAACATATGCTAGCTGCTTCGCGAGCGGAGCTAGAGAACACATTACCGCATATCGTTGCTGAAGCACCACCGTTCGTGCAACGAGTCTTCATATTTATTGACTGTTACATTTGGGAGCCGATAGCAACAGGACTTCGCTTTGCGCATCTGGTGATAATATTCGTGCCACTGATAGCTACCATACCACTGATATGGGTTGGGAGAAGAGATCCGAAAAGAGATAATGAGAGGTGGGGGACATTGTGGTGGTATGGATTCTTGACCAACTCGATGGAGAGAGCTGGTGCTGCTTTCATCAAGGTGAGAAGGGTGCCATCACAACGTGAATCGCTGAGCTATGCTGACAGCAGATACAGCTCGGCCAATGGGCTGCATCACGAACAGACATCTTCCCCAAGGAGATGTGTAGCAGCATGTCAGCAATGCATTCTAATGCTCCAGCTCATGCTTTACGAAAGACGAAAAAGATCATTGAGGCAGCGTTTGGCGGGAAGCCGTTTCAGGACATATTCGAAGAGTTCGAGGAGAAGCCTTTAGGTGTTGGTGCTATAGCCCAAGTATACAGAGCAAAACTGAAATCAAACCTCCGAGCCATGAGCGATTCAGATGTGGAGGAACCAACATTTAGTGCACGTCTCAAGAAGAATGTGGACGCATTGGCAAAGTCCACGCCGAAGAGAGTACCGTCATCGTACGTCGCAATCAAGGTACTGCATCCGAATGTCGACCGCATCGTCGGACGCGATCTGAAAATCATGGGTCTTTTCGCTGCTATCATCGACATAGTACCCGGCATGGGTTGGTTCTCGTTCCCAGATCAAGTTAAACAATTTGGTGAGATGATGAAGCTGCAGCTTGATTTACGAATCGAGGCTGCCAATCTCAGCCTGTTCAGAAAGTACTTCCGAGATCGCACTACAGCTTGGTTTCCATATCCTTACACGTCATACACGTCACGTTCGGTGTTGATTGAAGAGTTTGCCCATGGCATCCCTCTCGAAGACTTCTTGCGGAATGGTGGCGGTGTCTTCCAAAAGGAAATCGCTGATGAAGGTCTTGATGCCTTCCTGCACATGCTGTTGATCGACAATTTCATTCATGCAGATCTGCATCCTGGTAATATCATGGTCCGCTTCTACAAACCTGCACAGGTTGAAACGCCTTGGTCTGCGCATCTCTTCCCTAGATCGGGCGTTCCTAAACAACCGGCACCACAAGCAGAGCCGATGGACCAATCAGGGGATGGTCAGCCGTCAACAGAGATTGCATCTGATGATGTGACAGAACAAGTTCTACAAAGACTAAGGCCATACAAACACGACGCTACTGCGTGGGCATCAGAGCTGAATAGTATCGACAAGGAGGGCTACCGCCCACAGCTTATTTTCATTGATACCGGTCTGGTCACAGAGCTCAACGAAGTCAACCGCACAAACTTCCTCGAGCTCTTCAAAGCAGTCGCAGAATTCGATGGCTATAAGGCAGGCCAACTGATGATACAGCGGTCGAGGCAGCCAGAGACAGTGATTGACCAGGAGGTGTTCGCACTGCGTATGCAGCATCTTGTGCTTGGTGTCAAGAGCAGGACATTTGCCTTAGGCAATATCAAAATTGGCGATATTCTTAGCGAGGTATTGGATATGGTCAGGTCGCATCATGTCAGACTTGAAGGTGATTTTGTCAATGTGGTGTTGAGTATATTATTGCTCGAAGGTATTGGAAGGACTTTGGATCCGAATCTAGACTTGTTCTCAGGGTATATCATGCCTCGAAGCTCACTCATAACCCATACTAACGTTTGACTAGAGCTCTACCCATACTAAGAAGACTCGGCACACAAGGTGGTAGCATCTCCATGCTACGAAAGGGGGACTTTTCTATGGTCAAGGTCTGGGTCGGCCTTGAGGCACGGAAGTTTATCACTGCCTCAGTGGAAGAGGTAAGCTTAGAAGACATTGCATGTCATTATCCTTCCGTACTAACAGCCATCATAGGTCGAGAGATGTGTTAAATACGACCAGTTATCACCCAACATATAGTCCCTAGTACTACTGCCTCTTCACGACACTAAATGCAGAGCACCTCTTACCGACGGGTAACGCTGTTATAAAGTTTCTAGAAGTATAGTGATATTTCGACGACATGATGTTTAAAGTAGTAGGATTTAGCGGTGAAATGCTTAGTTATAGATAGCTTATAGTAAATTAGTATTAATTTAAGACGTTGTTCTTTTTAATAACGGGTACCTCTCCGGTATACTAGGACACGGCGAAAACGTCGTATAATTTCTATAGTATAATCTTATTTTATCGAAGCCTTACTTATAGTAACCTAGAGCTATTATAGAACTATTTTATATGTTGAATTGCGAGGTTGTTTGAAGCTACTTTGTACATATAAAGGTCGATTAATTAACTAACTAATACCAAGCATGCGACTTGGTATAAGGTGAGGTTGAACCACTAGGGTTAGGTCTGCAGCTGAGTAACTCTTAGCGTTGCAGACCTCTGGACCCTGAACAACTCTTGGCGTTGCCACTTGGACTTCACCTGAATTTAACATTATACAATATCTAAAAGCGAGGTAAAATTATAGAGAGATATATCTTACTATTATAAACATACCGTTCTACTCTTCACTTTATATAGATCTTTCTTTCCTTAATCTGTTCTCTTCTCTTAAATATATACTAATAATACTATATAATAGTTTTCTCTATTCTTAATACACGTTTGGAAATTAGTACTATCTTAGCTCTTTCTAAGTTTATTATATTAGTCTAGCTATTCCCATTTCTAATTTATCTTATAGTTGTTAAATTTAAGTGATGTCTAAGTAGTAACGCTAAAAGTTACTCTATTAGAGACCTAACCCTAGTAGTTTAACTTTACCTCATACCAAGTCGCACACTTAGTATTAGTTAGTTAATTAATCTATATATAACCATAATTACTCCTAATAACTAATAGGTTATTAGCCCGGTCTATACAACTCATCCTAAAGCTATTCTCTAAGTCATATGTTAGCTATATAGTTGCTAGTTAACTATCGCTATTAATTGCTAAGATGTTATAAACTTAAGCAACGACAAGGTTAAATTGCTATCTATATCCTAATTAAGTAGTAACTAAGCTTATATTAATCTACACCTACCTTAGCTAGATTATCCTTCTAATTTCAAACCGATTCGGACTAGAACTAATCGATTACTATACTATCTAGTAAATTTATATCCTTATTACTAAAATAGTACACAACGACAATACGTCTAAAACCCGCTTTACTAAGCTAAAGGGCAGTAATAACTACCCCGTATAGACGACTAATATAAAGATCGCCTATAAAGAGAATAGCGTCTAGAACTACGTTCTAGGATTACGTCGTCCCCTAATAAAGCCGTAAAACTACGAAGAATTTACTAAAGAACTATATTTAGAAGTTATCCGACTTGTAAGAAAAAGAAAGAGGAGTCTATAGTCCCTAGCGACGCCCTAGCAGAGGCGGAAGCGCTTCTTAATAAAGCGGAAGAACTTAATACATACATAATAAATTTAGAGTTATTTAAGTAAAAAGATGCTAAAGTAATACGTCACATTCTATTCTCTATTATTAATAACATTAAGCTTGTTCTACAATACTAGCAGACCGCTGCTGACATGTAGAACTATCTAAAAAGGTATAACATTACTAGCGCTTCGTCACTTAACGAAATCTAATACATCCTTAGATCTCTTAAGCTTAGCTCGTGTAATAATAACATAGACCTTCTTATTACTAA
>Ga0160427_10000529_pt1 | contig 23060 bp, 37 predicted proteins | sample SolpanmetagenomL_FD_108194 | JGI IMG/M metagenome (GOLD analysis project Ga0160427, IMG submission 108194) | Solar panel surface microbial communities from Lawrence Berkeley National Laboratory, California, USA - L | ecosystem: Engineered > Built environment > Solar panel > Unclassified ...
GGCCGCCACCTGATGGGCCCGCTCCGGACGGTCCAGCCGGAGGGCGACCATCGAAATCCGGTCCCCGAGGTTGAAGGCCGCCTGGACTGCAGGCAGCGGAAGGAAGGTGAAGGTGTCGGTCAGACTGCTTTCCGGAGCAAGAATCCCGATCACGCGGACGCTCGCCCGGCGGTTCAGAACGACGGTGTCTCCCACCTGCACTTTCAGGTTTCGAGCGGCCTTGGCTCCCAGCACCGCGACCTCCAAGTTCGCGTCTCCCACCTGTAACAGTCTGCCCTGCGCGACCCGGACCCCTGGGAACAGGGCATGGATCCCCTGATCCGCCGGCAACCCGTAATACACGGCGCTGTCCACGGGGTCTAGCGCCTGCTTGAGACTGACGGCGACCGGCGTGATCTGCACGATACCCAGCGCGGAAGCCAGTTTCTCGATGGCTCCAGTCGTCTCAGGGCTCAGGTCTGGCGGCGGGAGAAGCAATAGACCCTGAGTCGATTCAGCGCGGTTGACCTGAATGTCTGGACCGACACTCTTCAGCTCGTTGACGAATGTCTGCCTCAATCCCTCGCCAAGAGACAGAAAGATCACCATGCTCGACACCGCGACCGCAATGCCCAGACTGGTAAGGCCGGTTCGGACCGGCCTGCGGCTCAGGCCGAGCCAGGCAAGTCGAATCCGGTCCGTGAAGTTCATGACAGGAGGTTACCGTGAGAGACAGAGAAGTGTGCGTCAGCGCAGGTCATTCTCCTCAAGTCACGGCCGACAGCCGGACAGCAGTAAATTCCCTCTCCTGCAGACTTGCAGATTCTTGGACCGATGCTCTGGAAGGACTTGGTGGCTGACCTGACACCCGGAAGCGGGTAGCCGAGAATGGGATTGACGTTGCGCTGTCAGGCGGTGCAATGGGGAGTGAAGGCTGCCTGGACATAGAGTTGCTACAAACTCTTGGTCCTGTACTTGGCCACAGGACAGCATGAAGTGCGAACTGCCGAACCACGATTCAGCCAGGAGTTAACGTCCGGTGTAGGCGATACGGTAGATCAGACCATTACCGTCATCCGTAAGGAGCAGCGCTCCATCTGGTGTCACCTGAAGATCGACCGGCCGGGCAGTGGTTGTCACGCCACTCAGGAAGCCGGTGAGAAAATTTCTGACTTCACCCGTCTTCGGATCGACCGTGATCACCTTGTAACCGGATTTCGGCTCACGGTTCCACGAGCCGTGGAGCGCGACGAAGACCAGGTCTCGGTACTCGTTGGGAAAAGTGGTGCCGGTGTAAACGGCCAGTCCCAACGGCGCTGAATGGGCAGTGGTGGTAGCGAATGCCGGCTGGGCCGCGTCACAGTAGGTCTGATCCTTTTTGCCAAAGTCTTTGTCCCAGACCTGTTTGTCTCCGGCCTTGACAGGGTAGCAGTAGGGCCAGCCGTACTGCTGCCCGTCTTTTAGGACGTAGAACGACTCGGGTGGGACGTCGTTTCCTGCCAGATCGCGCCCATTGGCGGTGGCGTAGAGGGTACCGCCGAACCATTCCAGTCCGACCGCGTTGCGCAGCCCAGTAGCGAAAGGCCGGCCATTCCGGCCATCCTGGTCATAAACCCAGACCGCCGCACGTTGAGGGTCGATCTCCTCACAGGCATTGCAGGTGCTGCCAGCCGCAACATACATTCGCCCGTCGGGACCGAAAACCACCGTGCGAGAGTAGTGTTTACCGCCGCCTGGCAGATCAACCACCTTTTCTGGTGGGGTGATGGCCTTGAGGTCACCAGCGGTGTAAGCGAAGCGCACTACTGCGTCGGTCGTGGCAACATAGAGGAATCCGCCGTGGAAAGCTAGTCCATGCGGGACGTTGAGCCCGTCCGCGTACACCGCCTGGCGGTCCAGCACACCATCGCCGTTGCGGTCCAGCAGCACTGACACCTGACCGGTGCTCTCGTCACTGACGAATACGTCGCCGTTTGGGGAGAGCGCCATCAGGCGAGGTTTTTTGAAGTTGCTGGCATAGATGGAGGCGTGAAATCCGTTAGGAAGGGTGAGCCCCAAGTCGAGTGCCTGGGTGTTCGGACCACGGACCAATGCACAAGACATCAGCGCCGCACTGAGCGGCAGGATCACGGCAATGGAACGCGACCAGGATCGGAGAGACATATCTCAGAAGATGGCATTTCAATGAGTTGGGAAGGCAGGTTGAGTAAACCGAATGCGGTTGAGGAGTTGATCAGGACTTCACAGGAGGATAGTGCCTGAACCTGGCCGTTTCATTTTCAGAACAGAATCTCCCGTGTGCAGTGTTTACCCCTTATGAAGTTTAAGGCAACACAATCCCGGAGAAGCTTTGAAGGTCATCCGGGTTCCTCCGGCTCTGACGTCAACCTGGTTTCAATTTGCAGCGCAGAGTGGATGCCCCCTGCTGTCAGGCGGGTCTGAGTCAGCAACACGGGTTTGCTGCTTGAGCCAGCATAGGAGATCCTTTCGCTCGGCCGGATGAACCATTTCATCTATTACACTGGATGAATGACAACGGTTTCTGTTGTAGAGATTCTTGATGTGCTCAAGGCGCTTGCCAGCGACGTGCGGTTCGAGATGGTCCGCATCCTGGCGCATGGCGAGCACTGCGTCTGCGATCTGGAAGCCATCCTGGAGTTGCCCCAGTCGAAGGTTTCCTACCATCTGGCGGCTCTGAAAGACGTTGGACTGGTGAGCAGTGAATCGCGTGGGAAGAACAGTTACTACCGCCTGGAGCGGGAGACGCTTTACCGCATCGGCGGTGAACTTCTGCAGGCCCTGCTGACCCCTGACCCGGTCCTGACGCACCGAATCAAATCGGTGTGTTAGGCTGCCCGCATGCCCCGTGTCCTGATCCTCTGCACCCACAACAGCGCCCGCAGCCAGATGGCCGAAGGGCTGACCCGCAAGGCAGCCCAGGATCTCGGCCTCGACCTCGACGTGTTCAGCGCTGGAACTGAAGCCACCAGCGTCAAGCCGGACGCCATCACTGTGATGGCCGAACTCGGGATTGACCTGAGCCAGAACACCAGCAAGACCCTGTTCGATGTGCCGGATCCCTGGAACTTCGAGTACGTAGTGACGGTCTGCGACAGCGCGGCCGAGGCGTGCCCGACCTACCCGGCGAAGACCACCATGCGGCACTACCCGTTCGTCGATCCCAGCGGTGGCAGCCTGGACCGCTGGCGGGCGGTGCGCGACCAGCTCGGCGTACAGTTCACCGCGTTCGTCCAGGCCCTGAAGGACGGCCAGTCGGTTCCGGCGAGCTACGAGGTCAGCCCTACGGTCGACGTCTAGATGCTGCTCGCCGTTCTGATCTTCCTGTTCACGCTGGTTCTGGTGATCTGGCAGCCGAACGGCCTGGGGATCGGCTGGAGTGCCACGCTCGGCGCGGTGCTGGCCTTGATCACCGGAGTCGTTCACCTGACAGATGTTCCGGTGGTCTGGCACATTATCTGGAACGCCACCCTGACCTTCGTCGCCCTGATCATCATCAGCCTGATCCTCGACGAGGCAGTGAGGTTCAGACCGCCCCTGCCACACGCATTGACCACGTCTGGAACGCTTGCTTTTGGTTGCCTCTGTCGCACCTGGCTGTGGGGATCACCTGCTGATGGTCAACGTTGATCAGGCTTGGAATTTCCCGGATCGCGGCTCCATAGCTGCGGAGCTGGTCTGTAGGAATGATCTCTGGGACGCTCGCTGTATTCACCCAAAAGCCTGATCAGGAACGTCTTCGCGGCCTCGGTACCACGGTGACGTTGCAGAAGAATATCGAGCACGAACCCGTGCTCGTCCACGGCTCTCCATCACCAGTGTCGAACGCCATCGATGCTCGTATACACCTCGTCGAGAGGCCACCGGGAACCCCGTCGGATTTCCCGGTGGCGCAGGTCCTCAGCGAAGAGGGGTCCGAACTTGATACACCATTCGCGCAAGGTCTCGTGACTGACCTCAATGACGCGCTGTTGGAGCAATTCCTGCAAGTCCCGGTAACTCAGTGGAAAACGGTGGTAGAGCCAGACGGCATGCTGGATGATGGTCATGGGAAAGCGGTGGCGGTACGGCTTGGCGTCGGTCACGGCGGGTTAGCCTACCCCGACCCAGTTAAGGCAACACAACCGCTGAAATTGATGCACCATGTACGGAGAGACTCGCGGGAGACGTCAATACCCTGCTCGAACAACAGTTCCTCGACATCCAGGTAACTCAACGCCTATCGGTGGTAAAGCCAGACCGCATGTCCGATCATCGAAAGCGGGAATCGGTACCCTGGAAGCCTCTGATCGGTCAGCACAGCTTCACCCTACATCAACAAATACTGTGTTGATTGGAGGTCGTCAAGGGGTCTAGGGTGCTGTAGATCGAAACGTCAGGTCGAATGGTTGACCAGACCTAGAGCATTTGTCATAAAAACATATGAGGGTGGGCGTGCTTAAACCAGCCAAAGGTATCGAAGGGGGTCACCGCGTGAAGCGCCCGACCAATGGCGTCCATCAAGGTGTCCAGGTGGAGCATCCGCCACCCCGGACCAGCGCTTTGAGTTTGGAGAACATCATCTCAATCGGATTGAAGTCTGGACTGTAGGGGGAAAGGTAGAGCAAGGTGCACTCGCGAGCTTCGATCAAGGTGCGGATAGAGGCGCGGTGATGAGAGGAGAGGTTATCCATCACCACCACCTGACCTGGCTCGAGGGCTGGACAGAGATGCTCACGGACATACCACTCGAAGGTATCGCCATTGACCGCTCCGGAAATGACCAGCGGGGCCAGCGGCCCCGCGAGGCGCAGCCCACAGATCAGGGTCTGGTTCAGGCCGTGGTTCCGGGCCACTTGGCCTACAGCACGCAGGTGACTGGGCGCGCGGGCATACCCCCGCGCGTCATGGAAGTGTGGAAGCCGCTCTCGTCCAGGAAGACCAGTTGCGTGGGTGCCTGCAAGTACGGCGCCAGCTCGTTCAGGAACGCCAAACGGCGTTCCTCACGCCGTTCGCGTGCGACCAGCGTTTTTTTTATACGTGATGTGCAGCCGAGCGAAGGCCCGGTCGACCGTCTTGGCGCTGACCTTCAGGCCCGTGGCTGCTTCGAGCATGCTCGAAGAGCGTCGCGTCGCTGTGCGCTTCCAGTTGTTTCAGGAGCTGGGCTTCGTGTAAGGCAGTCAGCTGAAACGGGCGACCTGTGGGCTTGGCCACCACGTGCAGCTGGCCCATCCGATGGCTTTTGAGGTACCTGTAGACGGTCATGACGTTTACTGAGAACACACGAGCAGCGTCCTTGACGGCCATACCGCCTTCGACCGCCGCCACAATCCGTTCCCGCAACGCGAAATCATATCCTGCCGCCCCAACAATTTTCATCTACTTATTATGGCAGATGCTCTAGGTTGTGTAGGCCAGGGGTAGAGACTCACTGAATCAACAGCTGTGCCGAGAAGAGATCACCGATGCCCAGTGGCAACGCCTCGCTCTGCTCTTGCCGCCGCTGACTGGTCATGGCCGACCGTACCCCGACCATCGACGCGGTCCGTCTCCGCGAACCTCGGCGTGATCAACCACGGGCCGAGCTTGCTCACCAGTCCTGTTGCAGTCTGGGTTCGTCCGCACCACCTCTTCGGATCAGGCGCGGCGTTTGAGCTCCCAGAGTGACCGCAGCCAGAGATCACGGGCCACTTCATTTTCGATCACCAGCCGTGCGAGCGCTTCGACTGCCAAGTCCACCGTAACGTCCATTCCCAGGGTGGACATCGCGTCCGTCAGCTGGCGATCGAATGCCAGCCGGACAGAGCGCGGCACTCGGCCGTTCAGCGCTTTGACCGGCTCGACTGGTGGCCCACTCTGTTCCCAGGGTCTCGGAGAAACCAAAGAGGGACCTGACGTTTCATCCCTGCGGTCTTCGACCGGCACCTCCTGCTGCGGAGGAGTCGCCGGGCTCGCGACCGGCTCCTCTTCCGGCTGCTGGAGGTTCTTGAGGCCCGCGAAGCGGCCGCTCACCGCGTCAGCTCCTTGAAGGCGCGCTCGTAGTCAAGCCACGCCAGTTTGCCGACAGGGTTACGCGTGTCGCGCACGAGTCGGCCCGCGTCACAGGCATCCTTGAAGGCCTCGGTCGCACGGATGGTGGCCTCCAGCGTCTGAATACCGAGTTCAGCGACCGCGGCCTTGCCCTCGGCAACCTTATCGTTCTTGCCGGATGTGCGCCGCGCCATGGTGAACAGCACCTTGAGCTTGGTGAGGTCCCGACCGTGCTTCTGTAAGGTGTTTGCTGTATTAACGAGCGCTTCCAGGGTCATGCTCTCGGCCACGGCCGGGACGACCACAATGTCACTATTGTCGTAAAGGTCGACGAGGTCCTGGTCCTCCAGACCGCCACGGGTGTCGATCACGATGTGATCGTGTTTGCGTGCTTCAGTGCCCAGGGCCCGGGGAGGGTAAGCCTTGAACGGGAGGATACCCTCTCCCCTGGCGGCCCAGTTGCTGGCATTGCGGCTGCGGTCCTCGTCGACCAGCATGGTGCTGCCAGCACCCGAAAGCAGTGCTGCGAGATGAATGCTGCTGGTGGTCTTTCCGCAGCCACCTTTCCATGAAACAAGCGATAAAATCACAATGAACCTCCATGCGCATTAGACATGATAAACAGGCGAATTTTCAACCTATGCATCAAAATTAGCGCTTTTCTTGCTCGATATCATTCAAGCATCCAATCATGCAAATTATACTTGGTATAAATTACCATCCTTATTCTGCATTTTCTGCCGCAGACAGGGCCTCTAGGCGTACCTGGAGATCGAGCTTGGCGTACATGGCACTGGTCGCGATGTTGGTGTGACCGAGCACGTCCGCCACCACATGCAGGTCGCGGGTGGCTCGGTAGAGACGGGTGCCAGCGGTACGGCGCAGCGTATGAACCCCTGAAATGTCAGAGGGGAGACCAACAGCTCGCAGGTACCCATTGACCAGTCTTCTCAGGCCGGAGGTGGACAGGGGAGATCCGTAGTGACCGCGGTGGAAGGAGACAATGAACGTCACCTGGTCCGCCCTGATGTCCCCTCTGATTTTCAGAGCGTCCCTAAGGCGTTGCCATTCGGCGAGCATTTCCTGTGCCGCGGGTGGAATCGGCAGGCGCCGCGCCTTGCCGCCTTTTCCGTAACGTACGTACAGTTCACGCAGCCTCAGGTCGACGTCCCGGTCCTCGAGATCCACGATCTCCTGGGCCCGAAGTCCGAGGGTCATGCCCAGGACCAGCGCGGCCCGGTCCCGCGCCCGGACTTCGGCCGCCGGGTTGGCGTCGGGGGCGGCCAGCATCTGCCGGTAGGCCTCTGGCGTCAGGGCGCGTTTCCGAGCATGTGCAGGGGTCGGGTCTCTGGGGGCCGCGACTTCCTGCGTCGGATTCTCTTTGATTGCGCCGGCCCAGACCAAGGCGCGGTAGAGCGCCCGCACACCGTAGAGGTATGTGGCTACGCTGCCCAATGCCAGGCCCTGTCCGGCCTTGTCGGTTCGGGAGCGTTCACGGGTGTGGATTACGTACAGTTCAATCTCATCCGCGCCAAGGGTCTGCACACTGAATCTGGGCGACTGTGGAGGGCCGACGAAGGCCAGGAAATCCCTGACGGCCACCGCGTAGATTTTCAAGGTCCGGGGACTGACGCCGCCGGCCCGGCGGGACTTGACGCGCAGGTGATGGTGGAGGAGGTCAGTGAGCGTGTCGGCGTCCTGGGTATGGGCAGCCCGCAGCGCTTCACGTCGGCGGTTCTCGGGTTGTGTCCATCTGGAGGCGAGGACCAGGGTCATACGAACATAATACGCACGCTTAGGATTCTCAACGCAAGTATCAAGGATCGGTCAGTGGGCAAGCTATGAAACGCAGTTGGGGCCGCGAAGATGGGCACCGCGAACTCAAGCGGGAGGTGAATATGGCCCATGTTGAAGGCCATTCATGGCACTGCGGACTGTGCCATCATGCTGTCCTTTGCTTGCTGGCCCTTGGCTTTCTTCAATAGACCTCCTGCGAAAGTAGAGCGGTAGGCTGGAGGGAATGACGGCGTTGATGTATGAACAAGCTCTGCAGCTGAATGGGACGGATTTTCGCCGACGAACCGGGGTCGATTCGGAGACGTTCGCGGAGATGGAAGCGGTGCTGCATGACCGAGAGGCCAACAAACGGAAGTCGGGCCGCCCGCCAGCGTTGCCGGTGGGCGCGCAACTGCTGCTGACGCTGGAATTCTGGCGGGAATATCGGACGTTCTTCCACCTGGGTCAGGCGTGGGGGATGCATGAAACGACGGTTCGCAGAACCGTCGTCCGGGTGGAAGATGCGCTGCTGCAGAGCGGGCGCTTTTCCCTGCCTGGCAAGAAGACCTTGAGGGATGCCGGCACAGTGCTGAAGGCTGTCGTGGTGGACGTCAGCGAGGTGTCATGCGAACGCCCCAAAAAAAGCAGCGGGAGTGGTACAGCGGGAAAAAGAAGCGCCACACGCTGAAATTGCAGCTCCTGATCCACCCGGTCACGCAGAGGATCCTCTGCGTGACCACAGGCCGCGGAGCGACGCATGATCTTCGACTCCTCCGGGAGTCGAAGACGCCCATCCATCCCGATACCGAACTCTTCGCTGACGCTGGCTATCAGGGCATTCACCACCAACATGCCTTGACCCGGACGCCAAAAAAGGCGAGCAAGCATCACCCGCTCACCGACGACCAGCGAACGGGCAACCGTCACCTCACTCGGATCAGGCTCCCGGTAGAGCACGTGATCCGGCGCCTCAAGGTCTTCCGCATTCTCAAAGAGATGTGCCGGCACCGACGGCGCCGCTTCCACCTTCGAGTCAATCTCATGGCCGCACTCTGCAATCGCATTCCCATCCAGACCTGACTTTCGCAGGAGGTCTATTCATCCGCTCGGCGCTCCCCAGTTGATCGTAGGCTCGTGTTCGCCGTGCTGTTGGCCCTCAATCCAGCGTCGAGCATCTCGATCAGCCATTCAAAGCTCCTGTCCGTTTCTGTCGGCAGCCCGAACCCTGTCCTGGATTCCAGCAGCGCGAAGCCCGTCAGGGCCGCGTGAAGCGCGCGGGCGGCGTGGATCACCGCCTCACCCTCCAGGGGGTAGCCGCGCAGCACCGACAGCACGACGCCCAGCAGCTCATGTCCGGCTGCACGTACTTCCTCATCCTGATCCTCGACGGTCCGCTGGAGGGCCGCAAACAGCCCCGGGTGGTGACGGGCGAAGTTCCGTTCGGCATAGGCGATGCCCCGGAGGGCGTCTAACCCTTGCCGTCCCACCGCGGCCGAACGCATCTGGTCAGCGAGCACGCTGATCGCGCGCAGGGTCAAGGCCTGGTGGACGGCCTCCAGACTGGCGACATGGTTGTACAGCGAAGGCGGCTTGACCCCCAGCTTCTCGGCCAGTTCCCTGAAGGTGAAATTCTGGAGTCCCAACCTGTCGGCCAGTTCGGCCGCTCGGTCGACGATCTGCACCGCATTCAGGCCGGGTCTAGACGCCATGGTGGTGCGCCTGAAGAAAGTGGAGGATGGCGTTCGCGCTGACGTCCGGGCGCTCGACCTGCGGATAGTGTCCGGTGTTGTCCAGCAGCAGCGCTTCTCCGTGGAGCGCTCCGGCAATGAACTGGGCTTCCTTGCCAGGGTCAGAGAAATCGGGGTCGGCCCGGCCCAGCATCACCAGGGTCGGCACCTTGACTTCGCCGAGCCGAGCCTCGATGGGCGCGCGGGTCTGCCCCAGCATCGCCTGAAGCGCTGCGTACCGTCCTGGTTCGCGCAGGTTCGCACTTAGCCGGGCGCGGTAGGCCACGTGATCGTCAGGCTTTCCCGCCTTGAACAGCGTGGCGAAATAAGCTGTCCAGGCGCTGACCTTCCAGGGACCGTTGGTCATCATGTTCAGCATCAGGCGCTGCACGGCCGAGGTCTTCGGGTCGCGGACGAAAGGGCTGATCAGCACCAGGGCCGCCACCAGGGCAGGCGTCTGAACCGCCGTCCAGACCGCCGCGCCGCCACTGTAGGAATTGCCGATCACCATGGCAGGTCCACCACCGAGATGCGCGATCAGGGCGCTGATATCGTTGCCGAGCGCTGCCGGCGAGTAGTCGGGCCAGTGGGCATCCGACTCCCCCTGACCGCGGGGATCGAGGGTGACCACCCGGTATCCAGCGGACACCAGTTTCGGTGTGAGGAGACGATAGGTCTGCCGCAGGTCGCCGAGGCCCGGCACCGCCACGATCAGCGGACCCTGCCCCTGGTCGTCGTAGGCGAGTCGGCCTTCCGGCAATTGGAGGTATCGGGTGACGGCCGGCTGAGGCGTCAGGCCGGTCATGCCTGCACGCCCGTGAGCACCCGGCCAGCGTCCTGCACGTTCGCCTGAGCGGCCGTTGTGGCGAAGGGCCGCTGCGAGCTGAGGTGGGTCTCACCGAAGCCTGTGGACCGCTTGAGGCCGTAGCCCAGAGCGCGGTCCGCCGCAATGTGAGCGGCCCAGATGAGGGCCAGATCGACCAGGACCGGATGGTGCGTGAGAACACCTGCGAGGCCCAGCAGCATCGGTGCGAGGGTGGTGTGGGCGACGTTGTACGCGATCGCGCCGAAACGGGGGCCTGCAGCATAGGCAGCGAATGACAGGTCGGGGAGGAGCACTAGAAACCAGAGCCAGCCAGGGCCGCTGATCATGGGGTAGGCGACGAGGATGAGGGCGAGGACGACTCCGGCTTCCATTCGCAGCAATGTCGTGGTTGAATCCCGGTTCATAAAACCTCCTGACTTATGATGTTAGTTTAAGACTAATAACATTAGTTTGTCAAACAGACGTTCAGCTCGGCCCCCGATAAACGCCGACAGAACCAGCAGGCCCAGCATGAGGAGGCTGGCACCCAGGTGGGTACAACCGTCCTGGACTCAGGGCTTGTGTCTCTACCGGCTCTGGGTCTTCATGCAGACCTGACTTTCGCAGGAGGTCTAATGGCTGCGTTTCACGCAGCCATTCCAGGCTCAGTACCCGACACCAAGGACGAAGCCAGATTAGCTTCAAGAACCAAAGGCGAGCACAGGAATTCCTCGCCCTACATGCCCGCGTTTCGAACCTTCAGCAGCACACCTGCACCACCGTTCCTGCCCACCTCCGAAGATTGAACCAAGACCATCCCCACTTTGCATGGCAGCACGCCGTTGACGTGGCCGTCTGAAGTTCAGATGGTCACTGACCTCATCCAGCCCCCTTCAATTAACTTGCCAGAACCGTTCGAGGACAGAGCGATCTTTTCAGCCCGGCTGAAGTTCGTGTTCCCTGGACGGCTCGCTGCGGCCTTCCGCCGGGTATTTCAGGCTGTTGAGCTGGATCTTCTGCTCCACGGCCTGACTGAGGTCGATGTCGAGGCGATCGGCGAGGTGCAGCAGGTAGATCAGGACGTCGGCGACTTCCTCCTGAACGCCCTCTTTCGAGGCTGGGTGGAACGATTCCTCGTCCGTCAGCCATTGGAAGTGCTCCATCAGTTCGGCGACTTCTACGGACAGCGCCATTACCAGGCTCTTGGGATTATGGTGGCGGCCCCAGCCGCGAGCGGCGGAGAAGGCGTGCAACTCGCGCTGCAGGTGTTCGGTATCCAGAGTCATGACCGCCCCATCCTGCCATGAACAGGCCAGAGCCAGTCAAGGGCTCAATCGTCCAGCCAGACCTGCAAGGCCGTCCACTCGGCGGGGGTAACCGCAAAGTTGGTGCCGCGCGGCTGGTTGATGATGTTCAGGGCCCCCAGAGCAGGATCCCACAGCAGGTACTGCTTGAGCAGCGGCCGGTCCAGCAGGGTGCGTTGATAACGCACTTGTACGCGCGGCCGCACCTGGTGGCCGCCGCCGGACTTCCAGTAGCGCTGACCGGTCTCCGAGTCGACGCGGTCCTCAGGATTGGTCAGGATCTCCCCGAGCGCATAGATGCCGGCCTGCCGTCCACTGATCCAGATCAGGACGCGGTCGCCGGCCCGGATCTTGCCGGCGTGCTGGATGCAGTTCCAGAACTCGGTTCTTTCGCGCGTCAGGGAGGCGGCGATGTCGTAATGGGCCGGATTGGCCTGAAAGATCCAGGTCGCGGGTTCAGTGCTGATGTTCATCTAGGATGCCGCCTCCTGATGCCAGATTGTTCGCCCGCCAGCACTGATGAACCGCGGGTATGGAGGCTGCTGAGACTGCCCGTAGAAGGCGGGCACTTCCGCCGGGTCGACCTGCCGTCTCGCCCAGGGCATGGGCGGCACCGCTGTGGCCTGTCGTTTGACGGTCAGCAGCGCGGACTTCAGCTCTGGATCGTCATCCAGGTGATAGCTGTGCAGGGCGGTTTGAAGAGAGAGTGTTGTCCAGCCGTGCGTGTTCAGGAACGCCTGGGTCGAGCGCGCGGCGGACGTCGTCCAGGGACGTAAGGGATCATCCGGCAGCACGACGTACCCGGTCGCACCGGTCCGGTCCGCCAGTTCGGCTCCCCGGGTCGCGAACAGCCGGACACTGGCTCCATCGTTGCTGGCTCCGTAAGGCGGGTTGGTATAGAAAGCGCTGAATTGTCCCAGCAGCTCTGGGGGCAGAGGATCGAAGGCGTTGTAGAGCTGGGTGTCCAGCAGGTGACTGAAGTGGTGATGGTCAGCCACGCCCATTGCTGCGAGGAGTAGGCGCTCGTCGAAGTCAAGCAGGAGGAGGTGTGCCGGTCCCGGCACCAGGCCCTGGGCGGCGAGCAGGCCCAACAGTACGCTGACGCCGTCGTGGTCACCCATGAACGCCACCCGCTGTCCCGCCAGGGCTGGGGCGACCGCCTTCACGCTGCTCAGTAGATCGGAGCCCAGCATCGGAATCTGGTCGTACTGCCGTAGGGAGGCTGGACGGGCCTGCTCCCATACCTTGAGGAGGCTCAGTTCGGCGCGGGTGTGGACGGCCGTCATGCGGCCCTCGCTTTCCTGTACGGCTCCCAGAGGCCCAGCACCTTGATCCGCATCTCGAACAGCTCCACGCTCGCGCCGTAGAGGGCAGCCACCTCGGCTACTGACGCCTGGCGATAGACCGTCCGGGCGACGACCACTGCGGGCAGGAGCACTGCCGCCGCGGTCTGATAGGCCTCCTGCTCGACCACCGAGTCGTGTTCGCGGCCTTGCGCGCTCAGCGTGCTGGGTGGATGCCGGTAGTGCAGGTGGCAGAGCTCCTCCAGGAGAGTGACGTTCATCCGCTCGGGAGTCTGGCGGGCGTTAAGTACGGCGACCGGCGCGCCGTTCACGAACCTCAGGTGACCGGAGAAGTCCGCGACGTCTAACTGGTCGGTGTACATCACCTTGACGCCGTACGCCTGGGCGACGGCGAGGACGTCAACGGGCGCGTCGTCGCCCTCGACGCCAATACGGGCACGGATCAGGGCGGCCTGGGCGTGGAAGTGTGTCATTCGCTCACGGGTCAGTGGTGGCGGAGCAATGGCGGTCGTGGTCACAGGTCACTCTTTTCCAGCCGCGAGAGGAATGTCCTCTGTCAGGCTCGCGAAGACTGTCTCCAGCACTTGGGCGACCTGGGCGGCCCGTTCGGGCGGGAGGTTCTTCTTGGCCCGGAAGTACCCCTGGATCGCACTGGGAAGTCCTGGGGACGGAATGGTATACGGCATTGGCTGGCCGAGCTGAATCGGCACGTTGGACGTCTCCTCGATCCTGAACTGCACGCCGATGGCGTCGAGGATCAGCTGAGCCCGCTCGGTGCTGATCTTGTGGTACTCGTTGCGCTCGTCCCGGGAGACTTGGGCTTCGGAGACGCCTAGGGCCTCTGCCAGACGCTTCTGAGACAACCCCCGAGCGATCCGGGCCTGGATCAGCCAGCGCCCGATATGGCGCAGGTCATTCAGGGGTGTCAGCTCGCCGCGCTTGGCCTGGGTATAAAGCTGCGCGTCCTCTTCGAGACTCAACAGGAAGGACTCGGTTGCCTGCAGCGCGATCTCCGCAGCGTCCTCAGGGACGCCTTGCTCCTGGAACGAGGCGCGCTGTGCATGGTAATGCGCTTTGGTCTCCTCGATGCGCTGGAGGGTCCGCTGGTATTCGCTGTCACTTCTGATCATGTTGGGTCTCCTTGGACAATGAGCAAGACGCCCTTGCGTTCGCCTGTTGCCCGCTGCTGGCGGAACGCGGATGGAAACAGGAGCGGGAAGCCGTCGCGGTCGACGATGCCGGACTGCTGCTGGTAGTTGGGGTACAGCTCGGTGTGGTAGCGGTGCCACATCGGCAGCTGCTGCTTGCCGGTGGCGGCGTCCAGTCGGCGCAGGGCAGCGTTCCAGGTCCAGCTGCCGTGGCCTTCGAGCGCGTTCAGGGTTTGCATCAGCTGGGCCAGCTGCAGGAGGTCGCAGTCGAAGTAGCCGTCGATGTCGCTGGGATGGTCCTTGTCCTCGACGAAGGAACCGTCGAGGACGACGGTCGTGACGCCCGCCTGCCAGAGCTGCCGGACTAGGGTCTCGCAGCCGTCGACCAGGGAGGAGCGCCAGGTGGTGTCCCAGGTCGGGCCGTTGCCGTTCCCGGTCACGAGGTGGGAGTGCCGGAGCTCATCGAAGGTGAGGATGTGGTCCCCGACCGGGAGCAGGCCGCGTGAGTCAAAGGGAGGCAGAACCGGCATGCCCAATATTAACACATGAGTTCATAAGATATGAATAGTGAACTCAAAAGTTAAGAAAGAGTGCATTTGGAGGGCGGTCCTTTGTCCCGCGATGTCCTCGTTGCGGAGACTGCCCTTCAATACACGGCCTTCATCCAGCTTCCGGAGGTCTGGCCGTGTGGATCTGGCGCTGCTGCGCCACGGCGCCCGGTGCGAACGACCAGACGAGGACTTCGATCAAGTCCAGCTGACGGTGGACGGCAACGGCAGGGACACCTGCTGGGGCGTACGTCACGTACAGGACCCGCCGGGTCTGTGCGGAGACCGGCGTGCGCTGATCCTGGCCGTACAGAATCGTGCAGATCTGGCCCCGGGCGTCCGACATCACCATGTCACCGGCTCTCAGGGTCCGCACGATGCCGCCCCGCTGAATCAGCGTCTCCCCGCCTACGGTGGCGTCCAGAGTCAGAGGCGCGACCAGCAGGTCCGCATCGTGGCTGGCCGTGAGGATCAGGGTGTCGAGTTCTGCCAGAAAGCTGGCGTCCACCAGCGGATTGACGTCCGGCAGCGCTTTGCCTTTAAACGCCGACCGATTCCAGCTGGCCCTGCACGTGGTACGTCTGACCGAACGCCTTGTAGTAGACGCGGTAGGCGTTCAACACTTCCAGTTCCAGCAGCTGAGCACGGGTCCAGCCCCGGTACCGTTCACGCAACTGGGCCTCGAGCGCCCGCTTCCGTGCGTTCAGCACCGGGGCAAGGACCGTGTTGTCCACCTGGTCGAGCAGCAAGAGTCCCACATGCCCCCCAGCGAACGTCCGGTGCCAGCGGTCGGTGATCTCGAGCTCAAGCATTCCGGACTCCCTTGGAGGGAGGCTCGTGGCGGGCAGACACCAGGGTGGCGCACAACACGCAGCCCAGTCCCAAGGCGTGCCAGAGGGTCAGCGGCTCCCGCAGCACCAGGGCAGAGCAGGCCACGGCACTGACAGGCAGCCAGCTGGTATACACCGCCGCGGTTCCGGCCCCCAGACGCCGCACACCCGCAAACCACAGCAGGTACGCCAGCACGGTCGCGCCGAGCGCGTAGTACAGCAGGGCCAGCACGGCAGTGACCGGAAGCGTCATGAAGTTGAAGTGCAGGGCCTCGCCTACAGCCAGAGGGAAAAACAGGCCCAGGGCCAGCAGGGTCACGAGAGTGGTGGCCACCAGTGGACTCAAAGCAGCACCGGACCGCTTGCTCAGGACGGTCCACACGGCTTCACAGCCTGCAGCACCCAGCACCATCAGATTGCCGAGCAAGGGGTGGGATCCGGCACCACTGGACGCGCCCGGCACGGTCAGGATCAGGATGCCGAGGGTGGTGAATGCCACGCCAAGCGCCCGGTCTGTCGAGAGCCGTTCCCTGAGCAGCAGCCAGGCCAACAGGGTCGCCAGGGCGGGCGTGGCACTGGTCAGAAGGCCGGCAGAAGCCGCGGACGTGAGCGGCAACCCATAGAAGAGCAGCACCCGGAACAGCACCACCCCGCACAAAGCCTGGACGATCAGGGAGCGCCAGGCGGAGCGCGGAACCCGGAGTCCTCCTTCACTTCGCCAGGTCAGCAGCAGCAGCACTCCAGAGGCCAGCAGCAGGATCAGGGTGTTGGCCAGCAATGTCGGGACGCTGGCCGCGATCACCTTACTGAAGACCACTGAACTGCCGGCCAGCAGCATGGCCAGGATCAACTGGACGCGCGGGAGGAGCGGCGAGTCGGTCGAACGGGGGGTGGAGTGCAGCATGTCGTGACGTTACCCGGGCCTGTGGGTGCGGATCTAGAACGTTCCTGACACCCCGCGGCGGTACTGGTCCGGTGTGAGGCCGTAGGTGCGCCGGAAGTGCCGTCCGAGATGACTCTGGTCGGCAAAGCCCGTGTGCAGGGCGACCTGGGCCAGTGACTCTCCCTGGCGCAGCAGGCACTTGGCCTGCCGCAGCCGAGCCTGAACTTGGTAGGCATGGGGGGGCAGGCCATAGGCCTGCCGGAAGGCGCGCAGGAGTGTGAAAGCATTGAGGCCCGTCAGGCGGGACAGATCATCGAGCGTCACGTTGCGGGCAGAGTCGTCCTCCAGCAGGGCCCGCACCTGGGCCAGCGGGCCGGCCTCACCACCGATATGGGGATAGGCCATCGGTGTGCCTGCGTACCGACGAATCAACGCGCAGAGTGCCTGATGCAGGAGCGATTCGCGTGCCAGGCTGGAGGCGGGGTGCTCGAAGGCCCGGTGGGCACAGACCAGGGCCGCGAAGAGTGGCGCGTCGTCGATCACCACCGGCAGCCTGGGAAGCGCCCGGCTGCGTGCACCGAGGCTGAGCAGTATCTGCTCGACGAAGGGCACCGTGGGGTACAGGTTGCGGTAGGTCCAGCCCTCCTGATGGTCGGCGTGCCCGGTGTGCACCTCGTCCGGGGGGATCAACCCGATCAGCCTGGGATGCAGGGTGTGGGTACTTCCCCGACAGGCGAACGTCATGGCGCCCTGGGAGAGGAGGCCGATGCTGTACGTCTCGTGGGTGTGTCTGGCGTAGACCTGGGTGGTGAAGGTGCCCTGCAGCAGATCGAGGCCGCCACACTCGGTGGTGCGCCAGCTGTGAAGGGGAACCGCAGGGGGAGTCCGTGGCTGCGCCGACATGCGTGGACATGATCGCACAGGCCAGGTTCTCTCTCCACCGGAAGGTGTACGTCGCTCATCCGCGTGGTCCTTGAAAGGCATTCACCCTCCGAGCGGAGTTCCGGGCGACGGGGGTGACAACACGTTGTGGTGTGGTGAGCCTGTCCGTGCTGACAGGCGGGTCAGAGATCGGGGGATCTGAGCATCAGGTGACACTCGACCTCCATCGGGTGCCCCTCGTCCCAGCGGTAAGCCCGGCCCACGAGGCGCCCGTCTTCCACTCCGAGCATCACCAGCCCGTGCTGTTCGTCGAAGAGGCCCTGGCGGCCGCCGCGGGCGAGCCAGGTGAGGTCGGCCCGGGGATCGGGCAGGCGACCGTCGGGGGCGGAGATCCAGTTGCCGTACCAGTCCATCTGATGACCGTCCTGGGCCTCGATGCAGGCGCTCCAGCCGAGGAGGTACGGCAGGTGGGCCGCTAAGGGCGTCGTCATCCAGCCTGGAGGGGCCAGGGGGGCAGCCAGCTGCGCGGTGAAGCTCCCGGCGACCAGTTCTCCGAACAGCACGCCGCCCTGCCAGCGCCCCAGCACCCGGATCTGGCGGTCCAGCGTTCGGAGCACTGAGGGGAGAAAGGACACGGCCTCAAGAGGGAGAAATTCATCGTCCGTCCTGGGCTTAACAGGAGCAGGAATACTGAGCATCAGCTGTTGCACACGCTTCATGACTCACTTTACACGTTATGTAGTGGAATGTTATGTAGGGTGGCCGATATGGACCGACTGCCACATCATGACGGCCATGCGCACTGAACCGACGCCCATCCGCCTGCGGCTGGCAGACAACATGCGGCGGCTTCGGGATGAGCGGGAGTGGTCCCAGGAAGACCTAGCTGCCAGATCGAAACTCCACCGGAACAAGATCGGGGCGATGGAACGCGCGGAGAACAGCGTCGGCATCGACATCATCGACAAGCTGGCCCTGACCTTTGAAGTGACCGTGGGTGAACTACTGGACCAACAACCCTCGAAAGCGCGCGCCTCGCAATCAGATGAAAACGGTTCACTCTGAGCGATATCGGTTCTGGAAGGTATATTCGGCAGCATTGTAAGCGTCTCTACGGCCATGAAGTCGTGCTTTTCCAGCCTGCTAGCCTCTTCCGGTCGTGTTCCCGGAGTGGAAGAACAGGGTGAAACGCGGCACACGCCGCCATAGGTGAGGGTATGGCATGAACGTGCTGATCGGTAAGACTGCAGGAGGCCCTCGACTTCCCCTCAACATGTGGACCCGTGCACCGGGTCAGTCCCCTATCTCAAGGCCTTAACCTCAGCCGGGCTCGTGTTCCCGCCTTTCCGATTTGTCCACTCGTTGTCTCGAATCAAAGCGGCAAGTCCCTTGAGCCGGTCATGTCATTTGGAGGTAGGCTTGACACTCTTCAGTGGAATCGGGACACCCTGCGTCAGCGCCTCCGGCGTCAGGGAGCCGTGCTGTTCGCTGCGCCTGATAGTGGCCTGGCGCCTGATTTCAGTCGCCGGATTACGGCGTTCCGGATACAGGATCTGTAGGTAATCTTCACTGGATATTTTCATCGGCGACTTCCAGACGAAAGCCGTCTTCGGAAGGACGGCAGTGTTCGGATTTGAGGTACATCCTGCCTCCGAACGTACATTAGTAGAGAGAACACAGGTAGGGTCTGACTCAGGGACGTTCCGACAAAGGGCACGCCAGCCCCTAGTTTGCGTTGAGAGCAGGTGTACTGATGCTCATCCGACGAGTGCGTCGTCGATAGAATCGCCGAACTGCGATCATAGGGCACTGTCAGCTCCAGCACCCGAACGCTCGGCCGGATCGCCTGGAGGTCATGAGCACGGAAGCAGCAGTCGAAAAGAAGCACCAGCCGCGCTTCTCATACCGGGTGGCGACTGCTCGAGCGTTTTTCAGGCTGTCGATGCAGCGCTCGACAGGATTTCGTTCTTGATAGGGGTGACACGAGAGTTGGAACAGATTTCCAGGTCAGCATCTCTCCACTCCGTCGCCCCACGCGCACACCGCTGTCGGCCGTGTGGATCATGGTGCCGCAGCCGGCGGTGATAGGGTAAATCATGTTTGAGGGGTTCAACCTGGAGACGTTTGACCTGTCTGGAGCGAGCCTGCGCGTCCGGCATAGTGGATCCGGGTCCCCTGTCCTGTTGTTGCACGGTCATCCCCGCACCCACGCCACCTGGCACCGGGTGGCACCGCTCCTGGCCCGTACGCATACGGTCATCTGTCCAGACCTGCGTGGCTATGGACAGTCCTCCAAGCCTGCCGACACCCCCGATCACCGCGGCATGTCCAAACGGGCGCTGGCACGCGACATGGCCGAGCTGATGACACACTTCAGCCACGAGCGGTTCGCGGTGGTCGGGCATGACCGGGGATCGTATGTGGCCTTCCGCCTGGCCCTCGATCACCCGGAGCGGGTGTCCCACCTGGCGTTTCTCGGCCAGGTGCCCATAGGTGAGGCGCTGGAACGGGCCAATGAACGGTTCGCGCGGCTGTGGTGGCACTGGTTCTTCTTCGCGCAGCCGGAGAAGCCTGAGCGTGCCATTCTGGCGGATCCGGACGCATGGTATGGCACCACCTCCCAGACACAGGCCCAGATGGGCGAGGAGGCTTGCGCGGATTACCGCGCGGCCGTCCATGACCCGGCGACCGTGCACGCCATGCTGGAGGATTACCGGGCGGGCCTCGGCATCGACCGTCAGCACGACGTGGCGGATCGTCAGGCCGGACGCGTCCTGCAGTGCCCCACGCTGGTGCTCTGGCCAACAGAAGATGATCCGGAACCGCTATATGACGATATTCTCGGCATTTGGCATTCGTGGGCTCCCCAGGTGCGCGGGCACGGCGTCTCGTCTGGCCACCACATTGGCGGAGGAAGTGCCCAATGAACTTGCTGTCCTGGTGCTGGAGTTCCTGCAAGGTGGCTGACCTACTTGCGCCGTACTGCCCAGAATGAACCTGTGGCCTGTCAACCTGAGGCCTACCCCGCCTGGACACCAGGAAAGGAGCTCAGATCCGTTCGAATATGCTCACTCGACTGGTAGCTCTTCAATCACGCCGAGCAACCAGCGGGCGTCCACCTGCAGTGCGCGGGCCAGGGCGACCACTTCGAAGTCGAAGACGCTGCTGGTGCCAAGTTCGATTCGGGTGAGCGTTGGTTGGCCCATTTCGAAGCCGGACTGGAGCTGGATCCGCTCATAGAGCGCCTGGAGTGTCAGGTGCTGGCTGAGCCTGGCCTCCCGCACCCGCTTACCGATCACGTTGCTGCGGGATGTCGCGTTCCCGGACTGCTGCTTCAGGGTGCTGATCCGCCGGCCTTTCAGCGGTTCGGGCGGGGCCTCCGTCATGGCGCGACTGTATCACGCTGATCAGAAGGTCAAGCACGGCTGACTTCGCTCCTGCCCGGCAGGAGCAGGTGAATCAGCGGGGCCTCGACCAGGTCGGTTCGTCCGGCGGACAGGCATTCCAGGGCGGTGTCCAGCAGGGGTACCGGCCTGGAGTGCCTCTGGGCATAGGGCCAGGGCCGGCGCAGCAGCCCGCCAATCAGGCTGTCCGGAACCAAACTGGCGAGCAGCAGCGCAAGGTCGCTGAGCCGGGCGATGACCTGCTCCGCTCCGGCCGGGCGGTGCCCGGTCAGTACGCCGTCCAGTTCGGCCGTCTTCAGGCCCAGGCGGGCCTGCACCACGTGGGCGGGTCGGACGTCCAGATAATCCTGCAGGGGAGGCTCGCAGGCGCGCAGCAGGGCAGCTAGGGGCCGGTACCGGTGTTGAGCCGGCAACAGGGCGTGGAGTTCGAGCGGCAGCGGGCCGTGAGGTGCGTCTGCCACCGACTGGGCGTCCAGCAGGAGGCCACCCGGCCAGCGCACGAACGTCCCGTCCAGCGAGACGTGCATGCAGCGGCTCAGGCGTCGCAGCTGCAGCGTCCGGTGCGTCGGCAGGGCCATCAGCGCTCGGAAGCCGACCAGGCGGGTCTGGCCGTCGCTGAGGGTGATCCAGGCGCGGTCGTCGCCCTCAGGCAGCGCCTCGGTGATGGTCAGGTCAGTCCTGGAAGGGCGGGTAATCACAGAAGACCTCGCTGAAGGTACGCAACACCAGGGTGGCCGGGCAGCTCCAGTCGCCTCGAAAGTGCATCACGGTGCCCGGGCAGTGCAGCGACGTCCGGACGAACCGAAGCTCTGCGCGGGCGTCGCAACGTCGTACGGCCAGCAGTAGAGCTTGGCGCAGGAGTGGTCCTGGCCAGCGGGAAGCGCGGGCTAATCGGACGATGAGGAGTGGCGCGTCTCCTGGAGAGGAGGCGGTGAGCCACGGGAAGGCCGGAGTGATACCGGTCATGTTCGGTGCCGGGAGGACGGCGCTGGGTTGAGGGACTGAACGCGTTCGCGCCTGGCCAATTGCTTGACCAGGGTGATGGTCGTGTCGCCCGGGCGCCAGGGGTACGCCAGAGTGGTGAGGATACTCACGCCCTTGAGTTCTTTATTGGCACGCAGAAACCAGGGCTTGATGCGTGCTGGAGATAAGGTGGTCTCCAGATCGTCCAGAATTCCGGACAGGGTTTCCAAACGATCGAGGGTGGCCTGGAAGAACTGTACTTCCGGACGTCGGATCAGGAAGGTGGTGAGAGTCAGGCCGAGCACCCGGGCGAGGTCAGTCTGGCCCAGCAGGGCCTCCAGCCGCTTCAGACGGACAGCGTGCACCTGCGGATCGGGTAAGGTCAGAACGCTCGGAACCGGGCGTAGGGAGAGGAGCCGGGCGAGTGGCTGTCCGGCGTAGAGCACTGTGAAACTCTGGCCGCAGAGCAAGCCCTGGACGACCGTGCAGTGGAGATCGCGAAGATCGTGGGTTGTCAGTGTGCGTTCCTTGCCGGCCTGTTGCTCCACATCTCCTCCCGTGACAATCGCTTACTGATTCGGTATGACAAAAAAGCATAAATCCGGGAGGAAGTCAAGGTACGGAGTGATCTGCGTTCTAGAGAGTCTGCTCAAGGGTTCAGGACATGACACTTCGTCCTGCACTACCGAGAGCCTGCTGATCTGGCCTATTCGCAGCCAGTGTGCATTGAGATGCTTGGAGGAAAATGTACGGGATTCCTGATGATGGTAGACAGCCACTGGCCATAAGCGGTGCATAGACGTTTGAACCACCACCTGTACAGTGCGTCACTTTCCTCTTCGGTGATCTGGCGCTTGTTCACCACGACCCGTGGTTTGCGGATATTAAGGCGGCTTGCGTGCAAGCGCATGGTTGATCTGGACATCCGTCGCTGGGTGACGCGGTGCCAGAGCTGCAGCAACTGAACGGCCGTCATCTGAGCACCCAGATCGCTGATCATCTCCACAAAAATACTCTCCTGAACGGACGACAGTGCCCGACGAGGGCCAGGTTTAGCTGGAGTGAACGATCGATTCTCGCGTGCCTTCTGGACTCGACGTTTGATGGTTCCTAAGCTGACTCCGAGACGTTTTGCGATCTCCTTTTGGCTATAGCCACACTTCAGATAGGCATGGATTTTGACTTCTGTGATCTTCGAGATGGATCGCATCGGGATCAGCATAGCTCTTCTCACTTATCTCATAAAACAGCTCAATATCTATGGCGTAAATTATTCCTAAGAGCGATTGAAAAGGCCAGAATAGGGATATTCAACCCAAACTTACAGTAAATATTGCAGTCAAGTTATCACATATAGTTTTTCTTTAACATAACGTTTACACCGAGAAATTATTCTGATCACCAGCAGGATTTGCGAATTTGAAGCGATCAATCAAGACTCTTACTTGCATTAAAGCGTACGTGGGGTTGTGAACTTCAA
>Ga0160427_10000531_pt1 | contig 22952 bp, 20 predicted proteins | sample SolpanmetagenomL_FD_108194 | JGI IMG/M metagenome (GOLD analysis project Ga0160427, IMG submission 108194) | Solar panel surface microbial communities from Lawrence Berkeley National Laboratory, California, USA - L | ecosystem: Engineered > Built environment > Solar panel > Unclassified ...
CCGAGAGGGACGACACTCAATGGTTAAGCCCGTCCAAACTACGAATCCTCTTCGTGGCTTGTATGCTACACGATGTGGGTTGCGCTTCGCGTTTAAATGGTCCGGAGCGGTTCGAGGTCGAAGGCGCGGACGCTGCCGACTCCCTTCTTCGCGACTTCAATGTTCCTGATACGGCCGCTCACGACGTATGGCAAGCCATTGCGTTGCATACATCTCCTGGAATAGCGGAGCGCATCGGGCCCCTGCCTAGGCTCCTCCGTTTGGCAGTGCTGATTGACTTCGGACAAAGGATTGATGTTGATGTTCGTGATACGACTGAAAACATGCTTCCACGATTGGACATTGAGAAAGTGCTCGGCGATACGGTTGTGGAGCAGGCGTTGAAGGAGAGAGGGAAAGCGCCTGCGGCATCTTGGCCGGGAATTTTAGTGCGAGCAAAGCTGGAGAATCCCGAGTGGGATGGTGTTAACATGGCATTTTAGACCATTCTGCAAACCAGTTTTCTATTTGTCAGTCAAAGACAGCAGTTATTGACAGCATCTGGAAAATGACACTGTCGCATATAAAATTACAACCAATCTAGGAGCCTTCACCACCACTTCCAAGGATAGTATATATCCCTCACAATTCCTGCCTCGTCAGTCATGAAATGCCACCCGTACATGGCACCCGCGATACAAGTATGTTGAATGTCCAGCTCGACCTTGTCACCAATCTTCCATACGTGTTCTGCGCGTTGGCCTTGGTCTCCTTCGTAGACCAAAATACCATGCTTTTGACTTTGACGCCCGACAATCCAGCCTTTCTTGGCAGAGTCTCTAACTCTGGCGATCCCGGGAAAATGGCCCGGCTCACGCGTCAATGCCAGAACTCCCGCGCTGATGAGTGCTTCATTGCGCACGTCATACACCGAGCATACCTCTGTTATTACAGACATGGCTAAGCAGGAATCGTCAATTGTTGCTGTGGCAAGCTGCTGGAGATCGTTGTATATCACTGTTCCTGTACTTTTATTAATGTGAAATCCCTGTGCCTTGAGCTCAGTAGATCGCTCACCCGCATGGATCTCAAAAGTGATGTTTGGCGTCACTTGCTCCTTTATCTTTCGGATAACCCTCGCAGTTGGAGATGACCCAACCGACAACACAAGCGGTTGCGTTGGGTCTGAAAGAAGTCGCGTGGCACTCAAAACTCCTTCAATGTGCTCTTGCAATATGGTCTCAACATCCTGGACACTTCGCCCTTGTGCCGCCTTTGCCGAATAAAAATAGAATCCATAGATGTCAACATTCGGAGCAGATTCAGCAGCGTGTATCAGTTGCTGGAGTTTGGGAGAGCCAAGTGGCAAGCCTGCACGTTTCGTGCCCATGTCTAACTTGATGAAGACGGACCACGGCTTTTGTCTGTTCTCGGGCCGGCGTGAGCATGTCGAGAGCAGCTCAATGTGGCTGATGTTGTCGACAAGAAGGCGTGTCGTCACAGTCGTGGATAACTCGTCCAATTCTGGGAGCATAGATGGGCCGATGGGTACACCATAGAGAATCTACGGTAGAGGATTAGGTAAGAATCGTTTAATCTGGACCAGTTCATGCAAACATCTTTCACTACGCCTTCAGCGATCAGGGGCTGTAAACCGCGAGCTTCTCTCATCGTCGATACAATGGCCCTGTTTGAACTTTGCCCGAACAAAATTCGAGCGATCTCTAGACTCTGTTGCTAGTCAGCGGAGTCTGGTATTATACCAAGGAATAAAAGTACCTTGTTTGTCTTGACATGAGCACGGAAATTGACGCCGGCTTTTTTGACATTTTCATGGAATATGCGTGCATTTTCTTTTACAATAGGCAGTGAAACACATAGTGACGGTGAGGGCAGTTCAGACTTGTGTTTTCCAATGTGCGCGGTGAGACCATCAGGATAGGGTGAATGCATGATTGTTGATGTCAAAGTATAACTGAATGTGATTATCTTGAAGCTTGCCAGACGGGTTAGCAGCCAGGATTTGGGGCTGTATATAATACATATATTCTGTCCACGTTCGACGGAAATTGGTTGTGACAATAATCAATAGTATTTAGGAGCATAATGGGAAAAGCGATGAGCCTCGGAGGTCACCTCCGGCTCCGGCTCATCAGTCGTGTTGAGAGACTCACGGAAATCGTTTCCGGCTTTGCATGTCATACGTCACGATTCACCGGCGGGCTTAAAGTTGAAGGATCGTAACCCAAAGACTTCTGCACGCATCACAATAGCAATAGCGTGCAAGTCGAGAGCAAAACGAACAATAGGTATCATGTCTCTTGACGAGTCGTACTGAACACCATAGACTGTGAATGTTATTCCATCTGCTCACGTATCTCTTTCCAATACCCCCAAAGATAAGCTAAAGATGCCTGCCGGATCTTCTTCTCAGGGCCGAACAAAGATACCCAACGCGTGCCAGAGATGCAGGCGGAAGAAGATAAAGTGTTCCGGTGCGGTTCCCTGCCAAGGCTGCACCGACCGTTCCGCGCCTTGTGTATTCAACGAATCCGGAAAGAAGGTTATGGTTCAGGAAAGGTGAGTCCGAAGTGGACTTAGAGAACCACTCTGATCCATTGGAAGCTATCTACAGCATCTCGTTTCTACAGTCGATCGTTATCAGCAGGAAGCAGTTGTACGAGAACGGCATTCGCCGTCTGCGGAAGCACCTCTTAGCTCGACCAGTGTTGGATCAATGTCACTCGGGTCCAGCGGGCAACCTGCGCTACGACATGCAGCAGAGTTTTCCAATGTTCAAACACAGTCAGGGGAGGTTGTTCCTCCTGTCCACAATCCATTGACATCTTCAGAGTCCTTTTTCCTGGTGGATTCGTCAGGGAAACAGCGTATGAGCCACTACTCAGCATGACTCACTGCTGATATCTGCTGATGGAGTGCCTAGGTTATCTTGGCTCTTCATCTTCGTGGTCCTTTAGCTGGCAGATCCGCTGTTTTCTTAATAACGTCGTTGGCCAAGATGTTCCTATCAACCTTGTTCCCGCTTCAGAGGAAGAAACATACACTATGGCGTCCACCTTGATACGAGGCTCGCTACCTATAGTCGACGAAATACCATCACGAGAGTATGCAAAATACTTATCAGAGACTACCTTGTTTCATCTCGGCTCGACCTACCATGTCTTTGAAAGGGAGGGCTTCATGTCAAAGCTCGATCGCTTTTACAACGAAAGTTGGTGTGATAAGCCTTTGAAGGAGCTGTGGCATATGCAATTGCTCCTCGTTATCGCCTTTGGAAAGCTTTTCCTTCGACGAGGAGCCTCTTCTCTTGGACCTCCTGGTGCACCCGACTTCCTAAGAGCTCTGAAGCTCCAACCAGATGTCCTGGATTTATGGGATGATCCAATATTACGTATAGAGATATTGTGTCTCATCTCGCTGTACTTGCTGACTGCGGATATAAGAGGGACCGCTTATACCTTCGTATGTGTTTCTCCCGCTTTCGCCCTTCCTCCAATTTGTCTTAGTGACTCTTCGCAGATTGGCCAAGCAATGCGAATCGCATTGTCGTTAGGTATGAATCGTGAGACGCGTCCTAACCATCTTGACCATATCGAGCATCAACGTAGGAGACGCTTATGGTGGACGCTCTACATAATCGACAGAAAGTTGTCTATTAATATGGGAGCTCCGCTAAGTATTAGAAACGAAGACATCGACACCTCATTACCTGGGGACCATGATCTCGGCTTCTCCAATTCAGCACTGAACCTTCACATCAAGTTGGCTACCTTGGAAGGAAGGGTTATGTCGGGTATCGTTAATTCATATTATCAATGTTCCCGCGTGATCCGCTGACTCATTTAAAGCTGCATATGGAATCAATGGAACCCTCAATGAATTATTCATCACCAGTATCCAGGCCATGTTTTCTTCCATGGTCGAGTTGGCAGAAGACTTTCAAGGCGAGTTTAGCATGAGTCTACAAAATCCCAGTAGGACTTCACGCGTCGCAGCAACATTACACATCATGTATTACCAGGTATGACAGATACATTGACAAAGCTTGGCTGTTCAGAACCTTAACTCAGGCTGAGCAGTGCACTATTATGGCCACGCGACCTACAATGTTCGTTCTTGTGAAGCAAAGACTTGCACCTCTACTCAATGGGCCACCGGAGGTAAAGACAGCCTCAGAGCCTGTCATCGCCTTGCTTCAGACCTGTGTCAAGGCAGCTACAACAATCATCAACATTCTTTCTATCCTGCATGGACAGGACCTTGTTGGTATACTCGCTTTCTGCAGATTTTCGTCAGCTTTGTTAAGTCTTACAGAGCCGTTTTTGCCGCTAGATCTCCAATCGGTTTTCTCCGCCGGTTTCATTCTCATTCTTACATCTATCGCTTATCCTTATGTTACCATAGATGGCAGCTGCATTGCCAAAGCAGACGAGATACTTGGTTGGATGCACTCGAAGGGCAATGTTCCAGCAAAATCTCGAAGAACAGAACTCGTTGAGCTCCAAGCCGTGGCGGATATAATCAACAGAGGCTGGAGTCAATCATCTTTTGATTTCAGAACTCCTATGCAAGATCCCAGCTGGCTGTGGGATGCTTTGGACATTGACGCAAGCATACAACACCTTAACATGGCGTCCTCGTCCATTGATCTAATGTGTAATAATGCACTCATGGTTGGCGGCCCCGAGGACATGCGAGGACACCGCTGGTTTTGGGCGAGCGAGCATCAGCAAGACATGAGCACAAGGCCGATAACGTCCCTGGATGCGAATCAGCCACCTAGCTGAGTGTCACACAGATCGCCTTTCACTAGATTCACTATCCCTATTTTCCTCGGTTGAATTGACTTTGTGAAATGGACAGCATTGATTGGGCCCGTGTTGTTCACAGACGGTAAGGTATTCTCACGTCCATTGGTGAGAGGCAGATAAGGCGGCCAGCTTTGTGGAGCCGACCTCCGCAAAAATAGAGCACGGTATCGATTTCCGTTTATTTGTGTTGAAAGAAGTGGAAGCTCGCTCCGATTTACCAGCGTCGATTCTGTGAGATAAATGGTAACGATATGTATATATATTCCTAGTTGCTTTTAAACCTATACGGCATATCTCTGGCTGACACATTCTACCAACCCATTGGTTTCTTCTAAAAATGTCGCGAACTCCCGTCTTCACAGAGGATGCCCCGCCGCCAAGGGTTAGAATCTACTCTCAAGCCATGATCGCCGGCGGCGTGGTCTTCTGTTCCGGTTCGCTGCCGGCTGATTCCGCCACAGGTGCCATGATCGACGGCGACATCAAAACCCACACAGTACATACACGTCTCTTCCCATGCTCTTTTGCATCATAGCTTTGATCCCAGCTAACTTTCATTTTCTTCTATAGCACCGATGCATTAAAAACCTTGGCGCTGTTTTATCCGCCGCCGGTTCTAGCATCAACAATGTTGTAAAAGTCAACGTGTATTTGACCGATATAGAAAATTTCGACGCTATGAACGAGGTCTACAAGCAATATTGGGGGGAAGATAAAACCTGCCAGAACGTGAGTCATGATGAGATCCATCGATGCTGGTTTGCACACACCTATGGAGCGGCACCTAACCAGAACATAGGTGTATAGTGGTGAAGGTGCTGCCACGCGGAAGCGACGTCGAGATTGAGTGTGTTGGGGTCCTGTCGAGTGCCAAATAGTCTTGCATTAGCGTTCAGCTGCGGCTTATCTTCCTTCATCACCTCAGGAATGGAAGTGTAACGGCTCGCCATGCCTCTTTTAGAACACTAGATATTAATATGTGCATTCTATGATCATACTCGCGCGATACGAGTGTCCAATGATATTTGCCTCGCAAACCTGAAAGTCATACACCTCCGCCACGATTATAGCGAATTTGTATTTCTAGCTGCCAGCTACCGGTCAAAGGTTCCCAGTATCAAACAATGCCGGCATCGCTTTCCGCAGTTTACGTAGCACCTTGATCAATGTCGGAGATGTCACCCGTGCAATGCTTCGACGAAAACACAGACTCCATAAAACACGGAACCACCACTAGGAGTTCTTGCTTCGCTTTAATTATCTCTTGGTTTATAACACTTATATAGCAAGAACCAGCTGCTGCGGAAGCATCACTGTTTAAACCCTTCTATTTCATCAATACACGCGCATTGGACTCGTTGTTTTTCTCTTGTTTCTCTCACTAGTAACCGTACCCTAGGCTCTAGCCAACACCGTTTCACAAGTGTCGAGGCACCAAACCGCACCAAACGGTAATTGGATAGATTCAGGCATGACGTATCCAAAGGCCATCATATTTGACTTCCTCACTGCTTTGCTCGACAGCTGGACACTTTGGAACGCGGCAGCAGGTGACAAGGAAGCTGGAAGGCGCTGGCGCGCTCGCTATCTCGAGTTGACTTATGGTTGCGGTCCGTACAAGCCCTACGAGGATCTAGTTGCTCAAGCAGCAAAGGACGTAGACTTATCATCCGACGTTCCCGCGAGACTCCTGTCAAGCTGGAGCGAGCTGAAACCATGGCCAGAAGCTCCAGAAGTGCTGGCGAAGCTGCGGGCGCGCGGCGTGAAACTTGGAATCATCACGAATAGCTCGGTCGAACTGGGGCGAAGGGCAGCTGCTGCTTGTATGGTGCCGTTCGATGCCGTGGTGACTTCGGAGGAGGCTGGCTTTTATAAGCCTCACCCCACAGCATATCTTGCTGTACTTAGGGCTCTCGGCGTGAGCCCCGGTGAAGCCCTGTTCGTCGCCGGGAGCAGTGCTGACGTGCCGGGTGCGTCTGGGGTGGGGATGCAGGTGGTGTGGCATAATCATGTGCGGTTGACTGCTCTATCCGGCTCTCCTTCACCATTACGTGAGGGTTGTAACCTTGATGAGGCTCTTGCAGGGATATTGTGACATCAAAAAATACTCAATTCAATATTCTAACTTATAAGAGTGGTGTTTTGGAGTTCTGGAGCAGGAAATCGCTACCAACCTTTTGACATATACTAGAGTGCAATCTCTCCTCCTCTACGAGCAATAAAACCGAACCAATATTTTGATATATACTAGCTTTTTCAACCCTCTCTTCCGTAACCATAAATGCGAATCTAGCCTATGGTTACTGGCAGCTTGTTCTTTCGGATCCAAGAACTACGCCTCCATCATTGTGTAGTCAGCCCTCATAACCCTTGTGGGTGTGAAACTGACATTTGAAGAATGAAAATCAAACCTACTTGATAGCGAAGCTGTTAGTGTCAATGATGACGACGTGCTAACAATCGTCATAGATGAAGAATCCGACGGCATTGTCGTGTCGGACGCACTCGGCGTGGACGTCGGCTGTCGAGGACACACTTGGTCTACTCATATCTCTTGACATGGAGCTTGATGAGAAAGCCGTTGAGGACGTACTCAAACCACTTGTATATGTTGCCAGTGAACTTGAGAGACTTATGGTTAATGCCAAGCCAGAACTTGTATCGGTAATTGAGAAAATTGTTGAGCTTCTGGCGCCTGATGCCGATGATATACTCGATGTCGAGGTGACCACGATGCTTACGCTCAGTATCGAACTTGGTAGGTCACTCGATGTAGAAGACAAAACAATCACAGCAGTGGATGAATCTGACGGCGTTACAGGAGAAGATAAGGAGGCTGGAGCTTGGTGCTGTGGAGCTCGTAAAGCTTGATTCTGTTGAACTTGGTATTGTGGAGGCTAATGCTTCGGATATTATGGGGCTCAATGCCGCGGAGCTCGACGATATGATCCTACCCTCCATTACCTTTGGTTCCGTCGCGTCGCAGCGTTTGCGCTCGGTGTAGGCTGAAGGCGGTGGCAGAACCCCGACCCTCTCTCCCTGAAAAGAAATCCAACCGCGCGTTACAAAGTTATTCGACTTCTAAGTTTTCGCACCGCGCGATATATCGACCAATCTCGGGCCTCGTCGCTACGCGGCGTTTAGGGGAAAGAGAGAGAGGAGGAGTAGGAGGAGGAGGCTACTCGCCTTTATATAATGCGTAGAAGGGTCGACGAGAAAAGGGCGCCCCCCAAAATCTTAACCTCTATCCCTACTACCGTCGCTATTTGCGCGCTGCTAAATTCTACATAAATATAGTAGTAGGGCCTTTAGGATAAGGCGAATCTAAAACTATAGCCGGCTAGACTCTATAGTGCCTAGTTGTTACATAGTAATAGAAAGTACTAGACCCTTTATACTGGGACCAGAGAAGCCGCTAACTTAAGTATATCCTACGTATACTATTAGTATTATATAGCTTCTAGAATATCTTCTCTAAGAATAGATTAATAAGACAAATATAACAAAGTAGCTCCTAACTTCGACCTACCTATAGCGATTGAGTTATAAAAAGGGGAAAGTATATAAAGACGATGGCTAAGTAGCATAGGCCTGTAATAAGTAAATAATTTTTATAGAGACTTTACCGTATATCAAATAGTTAGGTAAATATAATATACTAATATTTATCTCTATTTGACCGTTAACGCTAGATTTATTTAATATAAAGCGTTAAATGAAGTTCTTTAAGTTTATACTAAGACCGTAGTCCTTAAGTACTAGATCTTACTCCTTCCCCTATATAGTAGTCTATTACTCTCTATCCCCTATCCTCTTCCGCTCCTCCTCTATAGTTATAATTTACTTTTTCTTCTCGTTTCTACAACGTTATTAATACTCTATATACCTAATAAATACTCGTCTCTCTACTACTTAATTCCTATATATATTATACCTACGCCTAATAAATTTATTCTACTATATATCGGAGTTTAGGATTATTACATACATAGTCTATAAGGCTATAGTCTTTACGCTTCCTATCTTATTCTAGCGCTATTTAAGCTTGCTAGTATATAAGAGTCGTAGATATTACACCCGTAAATAGCGCTAGTAGTTCTATAATATCTTCGCTACTAAAGATCTAGTAGATATTACTGACTATACTATCCCTTACCGGCCTATACCTACTATCTCTAGCCTCCCTATCCTCCGTAAAGAGCTTTGGTTCTATTTTATAAGATCTTTATTACTCGTAATAGAAAGAGACCCCTCAAGCATATATACTAGTTCTAAGTATAGATAAACTCGATCTAACATAGCTACTATCCCTCTACTATTACTCGCATTACGCCTATCTTATAGAAAGAATATATTATATACTAGTAGTTCTTTACCAACAGACTAAATTCTATCTTTTTCAAGGTTATCGAGTCGTAGCCTACTACTACAACGTCCTACCTTCTTCTTCTAATCCTAACCGTCTCGATTCTATATTCCTATTAATAGACTAAGCTCTTAACTAGGTACGTATTATCGAGCGCAAAACAATATCGTTAAGAGGCTAGAAAAAGATAAATACAATATAGTCTTAATCGTACTCCCTTCTTACGCCTATCTAACGTCTAAAGATTAAGATAGAGCTAATACTTGATGTAATATACATTTAGTCTACGTATATTATTAATATTACCTAGTATATTATACGTAGCCGTATTATCTATTTTACCTGCTACGAAATAAGCCGTATCTACCCTAGTATTACGGTTTAGTAGTATAACTACCCTTCCTAGCTAATAAGATAACTCTACTAGCACGTAATAACTATAGAACTAGAGTTCTACTAGGATTGGGATTTAATGTCTGCTAGTCCAAACGTATTTGTAGCTCTTTTAAGCTACATCCTATCGTTAAACCTACGTGTTAGTTCCCTGCTAGATTATAGATAGTCTATTGGATATTACTATACCTTATACAACTACACCTTCTAGTCTATACACGACCTTATCTTATAATGTCTAGTTACGGATATATAGCATCTTTTATCCCTAAGATAGAGCCTAGAATACTAAGAAAATATCTAGATATTTAACGCTAGATTATATACTATATTATTTATACCTTCCTCTACTATAATAATACTTAGATATAGTATAAATAAGAAAGTTTATAATCCTATAGTATCCTTAGAGAGTACTATAGACTATTAGTAGAAGAGTATTGTAGAATAACTATTTTTTATAACTCTATAATTATTTAATCTTATTTAAATATTATAGTATATTTAAAATCTCCTAGACTATATAATAATAATAATATATAGTTAATTAATATAAGTCTTGATAATAGAGAAGTTACTATATTATAAGTTATTCTAAAAGGATACCGTTAACTATTAGTAGAAGGACTTACTATAGAACTACCTTTTAATATAACTTCCTAAATATATAATATTATTTAAATACTATAATAGATTTAAAATATACAATATTATTTAAATAATATAATAGATTTAAAATATACTAATTTTTAGCTTAAAGAATTTCTCTATAATTATTTAAGTGTTTTTTCTAAGATTTTATTTATAAATTTAATTAGGTTTAATATATTTATATATAATTAAATATTTACTTAGATTATATTTAAATTAAAAGTTATAAGGTATATATATATTTTATCTTATAATATAAGTAAAAAGAAATTTATATATATTATTTACTAATTAAAGATTTCTCAGATTATATTTTAATAAATAAACTATATTAGTAGTCTAAAATATCTAGATATCTATTATATTTATTAAACTATAGTCTATATTACTTATATCTTCTATTAGTAGTATCTTTTTCTTCTCTATAAATATTTCCTCTTTAAAACTAGTATTATAATTAATAGTAGAGTATATAAAGATAGCTTTTATTTTCTAGTTTCTAAATATACTTAAATATCTAAACAATACTAAGGATTTATAAAGTTATTAACTAAAGTAGTTCTACAATACTCCTTTTATAATAGTTAGTAATACTTTCTAACTCTCTAAGTCTATTATTTAATATAGTACCTTCTATTAAGACTTATATTAATAAACTATATATATTAAAAAGATTTATTTCTAAATACAAAAATCTTTTATAAAAAGTCTATTTTTAGTGTATATAAGTAATTATAATATAAATAGAAGCTTACTATAGAAGTATTCTCTTACTATATATAATTAAAATAAGATATACTATTTAAAAAAAATTAATTTTTAAATAATAATAATAAATATTTAATACTATTAATTATTAATACTCTAGGTAATAAGTCTAGTAATATATAATATTATTAATTATTACTTTATATTTAAACTCTATAGCATCTAAACAATAAGAACAATATATAGTTTAGTAATACAAGTATTTTATTTAAGAAGTTAATACTTTATATAATATCCTTAGAGAGTATTGTAGGCTATTAGTAGAAGGGTACTATAGATCTATCTTTATTAATACTCTATAAATACTTATTTTTATTTAAATACTATAGTAGATTTAGAGCTCTATAAGCTAGATAATAAGAATAATATATAAGTTATTAATATAAGTCTATTATGAGATATTTAAGGTTATATATAATCTCTAAATTAGAAGTATAAGAGAAATTGAGTTAAGAAGGTTTAGCTAATAATATAACTTTATCTACTATTAATTCTATTATAACGTAGCTCTTTAAGCTATATCCTTATTATATAGCCTAACTTATATCAATATATAGATACTGTAGCCTATTAAATCTAAACTGTTACATTGTTATTGTATCAACTACTAGTCGTCGAAGACCTGTCGTGATGGAGTTTTGGTAATAAAAAAGTTAATAAATATATAGTACCCTTACAGAGTATTATAGTATTAGGGTTAGTAAGTAGAATAGATTATTAATAACAGTTAGAACTAGACTAAGTATATAAGATATAAACGAGGAGAAATAAGAAAGATACGAGGAACGGCGATAATAAAAAGACATAAAGCTAACTAAGATAAACAATAAGACAAGGTTATATAAATAAAATAGTAATGTTAGAACGGTTCCTAATAATAACCTTAGGAAAAAAAAATAGTAAGTATTAGAGGTGTTAGTATAGCTATAGATAATAAAGAAGTAGCTTATATATAATATAGAAACTTATGGATTAGTAGTCTAGTACTGCTCTTGTCCTATCTAACTTTATAATTATTATATATATTTTTAGAGTTTAGAATAACCTTAAACTATATATTTATACTATACTTAATATACTAGTAGTTCTTACTAGCTATTAATAGTAGACTTTAAACGTATTATTATCTATAATAGTTTTTTATAAAGTACGCTATAATTCTTATTAGTCGTCTATCTTTATATTTGCGCTTCTTTATCTATAAGTCTTTCTAGTATTAGACTAGTTATTATCTAGTGTTATAGTTCGATAGTATAACTACTCTTCCTAGCTAATAGGGTAACCCTATTAGTATATAATAATTGTAGAACTAGAGTTCTACTAGGATTAGCATTTAAAGTCTACTAGCTCAAACATATTTGTAGCTCTTTAAACTATATCCTATTATTAAATCTATCTATTAGTTCTCTACTAGATCTTAGATGTCTATTAAATATTACTATATCTTATACAGCTACTCCTTCCTATTTATATCTAATTCCACCCTATAATAAGTAGTTAATATCTTTTTTAAAGATAATAGTATAGACTTAAAGATATTATCTTTAGCTAAGTATAAGATTAAGTACTCTTTTATTAGTAAGATAATTACGTATAATATCTAAGTAGGTAATATAGTTATAATTAATACTAGTTCGAGATCTTATCCTAGGCTTAGTATAAGAGAAGATAAAGAATCAACGTCTATTATAATATAAAAAATAATTAAGTACTTTTAACGACTATATTACTAGAAAAAGTAGTAATATAGTTCTATAATAGAGAGTAGAGATTATATATAAGTAGATTACTCCGAGTTTATAACCTATTAAATGATTAAATATTTAAATACGCTTAATAAGTAATTAGGTAATATCTAATACGTTTTACTAAGGGGTTTTAGAAGCTATAATTTTATTTAATTAATATCTTATCTATATAGAAGAAAGGTTAAATATCTTAATAGTAGCCTCCTAAAAGTGTACTACATAGAAGTTACGTGCCATGGCTAATACTACTCACTTAAACAGGTGGGGCAGTTCTTAGTTTGGCGAAACATATCAGCCACCGCAAAAAGACAGGTTAGTATCCACGGGGATCTAGGAGGGCAACGTCCCTCTCTGACACAGACCTGCAACGCTGGAGACGGACTGAGCCTACTTTTCGCATTTTCTTGGCCAAGGTCCTAGATCCTACAAATCTTTGAGGAATTGCGTGTCTCCAATTCCGCTCCAGTTTGATGCCGTAGCAACTACTACTCGGGCTACAATGGTTCCGTGATGGATTGCACTGCAACGGGGCTGTGAAACGGATTTTCTCCAAAAATTCAATTGGGCACTTGTTTGTGTTAAAGAAAGACCAGAACTCACTACTAAACAGCGAATAAAGGTCTCAGCCTTCACCCAAGTAGGTCGTTCTTTTGCCTTCCTTAGTAGGTCATCATTAAGCAGACTTTAAGTTCCGCATCATGGTTTGCGGCTTTGGTGTTGAAATGTCCAGTATCGTGATCCGTGATGTGCCAGCTAGCGCCCTCTCCCTCGTAGTCTTTGCGGTATTGGCCGCAACAAATCTGTACATTCTCAAACATAATGCGAGCAAAGGTACGAGATTTCTCTTCACTCTTCAAAAATCTCATATTTAATTGGATTCTCGAGAAATCAATAGTTCTCTACTGATTCTTCACTCAGGCTTCTCGATTGTCCGGTTTTTTCCTGCCCACTAAGAATTACTTGGGCCATAAGCCTACACAGGCGTCCTCTGCCTTTTTATTTTTGGCATCAGCTTCTGCACTGGCATTGCCAATTTCCCATCGCGCAACGAACTGAAGCCCGAAGTGTGGTACTACTACAAGAGCTACTTTTACGGTTTCGGCTTCAAGCTCCACGTTGTTGTCATCCTTCTCCCTCTTCTCGTTCGCGTCGAGTAGCATTCCCACGTGCCCAAAGACGCGCCAGACTCCATTCCTGTTCAAAGAAAACAACGACTGGCGTAGTGAAGAATTCAGCGCTACCCAAGATCGAGAATGAACGGGATGCCCAGTTCATCAGTATATCGTCTGTTGGGATTGAGCGACGACTGACGCAGATTTGCAAGCAGGACGGCATTCGGCATATTAACATGGCCACCGGGAGGGATTCTTGGAGTGGGCCCTATTAATTCTTCTCACATTCATCTATACATCGACCGTCCTCGATCTTGCATGTACAAAATTGGGTTAGCAGTCAGGGGGGTTTAAGGTTCTAGCAATTAGGGTTATGAGTCTTGGGGATAGCAAACGAATGATCAAGAAAATACTGGATCCCAGTATTCAAGTCGAGCAACAACTGCTGAATCTGTATATCCTTGGACCCAAGGCGCTAGCGAACTGCTTCCACGATGATGAGTGCCTGTACATCGATTAGTCGTTCCTTGTATGCGAGATGTGCTTGAGCTGCCAGGATACACAGCGTAGACAATATTGGGACAACTTCTGGTTTCAGAGGCACCGCACCTCACGACCGATTCTGTTATAGGATTTGTCAATGCGGTAAAAGCTGCATTACTGATAGAGTATGTCAACGAGGTTGTTCCAAAGAGAAGATTGCTCAAACGTACTTCGCTACGTGTGGTGTACAGCGTCTTTGCGAGGGCGCTTGATCATAGTGTGGTGAATTTGCCACTTTGCGCGACACATCCCTTAACGGGCCTGAAGTACGAAAGCTAATGCGATTCGCTTGTCGGTATACCGGAAGGAATGGTACAGACACCATCTGATAACCCAATTGTCTTCCACTGAATCCTTCAGGTGCCGTCCGCGAGCGTAGAATAATTGCAGCTCTGCAGCTCCCTTGTGCCAGATGTGCAAGATTTCTCGAAGTAGCGCTGATGCGGTAAAGTGGTTGTAGCTGTATGGTTGCTGCACTTCTCCCTCGCCTTTGTACTGGATGCGCAGGTCTTCCAAGTTTCCGCTGAGCCGTTGTCGGCCTGCTGCCGCTTCATCCTGTATATGTGTCAGCCGTATAACACTACCGATGATCTTCCAGCACCGACCAGTATCATTCTGTATATCCTCTCGTCATTTTCACAACCCTCAAGCAGCTTCAGTCTGGCGAAGAACTCCCACTTCGTTCTGCTAGGCGCAATAAACGTTAGTGAGGAGTAGCTAGACGTCATCTGACCACAGCTAGCCAGGATCGTCCTATATATAGACAGGACGACAAACAGCGAGTGATCTTCTCGTGTCTTGTTATCCGAAACGACCCATAGTCGGCATAGTCAGAAGGAAGTCCTGAATATCTAGAACCCCACTTCTGTATAACCCAACGTATGCAGGTAGCCGCTAGGAAACGCGAGCAAAGGGGCTCGACCAAGAACAAAATTGTTGGCCTAGACGTAGAATCAGAAATCGAGTTTGACCATCACTTCAATTTTGTGGTGAGTTTTTTTGGTTGCTTGCCGGACTGAAATACTTCTGAAAACAAGACCAAGCCGGAGTTGAGCGCAAAACTTCGCTTGTCACACATTTGTACGACACAATCGTTGCTTCTATCACGCTCGAAGTGACGGCCTGGTAGTAAAGTCCTCCGACTATATTGTCTGAGAAATGAGCTGTGTTTGTGATCTCGTTCAGATAACAGTGCCAACTTTTCTGGCATCAAGTCGTCTTCAGCTAGTTAAGTATGTATTTTTGAGCTAACAATCACCTTTATGACCGGAAGCTCTACTTGAGCCATTGCACATACCTTCCCGACGGTATCGCCAGTATTTCGGCAGGATACCATTGTATAGATAGAAGGATGCAGAAGGTGAGGATTATTCAATGCTCTCAGGATCGGATCGATGGTTTTCCTGGAGAAGCGAAAGTCATGAAGTCCACCGCACTAGCTTTTACTGCCTACAGGAAATCATTACAATTTCCGTGTGCAATCCCGAAGAATCTGACATGAGGCCCGACATAAGACTATGTGCAACTAAAGAAATGCCATCCAGGGACTTGCTCGCGTTTGTAAGCGACAAATATGATACCGGGGTTTCATGAGCGCGCATCTCATTAAACGTTTACATCCCACGTGACTAGATTACCACGACCGCCACATGTAGGCAACGGCTAAGTTACCATCTTGTGCAGGCCTTGAAATATCGTGAAGATTCTTGTGTCGGCTGCAATATGTGTAAAAGGTTTCTGCAATAATTACTTAAGGAGTAACTCCTTGAACAATCAGAGAAGACAAAGGAATTCTACGAGAAGTCCATACATGCCATCTCTTCCTTTCTTTGAACAAGTGGGATAGCGTCTGCCATCATGAAGCTTGTTAGTCCATAGCATCTCGTTGGCAACAAGACATTAGAGCTAGTCTAGTTCATCAGCGAGTTTTCACTAACATTCCCGAAGACTCTTGTGGATGTCAGAGACCTAAGTCACTCTACTTAATGCAGACTAGAGGTCGTCCTGTGAGACTTTTGCTAGTCCAGTTCGTCATCACACAGCAATCCTCTGAGTCTGTCATGAATGCTCCCAATAGTGGCGTCTCTCTACTATATATCGATTGTATTAGCGTCGTCTCAGGTTACAACAATCTAAGAACGAATCCATTTACATGTTCATAGGTCCCATTAAAGATCTTGAACAACTCCACGACTTATGTAGCAAAGTCACCATACCGGTAGCAGAGCTTGCTTCTGACCGGAATACAGCGCGAGTTATATGGTTTACGACAACACAGGACATCGCAACGTCTCGGACGAAGTCTGTGCCTATATTGCATCATAATATAGACCGTGCTGAACGTACATGTTTATCCCAGTAGGATGTAAGCCCTGCTATCCAATGTACACAACCTCCCGACCTCAACATCTTCTCCGATTCGGCTAGACTCTTCGAGCTGAGCTCCAACTCCCCAAGCTCAGAAAGAACAGTACTAATCGAGTAATGGATCACCCTAGTCGTGTGACCAACCCCGAAAGGGTACTCTTCGATTAGCTGGAGCGATCCTGTCCAGTACCTAAGCGCCGTCGACCAGTTTCGACGGAGGTGGGCGATTCTTGCCATAGACACTTGTAGACGCAATTTCTGGAAGCTGGTGAGGTGGTAACCGCGTTGAGAGCACTCCTGTATCTGTTCGAGGACCTCTTCCGCTTCCTTGGTCGATGACTGTCTCAAATATGTTTCTGCCAGTGATAGATTAAGCCGTGTCAGCCACGGAGAGTTCTTCGAATGCATAGCTCGAAGCTGGCCAAGTCCGACGCTCAGAAGTTCCCTTGCCTTGCCTGGGTTGTTCAGCTCGCAGTACACATCTCCCAAGTTGCATAAGAGATCGACGTGGCCTGTATTGAGAACATCGTTAGCGTCGGCCTCCGTCAACATATCTTCGAGATACTCTCGAGCCGCGGCAAAGTCTCCCTGATAACGCAGAGCATTGGCAATAGTAACATTGACCTCGCGCATTGTGAGGCGCTCCAACGTGGAAAGTTTTTGTGGACTTTGCGATATCCACTTCCTCAAATGCGTTGCCGCTTTTCCAGGATCATCTCGTTGTAAGAGCATCTTTGCCCAAGCGACTTGTACTAGACCGAGCTGGGCATGCGTCCTGTGAAACACGTGCTGTCCTTCAACGTGCTCTGGAATGCTCGAGCAGAACGGTTCGAGAGCATCGTACGAACGATTGGGCTTTTTGAGTATCCGATAAGTGACACTTTCTCGGAATGCCGTAAGAGCGCGCATGTATAAACCATCGCCGTCAGGGTTCATGCGCTCAGCCACATCCACGACATGTCTCTACCAGACTGGATCAGAAAAGCTAGATGCGGAGAGAAGGGCTGAGACTACTTGTGCACTGGATTCCCAAGTCATGAGCTGCATCGCGTCAGAGGTTTCAATGTCGGTCAGGAGATGCTTAAGATGCGGAAGTTGTGCTTTTCCAATCACACCGAACCTGAACGAGTCATCAGTACAAAGTCTTCTTCGCTAAGTTTGTACCAGGTCGTCATGCCTAGGCTCCAGATGTTGATCACGAGGAAAGCCATGACAAACAAGCAGCAGAGCTTGATATTTCCAACAAATCTTCGCATTGTCTGGCAGTCGTGCGATTATGCGATCACGAGTGTATAAAGTCATAGAGAGCTCCTGGAAATCTGGATTTGCGTGCAGCAGAGAAGCTGTGACCAGAATCTCAAGAGCGGCATTGAGCCTTCCCTCATCCGAGCAAATCTCGATGAGATGCTCGTTGATACCACTTTCTGAAGGCGATATCTCGTCGATTTCTCCATGCTTATTCCACCGCTTGTGAGGAGTACCTCCTCGTATAAGCACGTCTTTTTGTATGACAAATACGTCCAGAAAACACAAGAGAACAAGAAGTAAGCTCGAGTCATCCGAGTCTAGCACTACGGTATTTGATTTATCCGGGATGATCGCTTCCTTAGCGGACGAAATCCAGTCAGAAAGGACATGCCATACAGAGTGGTGCTCCTGCACTAGTCCTGTGCCGAGTCGATGGTCCAGTCGAGGATTTGATCGACTGCCTGGAGAACCTTGCGTATCGCCTTCAAGGAAGGAAGGTGTCAGGAGAGCTTTTACCGTTAGGCATTGTTGTAGTGATAGGCCAATGCTTACTTTGATCTTCATCTTCGGCTGTGCGTGAGTGAAGGGCGTAATCACCCGAAAAAGGTTGAGCACCAAGTGCTAAAAAGTCTAGTACCTTCCAGTAACGTCAATCTTAGTCACAAGGCGACTATATGGCATTAAGGAACAAGAGGAGCATTGAGGAAGCGAAATATAGTACTAACCTCGGTTTCGCTTTTGATGTGCTTGCATTTCGAGCGGCGTTCTGTTGAGATTGAGGCAAGGATGACCATTCGACCGTTGTCCGAGATAAGCACCGCTGATGCTTGTAATGGAGTGAGAACTCGTTCTTCGTATCGAAGTCGACAATGAGGTTTCTGACACTGGAAATGAAATCTGTAGGAAGTTTGTCGCTATGTATGGGTGAGCCTCAACTTTCCCAAGGAAAAGTGGTCCACTTTACTAACAGGCCCTAAACTTCTGAAGTATCGCATTTGGCGAACGGCGTGTATCGCACGATGTCGCCGGTGAAGGTTGGATGACTACTTAAGGTTTGCAACGCCGACTTTCTACTTTCCGGGCTGCATCGTTCCCAACTACGCTCGTCAGACGAAGTTGCTTATCCGGAACAGGAGGTTCTTACAGGTATCCTTTGCCGAGTAGTAGTACAACGCCAGCCTGCTCGTCGCAACACTCAACGATATCCTCCCAGATATGACCACGCTTCATCATGGAGTTGACCCGTGTTTTGATGGAAGCAACACTCTGACCATGACTCATTTCGTGATTGGTTATCAAGGACACGATGTCGTGAGTGGCAGTGTTCCTAACATGAAACCTGCTGAATGCCAGACAGAGTAATCTCTGAACAATCTTATGCATCGCGTTGTTCCGCTCGCTGTGTACGAAGGCTTGGTATAGAGTGATACGAATATCGTCTGGTGCGTCGGCTAGAAGCGGAGAACGAGCCGTGTCGAGCTGGGACAAAAGATTCAGTGGCTCGATGCGCCAATCGTCACCTTTGTGACCGAGCAAGTTCTGTATGTCCTCATCAGGGTACGCTGTGGCAAGCGATGCAATGACAGACGAGATGTCTTCCGTGGCTGCAGCCTGTGATATTCGCTGTCGTTTACGGTTTCAAGGACTCTTCTCTATTGATGCAGAGTGTGAAGAAACGAGGTAACTCGATGGCGATGGTAGAGGCTAAAGCTGGGAGAAAGTTTCTGAGAACTGGCTTTCTGACGGTGGTGATGGAGAAGAAGTGTGTGGGACAGTCGAAACAGCGGCGAGCAGCCACGAGACCTGTAAAATGCTATTTAACGTAGCTAGCTCTCGTTAAAGCGGCACATGAACATACCTCCTGCGGTGACACTTGGCTGTATAGACGAGCTTTGAGCTTTTCACAAAGACACTTTGGCTCGGCCATGGATTACCTACGGACAGTGGGGCTATATTTACGTCAAATCCAAAGCATGGGAGGGTTTAATACTTGGCCCAGAACGCACAAGCTAATACCCGCTATACTACTTTGGGCGAATGACGGAACGATGCCCAGCATATGTGGGGAAAAGCGTTATGTGTAGGACTTGCACCTACGAGTCAGTATCACAGGCAAAATTGGCGTCTATCAACATAGTCCCGCACGCAATTGCAATGAAAGTGGAGATAGAATTGCTTGATCTTTGTTTCGGACGAACACACCGAGCTGTACAGAACTAACAAAATTTCTGTAGCCACCACAAGAACTTTGCTGTCAACATCAGGTACGAGGGGATGACTCTACATAGTTCTTCTCGAAGCCACGTCGCTTCTGGTCATATAGTACAACAGGTCCACACATGGTCAATGAAGCCATGAGTTTCACAGTTTTAGTATGTAGGTCCTAATCATTAATTGAATTAATGTCGAGATTATCTACCGCAGCATTAGTAATTTCTAAAAGTGATAGGTAAGGCCCTATGACCAAGAACACACCATGTGGAAGCATAGACTTAAATTTTTTACAGAATCACCCCTTGAGTACTCCCACACACCTTCCAAGAATGTGGTACTGCCAACAAACACTTTGTTCCAAATCATAGTTGTGTATAGACTCGAATCACCAGCACCAGCACCAGCAACACTACCATCAACTTTTGAAAACTGCGTTGCAGCCAGGAAGCTCCAATCCTCGCCTTGTATGACGAGAAGCGACACTACGGGGCTTTGCCCAAATACGGTACCGATGTTTAAATTCCGCAAAAGCCCACACAGCTATCTGCGTTTGGACTGATTCGCATTACGTCCCGATCAGCTTGGTTTCGATATTGACAGCAATTGGAGCATATCGGACAGGGGTGCAATGAGTTCGATTTATCAAGGCTGTATACTTGTGAATGTGATTGATCACCAAAGTTGGAAGCCTCAGTATTATAGCAAGGTTAACCTTACGACTCATGGAGGCAGCTACATCAATTCTGGGGCGAAGGTCACTAGGTTGAGTTAGAGCAGTTGTGCTAATTGACAGTTCCATTTTGACTCTTCTAACAAGTACAACCTACAGCAATTTGGATCCCATAACTTCATTGTAGGTGCATAATTCGAGGGACTTCTTTTAGCAGGGGCATATAAACTCGGCAGCTCCAGGACGCTTCGGAATGACTGTCAGTTTTACATTTCTGGGATTTTACACCAGTTCCAGAGCTTGCTTGACCGTGAGGGGTCGACCAAGTCTTTGCCGACTACATGCGTCATCGTAAAGCAATCGCGCCGAGAGAAGATTCCATGGTGAAATGAAAAGGGGGTCAGTGAGGATTGAGGTTTGATACGTTGTGTTAATATAGTGACACAGAGAGGGATATGACCACTGAAATATCTTCAACCCTGATGGCAGGGTTTCAAAGCCATCATCAAAGTCCCCAATATTACTTTTCATACATTGATGGTCTCGTGTAAAATGTGTTCGCATCAGCACTCGGGAAGTCTTAAAATGCAAACTTATCAAACCCGTCCTGTAACGTTGAATTTTTTTTGGACTACTTGATCTTGACTTCTTATTTTATCTTCGAGACTGAGTAGTGCCTGTCTCACAACTACAGTTTGACACCTCTTGCCCTGGATATGGAGGTTTGTAGAAAGTATAGTCAGTTTTGGAGAGAGACTAAACAGTTGTGGTGTCGATTATTATTATTTGCACGGTCGAATCCCCCACACAATATACTCTCTTCTGGTATTGTGCCGTGTCTTTTCCTCTTCCGGCCAACATCTGTTCGCAGAAACGGATCTATTGCGAAGGGAAAGCTGTGTTTTCGAAGGTCGATCGGATTGTACAGTGCTTGAAAGTACTGTCTCTGCCCATTCGAACGGTAGTTATATCTCTTGTCCTCGCTGAGTGTTTCAGGAGAATCCCGCTCGTTATACTCGAATTATCCATCGAGTGCTGCTCCTTGATCATCTGACCGTAGGTTGTGCCACACCTTCTTTCTACAGTGCCAGTCAAGGGAGCCTTTCTCGGTGGAGGACTTTACGTAGCGTTTACGCTTTTGATCGAACGGGTGAGTGGTATTTGAGTTCTCGTCGCTGCCCTGGTTCAGCAACGTGGTCTAAAGGGCCGTGTCATCACGCGGAGGCGGCGGTATTATGCCTGGAATGCCTTACGGCGTCCTGGATCTTGTACTCGAACAGATAGACAACTAATTTGCTTTATAGGTAGGATGTCAAGTTCGCTCCGAAAGATCATTATTCGAAGTTGACAATATTGCGGCTCGTGTTAGATTTACGTAAAAATATTTGCGTATGGTGCGGACCATATCTCAGATCTATCAAGCTATAGCCGATACTATGAAATCTACGCCTGCCTCAAGGATAACGAGACCATGCACAGGATTCCCGAGTTTTGTCCCCCCGATTATTATATCGCAAGCTGACCCTGATATCAGGGTCTCCTCGGTTCCATTGTCGCCCGGTTGGCGTCTAGCAAGACAATTGATCGATCAACATGATTCCAAAGTCATCCCGTCGCAAGCGAGTTTCAGATACTCAGCTACATACAGTGCCAGGGCCTAAGCTCTACACCCCATCCGTTGAGCACATCGAAAGCAACGACAACGCATCAGAACCGACAGTCCGACAAACAATCCTTTCCTCAATCTGTTCGCAGCTTGGACGCACTTCGGTCACGCGATCATTTTGGGCGTTCTGCCAGATAGCCGACATAGAGCGCTTAAGTTTTATTGCTCGGCAAGATAGCTTCATCATTGAATACATTGAACAACAATGCGAAGCCACAATGCCACAATGTAAGCCATTCCCGCAAACTACATTCTGCAAACCATCAATTCTCCCAGGGTGTCAACATGAACGATCTTCAAGAGTAAGCGACGCAGGATCGAGTAACTCGAGTTGGAGTAGGAACAGTCGAGATATCAAGGATGTAAGTAACTCAGTCTCTCAAAGCATTACAGGA
>Ga0160427_10000533_pt1 | contig 22916 bp, 27 predicted proteins | sample SolpanmetagenomL_FD_108194 | JGI IMG/M metagenome (GOLD analysis project Ga0160427, IMG submission 108194) | Solar panel surface microbial communities from Lawrence Berkeley National Laboratory, California, USA - L | ecosystem: Engineered > Built environment > Solar panel > Unclassified ...
CCACAGGCCATGCGCAAAGCGCGGCGGCGCGCAGAAGTGATCGCTGAGGCAGCCGGTCACCGGATTGTGGGTGTGCTGAATGCTTCCGACACCTGGGACATGCCAGTGAGCATCGTCCATTTGCAGTCAGACTGGAGGTCGCAGGAGGTGCAGCGTGCACCCCGTGCCCGGGCCAGCTCACTGGACGCCGGTGTTCACTACAGTTCGGTGAATACCCTGACAGTACAGATGACCGTGGATTTCCAACTCGAAGAGCGAGTGGATTCAGTGGTCCGATACTCGGTCACACCCAGCGCCACGATCGATCCGCCGTAAGCTCTGGACCATGCAGCCCCACGCCGCTTTACTTCGCCGCGTCTTCCTCCTGATCAGCCTGATGGCCCTCTGCCTGACCACGCTCTGGAGCGTCTCTGTGTACCGGCACGAGTCGAAGCACACGGGCGAGCCCCTTCCGGTCCTGACCCTGGCACAGCTGGCCGCGCATCCACAAACGCTGTCAGGGTACGTTCACCTTCGAGGCGCAGTGCCCGACTTCACCAGGATGATGGTCGAAGAGCATTTCTGCCACCGCTTCAGGTGCAAAGACCACTTTTTACCGCTCTTCGAAGCGGGTCATGCTGGAACCCAGCGCGTTCCAGTCCTCTCGCTCATCAGGACTCTTCCAGGCGACGTGAACGAAGCGAGGCACCCCTTCGACTTACGCGACCCGGTGATCGAGGGGGCAGTCAATCCAGATGGCCTGTTCCCGAGCCAGATTCATGATCTGCGCGCTCGTGGCGTTCTGGTCGACGAGCAGACCGTGGTCTTCGAGCGCAAGGCTCTTCAGGGGAAGGTGCCACCCGCCGACAGTGTTGACGCGCTGATCCCGTGGTTGATTGGAGTGCCGATCGCTTTGGTGACAGGGCTGATCGCCTTTGCCGGACTCCGCCCACGTCAGAGGCAGGTTTGAACCCATACCCGCAGCAGACGAAATATCGGGGTTCAGGAAGATGGTCCATCCCGAGGCTGGCTGTCCATTTCACTGATTCGACCAGGTTTACAGGTTCGTCAGCAGGATCGGAGCTTCGGATCGGCTCTGGCGGATCAGCCTGACTCGACCAATTAAGGTCACGCCACCCCAAATGTTTACCACGCGCTCTATAGTTTGGAGAGCGTTTTATCGCTCAACACGGTCTGGGAAATGCGGTAGGTAAGGGCTGCTCGTTTACTGTTTGAAGAAGCGTCATTCTCCGATTGGACTTTCATGGGTGAAAGCCTTGCACGACACAGATTGATCTTGGAGGCGTGATGAAGAAATTCGTTCTGGTTTCGGTGGTCTTGGTCTCCACAGTCTCCCTCACCAGCTTAGCCAGTGCGCAAAGCCTGAAGCAGAAAGACATGATCGCCCGTGATCTCCCGAAAGTCGCTGAGCTGGCTGCCACCACTAATCAGGCTTGTGGAACCAAGATCTCCTTCAAATTAGATTACTCGACGTACGCTGACGTCCTGAACGACGTGAACAACCAGAGCCCCTGGGCGTACTTGGCCAATGTGACGGACGCGTTTCAGAAGATCTGCACGACCGACGCCGGTAAGCAGGCGGTGCAGGCGAAGATCAAAAGTGTCATCGTCTCGCACGCCTCGAAAGAGTCCGAAGTACTGACGGGGACTGTTTTCCGTTACGGCGTGCCATACAGCGGCCATAGTCCTGCAACCATCGTCGATTGGTTGCAGAACCATCTTTAAGGTCGTGTTGCTTTAACTGGGTCGGGGGAGACTGATTCGCCATGACCGACGCGAAGCCCTACCACCGCTTTCCGCTCAGCGACCGAGATGTGGATGTGCAGGAATCGCTCCATCAGCGCGGCATCCAGATCAGCGATGAGACCTTTCGCGAATGGTGTATCAAGTTCGGACCCCTCTTCGCTGAAGATGTACGCCACCGGGAACCCCGACAGGGTTCCCGGTGGCGTTTCGACGCTGCACGGCATTCTGTGAGGGTCTCCCTGTTGACATCTCTGAAATGTCTGCCAAAGTGTGCTCATGACGAAACCGAGCAAAAAGCCTGCTGCTCCCGCCAAGACCGCTGTCGCTACGCCGGCCGCGAAGACTCCCGCCAAGGCCAAGGCTGTGGCTCCTGCTGCCGCCGGGAAACTCGGCAAGACCGAGCTGACCGACATGATCAGTGACCGCGCCGGCATCAGCAAAAGGGACGCCAGCGTCGCCCTGAGCGCGGTGCTCGACATCATGGGCGAGGCCCTCCGCTCCGGCCAGACGATCGGCCTGCCCGGTGTTGGCACCCTGAGCGTCAAGGCGACCGCGGCTCGGACCGGCGTGAAGCCCGGCACCGCCGAGAAGATCCAGATCCCGGCCGGCAAGAAGGTCAGCTTCAAGATCGCCACCGACCTCAAAAAGGGCCTCTGAGGTCACGGCCCCGAGACGCCCGGACAGGAACTCCTGTCCGGGCGCCTTCAGATCTGAGGAGGTCCGCATGAACGACGTTGCGCCGCAGGGTGCTGGTCTCGAGGAGGTGCTGTGCCCACTCAGGCAGTTGGGACCACGGCGTCCGTGCGGGCGGGGCACCCCGGCCGCCCCGGCGACCAGGACACCTGCTGCGATGACCCTCGAGGGCCTGAACCTGGAGTTCAGGGAGGTTCACGCGTTGCCTGCTGCCAAGGAAGCCGCTGCGCAACCGCAGCTGGTGCCGGTCCGGTGAGCGTTAAGGCCACCTGGGCCTAAGGTCTGTGCGACTGAACTCATCAAGCGGCTGTAGTTTTAAGGCTTGTCATACCGAACCGACCTCGCAGACGTCCAGTGGGAGGCCCTTCAACCCCATCTCCCCGAAAATCCGAAACGCGGTCATCCCTACTCGGATCATCGCTGCGTCTTGAACGGCATTCTCTGGCGCATCAAGCTCGGAACCCCCTGGCGTGAGATCCCCGAACGCTACGGTCCCTGGCGGACCTGCCATGACCGACTCGCTCGTTGGGAACGCGACGGAACGTGGCTCCGGATTCTGCAAGCCCTTCAAGGCCTTGCGGACGTCCAAAGCCGTACTGACTGGGCAGGCGCCGCAATTGACAGTACGCATCTCCGAGCGCACCGCAGTGCGGTCGGCGCACGGAAAAACGCAGCCAAGCTAGATGGACGCGACGTGATTTCCGGGGAGTGGCTCGGGCAATCGAGAGGTGGACGCACGACGAAACCGCCCCTGTGCGAGGACGGGAGCGCCCGCCCATTGAGGGTGCTCCTGAGTAAGGGATAACGAGTGGACGGTCCGTTTCTGCTGCCTGTCCTGGACGCCATCCGGGTACCGAGGTCCGGGAAGGGGCGTCCACGATCAAGGCCACCAGTTATTCGTGTGGATCGCGCTTCCGGTGCTCCCATCTATCGTCGACTTGTTGCCGCTCGTGGGAGTCGTTTCGTATGTCCCGAGCGTGAAGATGCCAAGCGGAATCGATTGAAAAAGGGCTCTTGTGGAGGGCGTCCACCCACGTTCGATGCGGAGGCGTACAAAGGAAGGAACGTGGTGGAAAGCGCGGTGAACCGGCTTAAGGATTTTCGTGCTGTGGCCACCGGATACGAGAAGCGCGGGCGGAACTTCCTCGCTGTGGTACTGGTGGCTCACTGCGCGATGTGGCTCGCTGGTCACTGATCCTGAATAGATCCATCCGGCATGATCGTGGGAAGAGGCCGCTCAAGGCGAGCTACGAGGCGCACAGGCCCACCACCACTGCCGTCATACGCATCAGTGTGCGCATCGTCGGCCAGCCACGCTTCCCCATTCCGCCACAGTAAGCTCCAGTAAGGATGCCTCGGCATGTCGGGGGGGACAAAGGGGGTACCGTCACTGATGGCATCGCAGCCCAGAGCCGTGGCCAGAAGCCGAGCCAAGGCTGCATAGATTCGTTCGTCGGGTGAGCCAGGAAAGGCGAAGACGCTCACGCCGACAGGATAGGCACCGACACCCTCGACCACGCCGAGATGAATGTCGTGGTGTTGCTCCTGTTTGCCTACGTCTTCAAACGCTTCGACTCGGATGGTCAATCTGGGCATGGTGGCAGACAATACGGCGGCAATGTCGGAGGGTTCATGACGTCGTGACAGCGCAATGTCCACCTTCGCACCCTACTTCACTTCTCCCTTTGCCGCACAGACCTTAGCTACGGAAGCACGGCGTAGAAGAAGACAGCCGTCCGTACCCAGCCCCCCCGGACGTGCTGCTGGCCCTGTCCACTATCGGCGCTCCGGCGGAACTGCTGGAGTTCTACGCGCAGCAGAACGGCTTCCCGCACTGGTTCATCCTGTACGGCACGTGGAAGTTCCTGACGGTGGAAGAAGCGTTTGAACTGACTGGTATCCTGATCAGGTCCTCGGCGTACCTCGGCATGGCCTGCTCCTGAAAACGAGCCAACATGGTGTCCAGAAGCAACGCCTCAGCGTTGCCGACGATGAGTCTGAGTCGGAATTCAGAAGGACACTGAAATGAAATTCCGGGTCGTCCAACTCCAGGCCAAGTGCATAGTTCCAGCGGGCAAGCGTCGTCATCGGCGCTGTTCTGCCCAGGACGATCGATGCGTCCACGGACGGCATCAGCAGCCTGACGGTCACTGAGATGTTCCAGGTAGTGCATAACGATCACCAGCGCCAGACGCCAGGGGGAAGACCTGGTTGGCCACGAGCAGGAAACAGATGACGAAAGTGTTCGTCGTGGTAGGGCGAACCAGATTCATCGCGCAGTTTCAGCATCACGCTTCCCTGGGGAGAGGCTGCGCGAGCGGTATGGATAGTAGCTTTTGAAATTGGGCCGACCACTTCCAGTTTGAGGGTCATAGATCATGATGCGCGTTTTGCCTGGCCTGAAGTCGCCGACAGTATCCATACCTTGTCCAGAGGCCACCGGGAGCCCCGTCGGGGTTCCCGGTGGCGCAGCTCTTCCACAAAGATGGGTCCGAACTTGATATACCATGCGTGGAGGGTTTCTTGACTGACCTCAATGATACGCTGATGGAGACGTTCCTGAACGTCTCGGTCACTCAGGGGAAAGCGGGTGGTAGAGCCAGACGGCATGCTAAATGATGGTCATGGGGAAACAGTGGCGGTCAGGCTTGGCGTCGGTCACGGCGGGTCAGCCTCCCCCGACCCAGTTCAGGCAACACACCCTCTCGCTACATCAGATCTATGGAATCCAGCCCCTGGAAGCTGGCACCAGATATTTAGATTGCTTCACACTGTATCTCTACCTTCAGTTGCGGGTAGAGGAGCCGCGCCGAGTGGCATGACCAAGCTTATTCATGTACATCCGCTCGTCAGCCAAGCTGATCAAGCGCCACGGATCCTGGCCTTCATCTGGAAAGTACGATACTCCGATGCTGGTACTGAGAGGGCCGTGCTCCGTCGTCATCTGTGCCAGCGCATACCGTAACTGGGCCACCATCTGATCGCCTGTGTGCGCCTCAGGAAGAGGCAACAACGCCAGGAATTCATCGCCGCCCAACCTGAAAATCTGTCCTTCATCTGCGACCTGGAGAGTTAATGTGTTCGCCAGGTGCTGCAGGGCCTCATCTCCTGCTGCGTGCCCGTGTCGGTCGTTGATCCCCTTAAGATCGTTCAGGTCCAGAAACATTAAAGCGTGCGACCCGGTCAGGTTTTCAACCGCTTGATTCAAGCTGGCCCGATTCAACAGGCCGGTCAGAGCGTCATGACTGGCTGCCCATTCGAGCTGCTGCTGAATCGCCACTTGAGCGCTGCTGTCATTTTGGATGGCCACGAAGTAAGCCAGCTCTCCCTGCAGGAACAGAGGAGTGATGTGCATTTCGAACCAAAGTTCCTCACCTGCACGGTTGTAGTTCAGGATCAACTGATGAACTGAACGCCCTTCTTTCAGGGCCTCCCACAGGTTTTCTCTATCCTCCGGATCGGTCGCTGGCCCTTGTAAAAATCGGGGATTGCGTCCGATGACTTCCTCGGGAGAGTAGCCGGTCACGCGACAAAATGCTGGATTGACGTACACCAGTCGTTGCTGGGCATCGGTAATCAAGACGCTGATCAATGCCTCTTCCAAGGCTAAAGCGCGGACACTTTCACTCAATCTTGCGAGCCCTGCCACACCCTCGGGCGTGCTCTCCGGCATGACCGCCCCTTGCATCATTTTTAAGAATAAATCGGTCAGCTCAGGATCGAAATGACGGCCAGCCTGGGCGCTGAGCTCGTTCAGCGCCTCTTGTGAAGTCCAGGCCCGTTTATAGGGTCGTTCGCTGATCAAAGCGTCGTAAACATCGGCTAGGGCGAAGATCCGGGCCAACAAGGGGATTTCGTCTGCTTGTGATCCTGAAGGATACCCGGAACCGTCCCAACGTTCGTGATGTCCACGAACCACCTGTAACGCCTCGTCGCTCAGGAAGCCCAGCGCTGAGGAGAACTGGTCTCCATTGACCACATGGTCCTGCATGGTCCGCCACTCTTCTGGGGTCAGCGACCCTGGTTTCAGGAGGATTGAGTCCGGTACCGTGATCTTGCCGACATCGTGGAGATACGCTCCAAGGCGCAGCGCTTCCAGCGCATATGGAGGAAGTCCCGCGGCGGCCCCGAGGCGCAAGGCAAGATCAGTGACCCGGTCGGTATGCCCTTTAGTCTCGTGGTCCTTGACTTCCAGCATCAGTCCGAGCGCCCGGACAGCTGCTTCGCGAGCGGAATGTGCTTCCTGTTCGGCTACCTTCTGGTCATGAATGTCGGTACAGGCACCCGTCCAGACGACGTCCGTATCCGGCTGGGGTGCCTTGGCACCCTGGGTAAGATACCAGCGGTAGAGGCCATCTGAACGCCGAAGACGATACTCGACCCGGTACGGTGACCCCGTGGCGACCGCTTCCATCCAACGGGCGACGGTGGGGGCGACGTCGTCCGGGTGTAAAGCAGCCTCGAATCCGAAGTGACCTGGCGCGTCTCCTTGGTACCCGGTGTAGGTTTCCCAGCGCGGGTTGACGTGGGTCCAGACACCGTCTGCCCTGGCCGTCCAGAGCATGATCGGTAAGGCCTCAAGAAAGTCGAGGGCGTTCATCGCACGTACCTTGGAAGGGGGGGAAGGAGGCCAGGGAAAACAGGCATAGAGCAGTGTAGATACGGGCCTCATCGGCAACATACGAACCTGGTAAAGATCAGCAACTCTAGCGGGGGAAATTGAGAAGACGCTCGGTGAGCAGAAAGAGCCACGGCCCTGACGCTGATGCGCGGGCCGTAGCTTCGTTAACGCACGGGCTTCGGGGGAAGTCCTGCAAGCAGTCTACAGCCGACGTCTCACACCACCCTGACGGCTCAAGTTGTCCATCACCTCAGTTCTACCCGCTACCGTTTCCCGTCTCTCCCAAACCCAACGCGGCCCGAGGTGAAGCCAGTGCTGTACAGCGTCTTGGTACAGCCGGTACTTACCTTCCTTGTCTCAAACGTTGGTTGTCATACCGGTTCACTCGGCTGATTTGGAATGAAAGTTCTTGAATTCGCATGAATTTGAGAGAGCTTGATCGTACTGAGGGCGTTGCTGCCTCCCGGGCCTCTTCTATTCCATCTGTTACAGTTACGTCATGACCAGAACAGTGCAGGTCCGTTTCGTCCCACCCAAAGACATCACAGTGAAAGTCAATCAGGGAATCACACGGACCCGGGTCTGGGACGGCGAAAAGCTCGCCGAGTTTCTTCAGGCTGGGTTGGAACCCCTGCTGTCGACAATGATTGACGACCTGGAACTTCAGGTGGTGGTCGCCAAGGCGTCAGACATCCGCTTCAACTGGAAGCCTGAGAACCTCGGAGCGCTGAGGGAACAGATCGGCGAATTGATCGCCACTGTGATGGAAGACATTGAGGTCGACGACTTTCTCAGCGAGTAGAGCTGGCACTCTTGAATGACAACAGCGTCTCAGTCACGCTGCACGTTCAGGGTGTATCCGGAGCCTCGCACCGTCCGGATCAGTCCATACCCGCCAGCTTCAAGGAGCTTGGTGCGCAGATTAGCCATATGAACCGCAAGCAGATTGTCATTTCGCCGAGTCTGCTCTCCCCAGACCTCAGCGAATATGTTCTCTTTCGAGTGCAACTGATTGGGTTTGTCTAATAACAGGTGCATCAGCTGGAATTCTGTAGACGACAGTGGGACGGTCTTACCCGCGTACTTCACCAGACGTTGAGCCGTGCTGATTTCCAACGCACCGAACTTCCTTACATCACTGGTGAACCGCTTTAGCTGCACGGCAATCCGGGCCAACAGTTCCCCAGGGTTGAAGGGCTTGATCAGATAGTCATCCGCTCCCAGATTGAGCAGCTCGACTTTCGAGCTGAGCTCTCTCTGCGCAGTCAGAATGATGACTGGAAGCACACTATGCTGCCGGACGCGCTTGAGTACGTCGTGTCCTTTCCCATCTGGCAATCCGAGGTCAAGGAGGACCAAATCCGGTGCATCTTCACGAATTCGGATCAGCCTAGACATCACACTGGAGGCGTGAATGACACGGTATCCGGCGTCTTGCAGATCGAGCTGGAGAAGGGTGGCGATATCTGGATCGTCTTCGATGATGAGCAGGTGGTGGGCGGTCACTGATTCATTTTCCCGGAATCAGGAACCAGCGATCAAGAGCCCTACGAGCCCACCTCGAATCTTACTTAGGTCCAGCGCTGACCAGCTGCACAAATGTCTCGCACAAGTGCGGATCGAAATGCCGACCCGCCTGCGCTCCAATCTCCTTCAGCGCTTCTTCCTTCGTCCAGGCCACCTTATACGGGCGCTCACTCGTCAACGCGTCATACACATCACACAGTGCGAACAGCCGCGCCAGGAACGGAATCTGCTCCCCCCGCAGGCCCCGTGGGTATCCCGTTCCGTCCCACCGCTCATGGTGCCCGGCAATCACCTCGCAGGTCGCCGGCGGCAGGAAGCCCAACACCTCGGCGAAGCGCTCCCCCTCGCTGACGTGCGCCTGCATGGCGGCCCACTCCTGAGCGTCCAACTTCCCCGGTTTCAGCAAAATCTGATCCGGGACGGCCAGCTTCCCGATGTCGTGCAGATAGCCGCCCCAGCGCAGGGCTTGTAAATCACTGGCCGCCAATCCTACGTGGGTCCCCAGGTGCAGTGCCAGGTCGGTGACCCGGTCAGTGTGTCCACGGGTCTCATGATCCTTGTATTCCAGGCCGAGTCCCAGGGCCCGCAGGGCCGCTTCTCTCGCTGAGATCGCGGCCTCTTCCGCCGCCAGCCGGGCAGTGAGGCTGGTCAATGTCTCCGATACGGCCGTGAAGAGTCCAGCCTCATCCATGCCCCAGGCGTGCGGGACGAAGGTGTGCATCAGGAAGGCACCGATCAGGACGCCCTGCCGGTCCCGGACGGGCGTGGCGGCGAGCGAGCAGACGCCGAGGTCGGGAAATCCCGCCGTCTCTGAGGAGAGCTGGGTATCGTCGTAGAAGAGTGGGACGTGTACCTTGCGGAGGGCCTGCATCAGTGGGGTCTCGGCGGGCAGGCCATGGGCGAGGATGGCATCCATGCCTTCGCCTTCGGGGAGATATCCGGCGGCCGCGCGGGCGTGATACGCGGGGGTCAGGCCATCGGTGTGGAAGTAGGCGGAACCGGCGGCGGCCGTGCGGTCCACCAGTTCTTGCAAGATCGGGGTGACGGCGCTGGCAAGGTCCGGGGCGTCAAGCGCCCGGCGCATCAGGCGAACGATCGACTCGGACGTGAATGAGCGCTGCTCATTCAAGCCAAACACAGGGCTCTGCGATAACGCACTCATGTGGACTGGACCTCGCAAGATGGTGACTGACGCATCCTCTCGATTCTGCTCTCCGGAAAATAACAGCACTCTGACGTTAAATCGGGGACGCTGCGAGTGTGAAGACGCGGCTGGGCTCAGCAGGTCACCAGAAGCAAACCACACCCCGAGCGGCCGCGGGTGGCCCACGCCCTTACCTCGACCCTGATCCGGTCGGGAGTTGCTGCCATATGCTGAACGCATGACCTATCGTGCTGAAGTTCTGCTGCTGAAGTTCGATGAACTCGGCACGATGTTAGGGAACTTCGAAACCGCTACTCAGGCGAGGGCAGTCTGTGCTCAGTTCGAACGCGGTTCCCTCTTTTGGTCGCAGCCCTGGGAGGTACAGGGGAAGAAGCGTTGGTACTGGGTGATCAGACACGAATGAGTCGGATGTACTGGACGGTGGTGGAGGCGGTAGACCTGCTGTTCGAGGTGTACCTGGTGGATCTGGGGAGACAAAGCTTGATGGTCCCGGACCCGATTATCTTCGGAGCCTTGGCGCGGGCACTGTACAAGCAGCCGAAGATGCTCGAACAGGTCTGGCACGCCTGGGAGGCCCAGCTGGTCGATGCCGGTTGGTCACAAGCGCACCGGGACCAGGCACGGGACTGGCTCGACGCCGTGGTCATCGGTGGGATGACCCTGCCGTGAGCATGCTGGGAACATCTTTTAAGATCAGGCCATGCCCTTCCAGATAGAGATTTCCCTGATCTCGACCGCCGGCCAGCACCGTGGCTCGGCAACTTTCAGCACGCCTTCGAAGTTCGGAACGCCTGCCAGGACCATTATTCAGGACGCCTGGATCATCGACCACCACCTGATGCCACGGGGGAAGCAAGGTTCGGCGCGAGGGCGAAGTGGCTGAAAGAGTTGGCTGCGGTACGGTGCCGCACTACCCTGTTCGAATGCGGCCCTTCTTGACTCCTTCCGAAGCAGCTGGCCTTCTGGCCAAGGCTTGGGCCGCCGATCAGGGAGCGATGGGGTGGGTGGACCCCGTGACGTTAGAAGCGCTCGCCTGGGCCCTCGCTGCCCAACGGAACTACCTGGAAGCCACCTGGGAAGCCTGGAGCGGAGAGCTGGAAATCAACGATTGGGCAGCGGCATGGGACTGGCTCGATACTGTGGTGATCGGGGGGATCGCAGAGCGGTAGACAACAAAAAGCCCTGGCTCGGTGACCCAGAATGAACCTGACCATCCGTAGTGTGACGGACTTGGTCCAATACACGAAAAAAGCCGTGGCCTTCTTGAGCAGGACAGCGCCCATGAGGACGCTTGCTCGCTTCTTTGCCAATGAAAGCTGATGCGCTTCCAGTTCATCGAAGCACACCGGCAGGAGTTTCGCCTGGATGTGATGTTCGTGGGCAGAACGGACGCGCTTAAGCACGCCTGCCCGCTGCCGCGTGTTGGACGTCACCAAAAGCGGCTCCTTCACTTGGCAAAGAAGGCCGATCAGCACGCGTACTATCCACGACGCTGCCCTGACTGCTGAGATTCAGCAGATTCATGTCATCAGCAAAGGTCGGTACGGCGTACACATAGTCCACGCAGAGCTGCGCGAGCAGGGCCAGCCCTGCTCGCGTCGGCGGGTGGCCCAGCTGATGACGGCGGATAGCCTGAAAGGCAAAGACCGCAGGAAATACAAGGGCACGACCAACAATGACCACGCCCATCCCATCGCAGACGACCTCGTGGAACGGAACTTCGACGTTGAACAGCCGAATACCGTCTGGGCCGCCGATATATCTTTCCTGCCAACCCGTGAGGGCTGGCTGTACCTCTTGACCTCTTGGTCATCCTGGATTTGTATTTGCGGAGAGTGGTGGACTGGGCCATGAGTGACCGGCTGACTACGGATCTGCCGCTGGCAGCCTTGCAGATGGCTTTTACAGGCCGGAACCCGCCACCGGGGGTCATCCATCATTCGGATCGCGGGTCGCAATATACGAGCCGCCTGTACCAGGCGGCTTTACAGGAAGGCAGGGCGGTGCCGAGTATGGGCAGGAAAGGGGACTGCTTTGACAATGTGGTCGTCGAGTCGTTCTTTTCAACTCTGAAACGGAAATTGCTACTGGGAAACGTATTTCCCATGCGCCAGGAGGGGCGCGGCCAAGTCTTTGAGTATCTGGAAGTGTTCTATAACCGGCAACGCCGACATTCGACCTTGGGCTACAAAGCCCCGCTAGAATTCGAGCAGCTCAGCAATCGCACAGTGCGTAACTGAAAGTACGCAATACCGAGGCAAGCTCAGTGCCGAGTGTCCTAAGCTCAGGGTGATGAACTTCGGCTTCCGATCCCTGCAGTTCCGCCTGAACCGCATTATTGCCCCTACCTGGACGCTCACCGCACAGTCGATAGGCCCGATCTTACCGGAACCGGTCAGACACGCCCTACCCGAACAGCTTCCCGATATGGATCAGGCCACCGAACGGTACCTCCAGTGGGCGATGACCGATCCGGCCGCCACCGCGAGGTTCCAGGATAACCACACCTATGCCGACGGCGTGGTCGGAGACTACTGCATTGGCCGGCGGCACTTCGATCTGGACGAACGTTCGCTGGACCGGGTCATCGTCGAGACGGAATGCTGTCTGACTTCGCTCGACTCTCAGTCGCTCCCGGCCATCTATCAGCGCTCTGACTACTCCTCAAAACGGGTGAGGGTGCGCAGAAAGTCAGCTTCTGCAAGGTGTTTCTGCGAGATAGGCCAGCACTATGACGCGATCGATCTTCAATCCACGTCCACCCCTAATCGCGGATTACGGGCCAGCTCCACCATGCGGCTTACCTGCGTAGGAAGGTTGCGACCCAAGCTCAGAGGTGGCAAAGCGTCGGGGGAGAAAAAAGCGCTTTCCAACGTCTCAATGTTCTCGGCGTGAATTGTCTCGGGGCCAGTCAGTTCACATAACAAGAACAATTTGTAGACCGCCCACAGATCGGGTGGGTGAGGATGCTGAGCCTTATCGAGCACGGCGAGCAGTCGTACGGCCCGCACTTCACGGTTCGTTTCTTCCCTTACTTCTCGCACGGCAATCATACGGGGGCTCTCGCCAGGGTCGGCCCAGCCGCCAGGCAAGCTCCACAGACCGTCCTGACGCTCACGGGTCAGTAGTACGTCGCCAGCTTTGTTGAGCACGACTGCCCGCACGTCTACCTTGGGCGTTAAATAACCACGCTCAGCCCTCAGCGTCGTCGTGACCTGTTCTAAATCTTGTCCAGTCTGGGCGGCTAGTAATTCGGCTGTCAGGTCAAGCAGTCGGGCAAAACGTTCACGGTCATAAGGGTCACGGGTGTAGGTCAACCCCGCCTGAGCAATAGATTGCAATTCACGAAGCTGGGCCAGCGTGGGGGCGTATGTCATCTTCAGACACTTTACTCGGCTGCCTCCCGTTTGCTTCCGCCACTGTTGTCAAGGCAAGCTCAGTCCCCGACACTTTCTCTCAGGCTGTTTCGGACCCCTTCCTGAGTCCTTCTCACAACAAGGCATGAGGGCGGCTAACTCGCGCCAGGACGCAGGCGAAGGGTGGGTCAGGAGGTCCTGAAGGTGACATGACCCCCGTAACGCGCGGGGTTCAACAGGCGGTGGAACGTACCAAACCTTGGATCGTCCGCCAACCCGAGCACTCGCAACGCCGCTGTCACTGTCGGTGTTCCACCAGGGAGCAGCGCCCCGACGGCCAGCAGCTGCACCTGCGGCCAAGCGCACGCCGAAAACAAGGGAGCGAATCCTTCCAGAACCCCAGTGAACCACTTCGGAAGCAGTGTCATGCTCAAGGTTGACAGGGTGAGCAGCATGCTGCTCACCCTGTCAATGGCCAAAGTCGAGCTCAGGACATTGAGGCTGCGAAATTTGCTGCCCCAGTCGACGATTATGGGAAACTACCCAACTGGCTGCTATGAGGCATCCCGAGCTCGCGGCTGCTTCCCATGATAAGTGTGAGTTTGCCTGGAAAACCCTTCCCAGATAATGCCGATTTCATCCGCAGCTCAAGGCATAAATACTGCGAAAAAAGCTATTATCACAGGATTTCGTCCTGAGCGCCGTTTTCCGTTCCAACTCTTGTGGAACCCCGTGTTAATGGGGAATCGAATCTCGTGAGCATTTCCTTTTTGAATTCTCCCCAGGTTCGTGATTGACTCAACAGGTGCCGTCAGATCAGGAAGCTCCACAATGCACAGCGCAGCGACGTCCTCGTCAAGTCGCTGCGCGGAGCTGTTACGTGAAGATGAGGAAGAGCGGATGACCGACACCGAAAACGCAGCCAACAGCGATGCGCTGAGGTCGGAGGCGGAGCGGCTCCTCCAGGAGCGGCCGAACGTGGCTGCCCCAGCAGTAGAGAGGCTGCAGCACGAGTTGTCGGTGCACCAGATCGAACTCGAGTTGCAGAACGAGACGCTGCGCGACGCGGTGCTGCAACTCGAGCAGGCCCGCGACCGCCTGCTCGACCTCTACGACTACGCCCCCACCGGCTACGTCACCCTCGACGAGGGCGGCGTGATCAAGGAAGCCAACCTGCGCATGGCCCAACTGCTCGGCGTCGACCGCGCTCGCCTGATCGGCCGCAGCCTGGTGCTGTTCACTGTGCCCGAAGGCCGCACGCAGGTGCTGTTGATGCTGCGCCAGGCGGCGCGCAGCGACGAGACGGTGATCGCTGAGCTGACACTGGCCCGGCCCGACGGTCGGAGCGTGCCGGTGCGGCTGGAGTGCCTGTCGCGGGAGGTGGGGGTGATCCGCGTCTCGCTCGTCGACATCACGGCCGAGCGCACCGCGAGGGACGCGCTGATAACACTGAATGAGGCGCTCGAGGAGCGGGTCAAGGCCCGCACCCGCCAGATCCAGGAACTCGGTGAGGAATTCGAGCAGGTCACGCTGGGCGTGACCGAGGACCTCAGCCTGGCGTTGCGGCGCGTCACCTCCTTCGTGGAGGTCATCCGCCGCGACAGCCCCTCGATGACCCAGACGCAGCAGACGCACCTGAACCACGTGTTCCTGTCGGTGGAGCGGATCGAGGCCGTGACGGCCGCCATGCTGGCGTACACCCGGATCAGTCGGATGCCGCTGCGGACGGTCGCCGTCAACCTCAACCGGGTGCTGACCGAGGTGCTCAAGGACCTGCAGCCGCAGCTCAGTCGGCACACGGTCCGCCTGGGGGCCGTGCCGCTGCCGAGGGTGATGGGCGACACCCGGGCGTGCCAGATTATCCTGCACCACCTGCTGGACAATGCGGTGAAGTTCAGCGCGGAGGGGGAGGTGCCGGTGATCACGGTGAGCGCCGAGGAGACCGAGACGGAAGTGGTCCTGCGCGTGGAGGACAACGGGGTGGGGTTCAACAACCGGCATCAGGACCGGTTGTTCAAGGTCTTCAAACGCCTGCATCCAGAGTCGGCGTACGCGGGCATCGGGATGGACCTGGCGATAGTACAGCGGTTGTGCCTGCGCTCCGGAAGCCGCGTGTGGGGACACGGCCGGGTTGGGGAAGGGGCCACCTTCTGGCTCGCCTTCCCCAAACACCCCGACGGACGCTCCACCCGGACCTCCGGTTAGAGAAGGGCCTCCACGACCGTTTCAGGCGATGGCTCTCACCCTGTTTGACGTCGAATGGGATGAGACCGCGCTTTGCCCTTTCAGGATGCCCCCTGGGGCGTGCTCCCGTCGTCCGGATTATTGTGGACCAGCCATGGCACCACCCCTGAGAGGTTTTCGAGCAGCAGCAGGTACACGGCGTGCTGGCCATCGTCACTCACCGCCGGCCACGCCTCCACCTTGAACGGCTGACGTCCCACGCCCGGCACGTCCAGATCGGTCAGGTACGCCCGCAGCGCGACCTCGGTGAGCACCACGTCATCCAGGCGCTGCTGGATCTCCGCCAGCTGCAGCGGATCGTTTCCCAGATGCGCCAGCTGTTCGCCCCGCGCCCGTACCGCCGTGGTGCGCAGCAGGGTATAGAGCGGCTGGTTCCCAACGATGAGCCGCAGCTGCTGATCGAACACCCCCATCGCATCCGGCATGTGTGTCAGGAGTGCCTCGGCCGGGAGCAGCGACTTGACCAGTTCTGCCTCCAGCGTCTTGACCGCCCCGATGTGCGTCAGGGTCACCACCACGCCGTCGATAAAATTATCGGACGTGCGGTACGGCGAGATCCGCAGCGCGTACCAGGTTCCGTCCTGAGCCTGCACCTGCACGTCTTGTGGCGTGAGCGTGTCCACCACCTGTTGCAGATCACGCAGGAACTGTGGGTACTGCAGGCCCGAGCTGAAGTCGCTGATGGGCCGCCCCAGGTCGCCGGGAAGCAGCCGGATGACGCCCGTGACCTTCGGGGTGAAGCGCTTGATCTTCAAGTCGTTGCTCAGGAACAGTGTGGCGATCCCTGCGCTTTCCAGCAGGTTCTTCATGTCGTCGTTGGCCTGTCCCAGATCGGTAATCATGCGCTGGTGTTCACTGTTGGTGGTGATGAGTTCCTCGTTGAGCGACTGCAGCTCTTCCTTGGACGTCATCAGCTCTTCGTTCGTGCTTTTGAGTTCCTCGATGGTGGTCTGGTACTCCTCATTGGTGCTCCGCAGTTCCTCCACCGAGATCATCATCTCTTCGCTGTTGGCGTGCAGCGCCTCGCGGCTGTCCAGCAGTTCATGCCGCAGGGCCCGTAATTCATCGAGCTGGGTCACCGGGATGCCCTCGTTGACATCTGTCGGCGCCACGTCATGAAAACTGATCAGGATCAGCCGCTGTTCGGCCACGTTGAGCGGGCGCAGGGTGAGACGTAAGTGTTCATCGGTCTCCGCGTTCAGGCTCTGGAGGGTCAATTCGTGATGGTCGCGCCGGACCATCTCAAGCGCCCTGGTCAGTTCGTAGCGCAGGCCATCACGCACCATATTCAGCACGTTGTTGGTGCCGCTCGCGCCGCTGGGCAGCTCCAGATACCGTCCCGTCCGGCCGTGCGCGAACATGATGTCGCCCGCCGCATTCACCACCACTGCAGGCGGCGCGAACTGCTGTAGTAATGTCCGCTGAATCAGGCCCGACATGCCCCCTTGTTTGGGCAGCAGGGCGGGAACAGCAGATCGACCGGGCGGGCTGCTGACCTCGCGGCCCCGCAAGGAGATCGGGCCGGACAACAGCGGTCTCGCCCGGTCGTTGCCCCGGCGATAGATGCGCCAGTGTCGGTCCAGGGCCGTGAAGTGCGCGCCTTCCTCCCCCAGACTTTCACTGGTCCCCAGAAACAGCAGTCCGCCTGGCTGCAGCGCGTAATGAAACACCGACAGGATCTGCTGCTGCAAGTCAGGTTTCAGGTAGATCATCATGTTGCGGCAGCACACCAGTTCCAGCCGGGTAAATGGCGGATCACTGAAGGTGTTGTGCAGCGCGAAGACCACCGATTCTCGGATCACGCTGCGAATTTGGTAGCCGGCGTCGATGCGCTGAAAGAAGCGCTGTAAGCGGTCCTCAGACACGACCTGCTCGATGCTGTGTGGATACAGCCCCGTGCGGGCACTGCGAATGGATGCTGGGTCGATGTCGGTGGCGAAGACCTGCACCGTGAACGACGCGCCGATCTCGTCCCGCAGTTCCTGCAGCACCATCGCCACCGAGTACGCTTCTTCCCCGCTGGCACACCCGGCCACCCACGCTCGCAGGCTTTCCTGCGGCTCACTCACCAGCATCAGACGCACCTGCTCTTTCAGGTGCACGAAGGCGTCGGGATCTCGGAAGAAGCTGGTGACATTGATGGTCAGGTCGTGAAACAGCGCTTCGAGCTCCTCAGGATGCTCCTGGAGGAACTTCAGATACACGCTCAGGCCCTGTAGACGGTGGCTCTTCAGGCGCCGGTCGATTCGGCGGAGCAGGGTGCTGGGCTTGTACTGCGTGAAGTCATGCCCCAGGCGTGAACGGATCAGCAGCAAAATCTTTGACAACTCCGCCGTCCCATGCGACGCCACCAGCGCTTCAGGGTCGAGCAGGTGATCGTTCGCGAAGCGTTCGTACAGGTACGCCGCCAGTTCCTCGGCCGACAACACCTGGTCAACCAGTCCTGACGCCACGGCGCTCTGCGGCATCGACGAAAACTCGGCACTTTCGGGATCCTGCGCCAGCGCCAGCCCGCCATGCGCCTTGATGGCGTGCAGCCCCTGCGTGCCGTCCTGCCCCATGCCCGACAACACCACGCCCACCGCCCGCTCGCGCTGATCGGCAGCCAGGCTGGTGAAGAACGCATCGATGACCTTCCCGCGTGTACCCTCCAACGCTTCCAGCAGCAGCGTCCCGTGCATGATCGACACGCTGAAGCCTGGGGGGGCGACGTACACGTGATCGGTCTGCAGCGGCAGCCCGTCGGTAATCACCACCACCGGCAGGAGGGTGCAGCGCTGCAGCAACTCCGGCATCATGCTCGGCTTCGCCGGATCGAGATGCGAGACCACGACGAAGCTCATGTGGCTCCCGCTCGGCAGGCCGGTAAAGAAGCGCTCGAAGGCCAGCAGCGATCCAGCCGAACCACCCACCCCGACCACCGCTCCCAGCGTCTGCGGGTCAGCCGTGGCGGAGTTGAGGTGGAGCGGAGCTGGAGTATCTGTCGTTTCTGTCATGGCGATTCTCCAGGCTGACGTTGACGTCAGCCTGAGAAACGCACAGTGCATTTTCCAGGGCTGGAGAGAGCGTTCAGTGTCAGCAGTTTAGGGAAAGTCTGTGTTCGGCACTGTTCGGGGGACCAGGCGAGCGGTCTCCGTTGGCGACGAACCCAATGCCAGGGTGCGCAGACCCTCAAGTCGGGCCATGGCCGCCTGCAGCGCGTCGCGGTAGCGACTGGCGTGCTGGCCAAGCTCGGCCTCGTCCGCGTGCTTGGCCAGATGTTCCAGCAACATCACCTCCTCTTCGACCACCCGGACGGTGTTCCACACATTCATCTCGACCGAGGTGCGCAGATCGCTCAGGAGCGCCTCGGCACTGTACGCATGCCCGGTATGACAGCGGAAGCGCACTCGACCGCCTTCCTTCAGCTTCACCAGCACGCCATGACACTCCGGACACGTAAACGCTGAGAACTCACCCTCGTTCAAGATTCCCCCCTCAAATGCACTGTCCTGCTGGGCGATGCCCACTTCCAGGGTCAATCGCTGCCATTCTGCGTTGTCCATCGCGCGGGGCTGCTGGCCGAACGTCGGCAGGTGCAACAGGTACTCCAGCCGGGTCACGATGTCACGCACAGGCTCAATCGCGTCGACATCGATCTGCTGCGCGGCGGTCATCGGCATGCTCGGATACAGCGCCTCTTCCGGATGCTGAATGACCGCGTGCCCACCCAGCTGCTTGATCGTCCACAGCCCAGACGTACCGTCGTCCAGCATGCCACTCAGCAGCACGCCGATCACCTGAGATCCATGGGTATACGCCGCAGAGCGAAACAGCACATCGATGCTGGGCCGAGAACGATTTTCTTTCGGACCAAGCGACAGCGACACTTCTGTCTTCCCAACGAGCAGATGATGATCGGGCGGCGCGACGTAGATGTGCCCGGGCAGCAGCGGCCCGTGTTGCGGCGCATGCTCGACGGGCAGGACGCTGGTGGAACGCAGAATGTCTGGCAGGCGGCTGGGATAGTCCGGCGACAGGTGAATCACTACCAGTACCGCCGCTGGGAAATCGCTCGGCAGACGGTGGATAATCTCCCGGAGCGGTTCGAGCGCACCGGCAGAACCCCCGATCACCACCACTGGGAAGGATGTCATGGCGTCTATAGTGACAGGTGGCTGTGAACTTGCCACGTCTGCCCCGCCGAGTCATTTCTTCATAATGGGGTCACTTTAATATTGATACTGGTGGCGAATTCGAGATCAGGTCGCCGGACAACGATAAACATCCCGGTAGATCCGGCTCCATGACCGTTTTCTGGGAATTTGCCCCCGTATCACGATCAGTGCGCCCTCCTACACTATGGGGGTTCTGGCAAGTTAGTCGAGAGTCATGTGAAGTGTGAGTTGGAGCGATCCAAGAACCTCATCAGATAAGCCTCAACTTGCCTCGAACCACGGCCAATATTTCGTGTATGGCATCATTAGCAGATGGTTATTCGCTATATACTTACCAATATAATAATATGAGTCGCTAAACACTTAAATTGCCAGAACCCTTTGATACTGACGCTTATAGGGACGGCGGGAGGATGACGCCTGCTGAGTTGACGCGGCGTGCTGCGAGGGGGAGACGGCGAAGGGTGACCTGTCGCCCCTTTTCCAACTGCTGTACCCGGCTCCTTGGAGGGCTACTGAAAACTGGGCGATACACTGCCCCCAATGACCGGACGTAGAGACCTTCCTCAACCGCTGGCTGGAGCCGGACTGCCCAAAGCTGAGCGGATGAAGTTCTTCACCGATGCGGTGGTGGCGATCGCTCTGACCCTGCTGATTCTGCCGCTGCTCGAATCGGTGTCGGACGCGGCGACGCACCATCTGGGTACTGCCCAGGTCTTGCGTGAACACAGCAACCAGCTCCTCAGCTTCGCTTTGAGTTTCGTGGTGGTGGCGAGTTTCTGGAACCTCCACCACCGGGTCTTCGAGCATGTCGAGCACGTGACACCGACCTTAAACACGCTCAACTTCGCCTGGATGTTCACCATCGTCTTCTTGCAGTTCTCGACGGCGCTGGTGGGGTCTCAGCCGACCGATCGACTGCTGCTGCTGCTGTATATCGGCACCATGACGCTGTGTAGCCTGTGCATGAGCGGCATGACCCTGCTGATTACGAGCAGAAAGGACATAAGGGGCGAGCTTGCCACCTCCGGGGCATCCAAGGTGGCCCATTCGCTGGCAAGCTCAGTGCTGTTCGCCTCCGCCTTGCTGATAGCTCTGCTTTTTCCCAGGGTGAACTTCTACGCCTTGCTGTTGCTCTTCCTCTCTTCTCCGCTGCGGCAAATGCTGACCCATTGGCTGGAGCGGCGGGGCGGAGTAAAGGGCAGAAACAATGGCTGATGTGAAGAACTGAGACGCTCAATAACCGGCGTCAAGCAGGTCAACCGAATGCGGGCTGAATTTCCGAAAGAAACGAGGCAACGTGATTCAGCTTTAGAAACCGCCACCAACAGCGGAAATACACGACGTTGTGAATACGCTGAGGGAAGGTCACCGCACTGGGCTGGGCGTCTGAAATTTTTTTGTGGTCGTACAGCAGGTTTACAGGCATTTGGGGTTGGATCCAGACCGTCAGTTGCCGGAAGGCGTCGTAAATTAGGAGTGAGCTGACATTGAGACGATACATGAGGACCGTCGTTTTGCGTCTCCGACGCGGTTTCGCCAAGTCCTGTCTGCAGTAAACTATCGTGCGAATGCCGACTTGACCGACTGGACACTCTCTTATAGAATCCTGGTCATGGTCCGAGGGAGGGCAAGACATGGCTAGGCCAAGAAGTGATGACAAACGCATGGCGATTTTGTCAGCCGCCCTGCGCACCATCGCCGCGCAAGGACCCGGCGCGGCGACGGCAGCGATTGCCAAAGCAGCAGGCGTCTCGAACGGATCACTGTTCACCTACTTCGAGACGAAGGCGGCCCTGCTCAACACGCTCTACCTCGAACTCAAGGCAGAGATGGCCGCGGCAGCCCTGGACGGCCTCTCAACGGATCAAGAACTCCGTGAGCAATTGCTTTACATGTGGGTGCATTGGCTTTACTGGGCCACGTCCTGCCCCGACAAGCGCCGGACGCTCGCGTATCTCGACGTCTCGGACGAAATCACAACAGAAAGTCGGGAAACCGCGCACAGGATGATGGCAGGCGTCGCCCAGCTGCTGGAACAGAGCCGTGAACACGGCCCTATGCGGGCCGTGCCGCTGGCGTTCCTGCTGGCCCTGCTCAGCGCCCTCGCAGACACTACCACCGACTTCATCATCCGTGACCCGGCACATGCCGAGCATCACCGCGAGGCTGGATTTGACGCCCTGTGGCGCATGATCGCCTGAGTCTTCAAATCCGCCACGATGTTCTCCGATATCTTCCCAAGCGTCGTTGCGGTCCATGCCGTATCGCCCGCCTCTGTCTATTCACCGTCCATCCACTCAGCAAGGAGAACACCCATGACAGACCATGCGTCCGCAAGCGAAGCCGCCCAGATCCCAGCCAGCCGCTCGCGACTGGCCCTCATCACTGGTGCGTCCTCCGGCATCGGTCAAGCCTTCGCCCATCGCCTTGGGGCGGAGGGATACAACCTCATCGTCGTGGGCCGCCGCCGTGAGCGCCTCGAAGAACTCGTCGCCGCGCTGCCGAACGTCAGCGTGCGTCCTCTGGTGGCGGACCTCGCCACCGACGCTGGTGTGCAGGCCGTGGCCGAGATCTGCGCCACGGAGGACCTCAGCCTGCTGGTCAACAACGCGGGCGTCGCGCATTACATGCCATTCACCGCGCTCCCGGCCGACAAGGCCAGCGAACTCCTGCACGTGAAGGTGGTAGCGCCCACACTGCTGACGCAGGCCGCGGTTCCCGGCATGGTGGCGCGCGGCGAGGGGACCATCATCAATGTGGCAGGGATGATCGCCTTCGGTGGCCCGGCACCCGCTCAGGGGCGGGCGGTGTACACGGCGACCCTGGCCCACCTCGTCGCCCTGTCCCAGCAACTGCATCAGGAACTGTCATCCCAGGGTGTCCAGGTCCAGGTGCTGTGTCCAGGTGTCGTCGCCACCGAGTTCCACGAACGTCAGGGTATCGACCTGAGTGCCATACCGCGCATGTCTGCCGAGGACGTGGTGACGGCCAGCCTGCGGGGCCTGACGCTGGGCGAGGTGGTCTGCGCGCCGGGTGTCGAACGCATGGAGGTACTGGAAGCGGTCTTCGGGGCCGATCTGGCGGCGTTCCACGCACAATCCCCGAATCTCGCGCAGCGCTACCGCACGCTCTGAAACAGGGCCAACCAAGGGCAGGGCACGATGTTGAACTCCTACGCTGTCAAGCGGAATGTCCTGTCCCGCACGCATTTTCGAGTTGCCCCGACAGACGACAATCAGGGATGAGCTGAAGCGGCTGTTCTGATTCAAGGCTGATGTGGGACGGGACCTGACCGCCTGACAGATTTTATGAGATGAAGTGAAAACTGACGTGCCAGCCGTTCTTGAGTGCTTCCAACGAGGACGGCTGGCCGCGTTTTCTGGGCTTCGGTGGCTCGGGGTCCG
>Ga0160427_10000534_pt1 | contig 22907 bp, 20 predicted proteins | sample SolpanmetagenomL_FD_108194 | JGI IMG/M metagenome (GOLD analysis project Ga0160427, IMG submission 108194) | Solar panel surface microbial communities from Lawrence Berkeley National Laboratory, California, USA - L | ecosystem: Engineered > Built environment > Solar panel > Unclassified ...
TCTTGATATTATTGATATTGAATATACTTAGTATTTGTACTATTGTTGCTATTCCCAGCTGAGTGACTGTGAGTATGAATGATAGTCGCCAAGATGAGCGGCTCTATACGTCATATGTCTAGATTGCATACATGCTGCATTTATTTGGAAATGTTTTTCATTTTTCGACAAACGCAAATATCAGTTTGGCTTCAAACCTCTGTCCATATATTTATCGCACGAAGACATAGAGATGACAGTTCGACAACGTAAATAATCAGGGTTATATATGATACAGATGCTTAATGCAATCCCTTTCTTTCGTTTATTGATGTGGATATCATTGTATACTATGTGTGATCAGGACATTTACAATTTCAACGGTGGCTACTAAGTATGCGTGTATGCAGAATGTACACTGCCAGCTGAAATGAATGTTCACATCTCAATAAAACAATTTAGTATATCTTTGATATCTGTTAATGCACAAAGTATCGAGTTTGAATATACAAGGATCTAGTAACTACTTACTAGCACTTGTGTCTATTTACAGATTCACTTGTTTGAATGAGCAGGAAATTTTCGGATCCTTCAACGCATTCTATTTTACATGAACCCACTCACCACTATTCCCCTTCTGCCCACTAAACCCAGCCCTGTCCATCACTTCCTGCCTTGTTTCTCTCTCTTCCCAAGCCTCCAACCATCCAATATCCTGATTAAACTTTGCAACCTGATCTCGACTCATTACGATTCTCATCGTGACAAAATTGTTATACACGAGTGGTAAATTGACCGCAGCAGAAACATTGTTCGTCAGAACCACTGTAGCCGAGAACATGGTCTTTATCCTTCTCAATTCCTCAACAATGGTCGTGAAGGTATGACTTGTTCGATCGTTCCAATAAAACGCACTGATACTATCTACCAAGACCGTCCCCAATGGTTTGGAATATGATAGAGAAAACAAGTATTCTGGAATATATTTCAATGTAGAAATCAAGCATGCAGCAGAATGCGGGCGAAAGATGTGGATGTGTGATAATGCTTGCTCGGCTAGTTCATCACTTGTTGTTTGTCTTCTCATCATTTCTTTGAACCGCAAAATGTCAAAGCGACCGTCGCAGTCAATATAGACAATTTCTTTACCATCCGACGGAGCGAGATGCGAGGAAGAGAAGTAAGATTCGGCAATCATTTGGTACAGAAGCTGTGTTTTGCCAGAACAACTACTTTCTGAAAAGACTTCAATGACTGGACAGGATTCATAAGGAGGTTTGATGGTGCTTGTATTGCCGTCGTCGTCGTCGTCGTCGTGATCGTTGAGCTCTCTTGCGGCAATCGCGCGTATATCTGACAACAACTAAGTAGATCATGCGACATTAGGTTAGAACTTTGAGGATGCAAGATTCATTGTTGATTGACTTGAATGTCATAAGTTCAAGTCGACGATATGTGCTTTACAGCTTGTGCATGATGTTGAGTTGTCGAAATAGATTCAATTAATAGAAGCCAAAAGGTTACAAGATGAATTGATCCTCATACCTCTACCAATTCCTCACTGTCCCTCTCATTCAACAACCTTCGTCCTAGCCCATCGACAGAACCCATCCTTCTTGTGTCTTCTCTCGTTGTCTCCTGTCTTGACTTCTTATCTTGTCTATCTTGTCTTTTCTGCGTTTGTTCGCTCTCTTCTCTTTCTCAAGCACGACGTCGAACAAGCCATCCATCAATTCAGCAATCAGCCAGCCAACAGAATTCTGTTCTTCTAGCTTTTACTCGACAACCAAATCAAGGAATCGAGGCCAAGATCAAACAACCAGAATCAAAGCCAATTTTGGTTCAACTCAACAGCATCACAATTGTCTGCTAGAAACAAAATAAGATAAATAAATATAAAAAAGACAAGAAGAGAAACAAGAAGGAGATAAAGAAAACAAACAAAAAACATGGCACCACCAACCCCAATCTTCCCCAGCTCCGATCTCCCTGCCCACCTTCTCTCAAACACGGATACAATAACCACGACCTCGCCCTACACAAAACTCACGCGCGAAAAGAAAATCTCTGCGCCAATAAGCGCACAAAAATTAGCTGATACAAGCGAATGCGAGTTGATGAGGTTATTTCAGTATGATTGCAAGATTGTACCGATGGCTGTAAGGGACATTACAAATAGTTTTGTAAATAGTGGTGGTAGTAATAAGAGGAATTCTAACAAGCATGGGAGTAATGGTGTGAAAGATGGCGGTGGCAGTATTGGGGTGGAAGAAGCGACGGCGGTAAAATGTATACAGTATGAGCGACGATTTTGGAAGTATGTATAAAAATAACAAGATATCCAATATTTCGTTCTTATTCATTTCTGTATGAATCGGAACCCCTTTCCCCTTGTCTACGCCTTCTTCACCTGTTCTCTAACTCTACTCTTATTCCTTTTCCCATCAATAAAGAAGAGAGAAAAAACATATCCTCCCTTTGAATCTATTCTATTACACTGCGATCTCTTATCAAATTAAACCCTTGCTATTTATCTTATCCTTTCTTTCCCCTCATGTTCTGCTACTTCCCCTCCTTGCTCATTACTCCTTAACTCCTCTTAACTCCAGGATTCTACGATACACAAACCATCTACAAATTTTCAACTAACTAACACATGCACGTACCCTCCTCTCCGGTGATGCTGATCATTATTACAGATGCGGTTCCCGGATGATTGAAGATCCTTCCAACGCCATCCACTGGCGAGACATGCAAGATAAAGCCAAAATGGACAAAGAAGACAAGAAGAAGAAACGAACGTTGTTGTTGGAGAGTAGATTGAAGGCAGTTGCATTGGATGATGATTAATTCATTTTCAGTTTAATTTTAATCAAAAAGAATTTATTACATTTTCTTATCCATGTGTATATATTTCTCTTATATTGATATTCCCTCCGTTTTGTATTTTATAACATACTTAAGTAAACACATATATATAGGGTTTTGTCGGTTGGTTGGTCACTTAGTAAAACAAAAGTCATAGGATACAAGAATAAAAATATGAATGTTTATTGAAAACAGAAAAAACCAAAAAGAAATGACGAGAAGACGAAGAGACCAAGATGATGATCGAGTAGGAGGAAATGACTACATCAATCTATATGTTGATGAGACTAGTGGTGTATCATTGGGAAATATATGGGAAGCAAATGAGAGGGGGAAAAGCTTTTTTTTCTGGAAGGGGGGAGGGGTTCCCTCAAAAGGCTTCTAATAGGCAAAACGGCGTGCATTGTAAATATGATGTTTACACACGCAACAACTACAACCGAGCCGCTGAATGAAGGAAACTTGAGCTGGCTGTGCAATGGAATTGTAGAATAAAAATACAGCAAAATTGCAATTCAGCAAGTTTCTTCTTTGTCAATTTTACCTTCTCAGTATAACGATTCCAGTATAAAAAGATAGATAGTGCACTAGTAGACGTATGGTATACAAAGTAGATACATAGATGATGATTTTCACAAGCACATATGATGGATGTAAAAATGGTTCATAAGGACCATTGCATCAGCTTTAAAAAAAAATCAAAAATAGAGTTGCATAGGCAGACGAGACATTACTGCAGGAAAGCTCAAAGATGGGGACCTTCTGAGCACTCGATATATACACCCTTCCATACTATGGTTATCAGGTCTCTTTTTTCTGTCCTTTTTTCTTCTTCTTCGCAAACAGATGTCATGCGACAAATCCTGCATTTGTTTTCATAAACTTATGCAAAGTTCTGTTGTTATTTTTCAGGTAAGAGGAAATGTTGTGTTACTATGTAAGTTACTTACTTGATATATAGCCAACGCCAATACACTTACAAAAACATTTTGAAATCCAAGCAAACACCTTTGGTATTCAATCTGCTACGAACAAAAACATAAACAAAAATAGATAAACACCATTTCAAATCAACATTAAAAAGGCTCATGTCGCTGGATAGACAACAGATTTCAAGATCAGAAAAGTTTGTAATATCAACGCTCTTTCTTTTGTACAACTGTCAAAACCGTTGACACACCTTCTGAAATCCCGACCAGAATGTGATTCTCGCGCTCTTGATACTGCTATGCCGTTTCTCTTCTATTTTTCTAGCTTCTGATTGGCTTTGTTTTCGCTCTGCTTTGCATTTAAGATTATCTTGCTCCTCCTTGTGCTCAATACTCGGCTTAGAATGAAGCACATCTTTTATTGACGGCGCAAATCTCTGAGAGCTCGAGATTGTGTCATTGGTAATAGCTATAGCAGTGTTCATGTTGCTCCTGATATTGTCGTGGTCACCCGTCTTTTCCGAGATTTCATGTGCATTTTCGATTTCGACAGTTGAAGAATTCATTGTACACATTATTAAATCTCCCACTTGAATAGTACCAAGATGTTGCTCCATGTCTGCAGTGGTGAGTAACGGGGTAACAAGGTCGATAGGAACAGACTTTGCATGCATTCCAAAAAAGACTTTACCATTCTGTTTACGTGTTTTAGAGAGTGTGCTATACGGTTCTGGGTTCCGAGTACCCGTGGATTGATCAATGCAGATCATTTGACAGCGACGACAAGGTGCTAGAATCTGTTGTTTGTCAGACGCAGAACGGAAAGAAATGGTAACGATGTAAACATACAGACAGTTTATTCGTCTTGTTCTCAGATCCAATCACCAAATCCCTCCATTGATCCTCACTCCAAGCATCCAAACCGGAAACAACAATGTTGGCTCGAAAGACATCCATACTTGGTACGATACCATTAGTCGTACTGATGGTATGCGCTAGTGATCTATAACTTTCTCCGTTGACGACAAGCAAGGGGCTCTCGTTGCTCAAATGTAAGCTTGCGTCAAACTTTGACTCTCTAGACCCTGAGCATCGAGCAAGTGTACATGGTGTTCCAACTTTATCAGTAAACCATGCTACAACATCCTCATCATGATACATGTCTAGAGCAACATTGTCTGTACAAACACGACCGGTACAGAGTGTTGGGAACAGTTTACCGGTGTTTTGTGGTTTGTGGTCAAGTATCAATGTGTCAGAAAGAACGTTGATAATGAGTTTATCATTTGTCACACGAGGCTGGATGAGGGCCATCCGAGGAAATTGTTTTTGACTTAATGCCTTACCAGTACCTAAGGTGCATTTTGTCAGTCACAAAATTGTTCCTCTTGATATGCAGACGACAAAGAAAGAGGAACTATACCTAAATGCACCAGACACCATTCACGGTCCCATTGGAATCCATATGGCGTTAGTTTTGCGCTAGGTACATGTACACCAGCACACGACTTAATGGGGAATATGCTAAGTTGCTCTATTTTGGGCACTGTAGAGCAAGACAGTTCTTCTTGTGAACTTGATTTCTCGACAAAAAAGTCCTCTACAAATTTCAAGAGGGCGATGGCATCCTCGATGGTGGACACTGCTCCGAAACTGATACGAATGGCACCTACTGGCTTCCCATTCATGATATCAGTCTCGTCGTCACAAGATTTACCTGCCGCCATGTTGTTAAACATATCTTGTTCAGACAGTTGGCAATGCTTCATAACACATCCAGAGTTGCAAAGTCCTCCAGTTCTCAGTTGAATGCTGGATATGTCGGCAAGTTTGGCGATTTCGTTGTAACCCTGATATGTGCCATCACATTTTTTGATATTAAATGTAAGGACAGAACTCTTCGGATCCGAGTACAAGTCAACTACAGCTTCTTCATTAGAATGCCTATATGAGGAGAGTTTCTGATGTGCAAACGATGCAATGGATGAACAGTGGGACGAAATCTTGGCAATGCTTCCAAAGTTTTGCATGTGATGTTTGATCGCCTTGTCTAAAGCTATGATTGCATGAAAAGGTGGTGTTCCATCTTCCAAAAGGTCATGAGGAGTAGTCTTCCGCTGTACGTGTAGATTCTTCGAATTCATCAAGAAAGCTACTGTACCACCTCCAAAAAAGCGTCTCTTGTGAATAAGTGTGTTTTCTTTCCTAACAAAAAGACCCGCCAGGTCTGGATAGCCAAACATTTTTAAGAAGGATACTGCCATAAAGTCGGGACCGTCCTGTCGTAAATCTATTGGTGATGTTGTGGCAAAGCCCGCCGCATCGAGAAGTGTATGGTAGCCCAATTGCTTTGCCTGTCTCGACCACGCCCATGGAAATTTTGCGCCTGAGAAGTTGGATTGGAGAGGATAAGCCAGAAGACCTTCTCCTGATATACCACTATTCAGCCATTCTTCCACATTCATAGAATCCATGTATACTGAATCCCGTATCAGGTTTCGTATTCCAACTAAGCTTGTATGTGCCTCTTGGTGGCAGATGTAATTGGTTAAACCTGCGTCGGCACAAACATCTGCCACTAATTTAATGGCGGCTGTGGTATTTTGGACAAAGACGACATCATAGTCGCTTTCACCATGAAACAATTGCAGTACTTGAAGTCGGACATCGTCGATGCGTTGAGTGGTCAATTGAGATGAGGAAGACAAAGAATGTGGATTGCCAAATAGATTCGCCTTCAAGTCTTCTGAGATGTCATCGATAAGCTGGGTCGAGTAGGGAGTTGCTGCTGCAAAGTCAAGATAAGTTGTGTCTAGAAGATATTAGCACATGCTTTTCGGTAATATTTGGTAACCTAGTTCGAAGTACCTTTGAGTTGCGGATAACATTCTTTCCGCACAGCATCTATACCGTGGTTATATTGAGCTTTATATTGAGCCAGAAACTCCTGTTTGTAGTCTGAACGCATATTTAAGCCGTTCGTGTGACATTGCTCTGATTTGCGGCAGATCTCCAGCTCTTATATCTGGAGAAAGGATGCCGTGAGCTTTGCCAAGCCAAAGCTTTCAGGATGCCTGTTCAGTTTTCGCTCATAATACTATGAAAGTATCTTTCGAGTCTGGGCGACACAAATTTCAAGGTGTGTTTATAGGTAGTAAGATTGGACAAACTTCGACCAAACCAAGAGCTGAGTTGATATGTATGAATCGCAAAGCAAAGAAAGAGTCTCTGTAAAAAGCGGATAGCAAGCACTTTTTGAGACGAGACCTGGCAATCTGAATTGGGGTCTGTTAATGGATCTGTGAGAGCGTAGTATTTGTAATGATGGGAGAGCATAGAGAACATGGGGATACAGGAATGGTTTATTTGCCTGCATACAGTTGCCCCTGTCTGTGTCCGTCTACTTAGTATCCCTGCTTGTCCCTGCACCCGAAATCCGGCATCTAGTAACAACGGGTACCGGGGACCTCCGCGTGGACTCGTCACGTGGCACTCGAAGGGCTGATAAGGAGAGATGAGTAAGGATTTAGTCAGTCCGCAAGTTCCCAATTCCTAAAAACACCATGGAAACTTGTATCGCGGTCGGAATAAGTTCTTGTTTCTGGCATTTAACGGTAGTGATTAGTCTTGGCAATAATATGCGGTATTGATCGATACCTAGATCAGTCGTGTTTATATTTTCAGTACTGTCCTGAAACATAAGCCCGTGCCCGACATTATCGTGATTTGATGGATGAGGAGCAATATCGATCTGATACGATTTAGATGGCGCGGTTCCTCCGTAATGTATTTTATTTAGGTTAAGCGTGTAGACGAACAACTTCAGCAACAGTGCGAAAAACATGTACAACACCACATCTCAAGAGCTTCCCAATGCACGACCATTCTCAGACATGTTCAGTTGGATATGGAGAGCCCACAGATGCAGATGAATTTTCAGGTTACAAATATCTTAAACCGGGACAACTTATATGCTTGTATGTGTGAGGTGATGAGGCTCAGATCCTTGAATAATGTCTTTTATGAGTTCGGGGAGAATGTTTGCCCGTGTTGGTGGTGTTGACGCTCAGATCGAGTCATCGCTCTTTGTGTCCTTGTTGGGTTCTTTTAAATAACAATGCGTTTCCTGACATCAAATACAAAACTGATCAATCTGTTGAATTTACTATATCATAAGAGTAGATGTTACACATCATCATCAGAAATGCACTAGCACCTCGTATTTTACCGGTCCAAGCACGAAGCATGTCATCAGGCACAGAAGTTCTTCCAACAAATACCCCGTCGTCAGCAATCTTGGCTGAAATGACAATGCAACCGGTTCATGATGAATACAATGCCGAACGTGAGGAACAATATGCCGTACTTCCCGACAACATCAACATAAGCTTTTCAGAATACGGTGACCCAAAAGGCAAGCCAGTATTTTTCTTTCATGGATCAATAGGTTGTCGATATGATGGTGCAGAATTACACAAACCAGCAAAAAAGCTTGGTATCCGGATTGTATCCCCAGACCGCCCTGGACATGGCTTATCATCGTTGAATCCAAACCGAACACTACTTGACTATCCAAAAGATATAGAACGACTTGCAACTTATCTAAACTTTGACAGATACCATTGTTTGGGCATCTCTGGTGGTGGACCTTTCGCAGTTGCATGTGCATACGGTATCAATTCTGCACGTCTCATTCGTAGCGGTGTTATTGCAGGAATGGCTCCATGGTTTCTAGGTCAAGCTGGCGTCCAAACCCAAATCAAATACGCGACCTTGTTACTTGCGTATTGTCCGTGGATCTTTAGACAAGCCTACAAATATTCTTTCCCTATCTCTAAACTTAGAGATGACAAGTTCATGTCGGACTTACAAGACAAGATTGATAAACAACTATCTACCGACGGCCAAGATCTAACAACTGAGGAACGTCAAATGATGCGAGTTAGTACAAGCAACGCAATAAGGCAAGGATATAGGCAAGGGCCTGATGGTGTATTAACCGATGGTAGAATTTTCACAAGCGACTGGGGATTCAAACTTGAAGATGTCGGTGGGGAAGTTAAATTGTGGTTTGGGACAAAGGATACGCATACACCCATATGGCACGCGAGATATATGGCAGAGAAGATACCAAAGGCGAAATTGAAGGAATATGAAGGCGCGACACATATGAATATTCAACGAAATTATGAAGAGATCCTTCGAGAGCTGATAGATTCAGATCCGATTGTCCTGACTTGATCAATTGTCATCGACTTTACATCACATACGTCATGGATCAACATTGCGATCGCAGCTTGAAGAGCTGGTAGCAGTGGACGTTGTAAAACACTATGCTGTGAAGGGGAGCTTACAATTCTCGTTTCACAGGAGAATACTTGGTGGTTGTATCACCTGTATATAAGTTACCACTCTCCAATCTGCATCCAAAGATTATTTTTTATCTCTCTTCGGCAACAAGACAAATCCCAACTCCGACTGCACAAATGAAGCATTCTAACATAAGGCCTCTTCACAAAATGTGCAAAACCACAATTCCAACCATGGCTACAATAGCTCCAGGACGTTTTGTCGGCAGAGTATCATGCTTAACATGCCCTACAACACCTTAAGTTTTAGGTACTAATAAAGGCTCAAGAGCCGAGCATGAATGTATATAGAGATATAAATGTATATAGAACAGTGATAATGTGGACAGAACAATGAACCAACATATCATTTGGTATATCGATAGTTCATCAACTCTATGGCATAGCTTGTTAAATTGCTAATTCTGTGTTTTCGTTAGTACAGCTTAAGAGTGGTATCTAAAAATGATTTAAAGTGAACACTGTCAGCGTGCACGAATCGAAGTTGAGGAAGATCTATATTCTTGCTGGCTGTGGGTCAAACAGCAGTCTATATCTGTTTGATTGTTTGCTTGCTTGCATATTTATTAGTTGTGGTTGATTGTTTCATAGCGTTGAAGCCAGGCCATGATACAATTTAGTATGACTTTTGTGCCTGCATTATGTCCATGCATATGCCAATAAATTTGCGAACATACGCGAGTATGTATCTCGGAGTGATACCAATGTACAGTGGGGAGACCTGGCAGATGAGAAAGCCTATTTTAGTGGCTCTACTTTTTTGTATGTATTTTCTACTGACGATGTGATTGACGTATGTTTGTCAGCAAAAAAAGTGGAACCGCTAAAAGAGAGTTTCGCAACTGCCAGGTCTTCCCACTGTACTGCAATGGCACAAGATGTAGGATGAAGCTTCATTGTCAAATACGTCTGAGACATGTACGCATGTCTGGTACCGATATGATCGTGATTGCATGAATTGAATCCATATCGCCTTCACACCATACCGACTTGTTTGTTTCTATTACATGCATGTATGTACACATGTTGAATATGGTTTATTACATTGCAATCAATTGTGTCTCAGTCAATTGCGTAGGAGTCACTATATCAATATTGAGTTTTGGCGATCAACTTGCAAGCTTCTTATGATGAATCCTCAAACCGGATGAATGGATAGAGACTCCATTACAATGTATGCAGCGTACGATAGATATATGAATTTTGAAATTACTGGTCTGCTGTAGCGATGAAAAAGTGTTCACGTCATGAATCCACAATATCGCTTCCGATGCGAATGTTCAAGTGGATCATCTCAAAGCTCAAGTTTAAGCTTGATATTGTTAACATGTTGATTCCTAGATTAAAATTGATCAACCGCACTTCGCTGCAGTATAGTATGTAGTAGTTGTTGTTGGACATTTCTGCCGATGTGATGTTGAGACTATACCAGAAAATATTATAAGAATATGTTGATATGTTCATCTATATCTGCCATAAGGAGGTGGCATGTAGATTGTAGTTGCAAAACACCACACTGCCCATAATTTGATCAATCAAATTGCTAACGATTTCAATCAACAGTCACCAGCAATTGATCAACCATTTCTAAATTCAAAGACATACTAAGAATTGACTTTGACACTCGCCGCTCAGCAGCATACATTTCGAACTACTTCATATACCAATACAGATTCCTGCAGTCAGAAACTCAACTCTACAGGTTATGCCAACCCAAAGTTGTTCGGCGAGTGAATCATGATATTGAGTTTCTCGCGCCGAGTGGCAGCTTCGAGAAACACAAAATCAACCTTAAACTCTTGAACATGACTATGCTCTATTAGGTGTGTTCGTTTATTCGAGCCAGTCATACGGGTTTGAGTTGAAGGGGCTGATTTCTTAGAGTATCACAGATTAATCGGAAGATCTCGATCCATGTCATGCGACATCTGACCTTGAATATTTCATCTTCTCAACGTCATAGCTCAGCAGGCTTCTCAACAGCAGTAGTGCTCATACCACACTTTTGTCTCGGATGCATATTCTGCTTGTCCCCATGCTGTCTGTTCCTCATGCCCCCATTCGCGTCAGCCTGCTGTCCGATAGCAGAAGAGAAGCAGATCGAGATCCCAGGACTCAACGAAATGACAACGGACGAATAGGAAGCGTGACCCGTCACTCCATGCTCGCTGTGAAAAGCCCTTGCGTCCCATTTTTGCTCCGTGGGATCCAATCTTCTTTGTCCATTCATCGATCTGACTCTTACAATGACGAGCGTAACATTTTCGATGATGACAAGGATGTGTTTTTCCCCACGAGGCTAATGTACGTCAGAACTAGCGTCTTTTCACTTTCAACCAGAAAATTCGAGCGTTGAATAGAGCCGAGCTTCTGGATTCTGGGAACATATAATCTAGCGTGAGCCGTCAGGGGTACAGGGTTGGCTAAATGAACAGGCTTACACCTCAGCAATCATATATATACACGAAAGGGTATCAAAAAGAAGGAATATAAACTGCTCGACCAGAAAACGAATTAAACATCAAATTCAACATGTTGCTTTCGTTCCTGTTTCCAAAACCAGTGCCAGAGGGCAAGTCTGCTGTGGTAGACAACCAGATAGAGGACGACAAAAAACGATCATCACCAACATGCGATCCACAAGGGAAAATGCACCTCTCAATTGTGGAAACAGAAATGTTTTCATCATTTCCCCCATTCCCATCGCCAAATCCGGCGGCATACACAACCTCCTCACCTCTTGACTCTGCTTGCACCACTTCAAACGCTTCTCTCCAGTCCAAGTCATCTGCCTCACTAGCTTCGCTAAGTTCACTATCAAATTCGTCATCGACATCAGCATCAAACTCGCAGAGACGATCAGTGCCACCGCGAACAAGACTGAGGAAAGCGTCTGTTCCCACTATTCCACCGGCTGCTCTTTCGACCGGAAAATCAGCCAGTCCACTATTACAGAGTCCCACAATTTCTGCGGTCACACCACCAACTTTAAGCACTGAGAATTCAACCACAAGTCTTGATACGCTGGACAGTCAACCACAAGAGAGAAGGCGAAGCTCTCAAGACTCACAAAGAAGATCAAGAACTCGTTCTAAGAGTAGAACCTATGAACAAGCTCTCAAAATAGGTGAAGGCGCTTGGGAGAAGACAGAATTCCGCGAGAACGATGAAACAAATTGAATTATCAGATGCACATACAGTAAATCTTACGTTCTTAATATGTATAATACTTTCCACGACCTGACGACTTTTAATCAATAATACACAGAGCTATGTATACATGTCCGACATGCTCATCTAATGATAATAAAGATCTATCCTATTCTCACCTCTCCATTTGAGCGAGATTCGCCTTTTCGACGGAAGCCACAAATTGATCAAGCAGATCAGAAAACTGGTTATAATCACCGTCGCCATTATCCGGATTGCAGGTTGAAACAAATAGTTCACCTGCACCTCTTCTCACCATATCTTGTACCAACTCATCTTGCTTCCTCGTTGAACCGGAGAAACTATGGATCAATATTGCTTGCGCTCTATCTATGTCCAATTGTCTATTGAACAACTCAGAATGTGCGGCCTCAAACGACACAACGATATCAGAGACCTTATAAAACTCTCTGGCGACCGTTACGCCAGGGTTGATCACCAAAGGTCCATCAAATGATGTCTTGACAATGTCATATATCGATTTGATGTATTTGAGGTTTTGCGAGTTGGGTTCACTTGGCGCTTCATCGATGAAAATGCCTTTGACCTGTACAGGCTGCCAGCTTTTGTATGTCTTGATGTCCTGGGTGACTGCATCTATTGTGCGTTTTCCATACGAACAATAAACGTAGCCAATGGTCTGGACTTGAGGATAAGAATTTAGTTTTCGTATCGCCGTTATGTATTCGTCGTCGAGAGGATCGGGGCCACTGTTTGGATTCACTACAATGGTCCAGTTTTGTGATGGATGGGCTTCGATAACGGAGTACAGAGGGTCCCATACGCCGGGATCTGGATAGATGTAGGCGGGGAACATAATGCTTGTTGAATTTGATCTGGAGTCTGATCCGGTGGATCTTTTACGATGAAAGAGGTTGTGCATTGTGATATTTCGATCTGCGAGAGGTGCAGGTAGTGGATTTTTTTGCTTAGGTGCTTGGAGTGTTTTGAATTATTGCTCTCTTCGATAACTTTCTGTACTTTGCAAAATGATGAGGGTTCCTACAACGGTCTGATTTATGGTGGTTTCTGTCAAGGAGGAATTGTAGACCGTTATTTGCAACGATAGTACTCGCCATCAGCGTGTCAATGCGCATGGATATAATATATGAACATAATGTAGATACTTGTTCTAGTAACACACGCAACTAGTTTAGCCTCCTGACAATATCCAGCACTTTTTGTCTCCGATATCTGCTATCCCGATTTTAGGTTGTGTTACTCTACGGAGAGACTATCATATTGAAGAGAGGGTGGAAGACGCCAGTTACAGTAGCCATTTACCAAATATATTTTCTTTAAGCTGTCTATGTTTTTGACTTGTACTCGTCACTTATGCACCACGTACTTCTCTATATTTCATTCTCGAGACTTATGTAGCGTTGTGAGCCTTCTCATTTTTGTAAACTGGTCACAAATCACGGTGCTAGAGCCAACTTGATTGAAGTAGCAGCAGCATATCAATGTAAGCTAGTTATCCAGAAAAAGGGTACACGGTGATGCAGCGGCATGAACTACTCAAATGATGAGAAGCAGATTTCGAAATGATCCTAACATCGTCAACTTGATGAGGCATCAATTCGCTTTGAGCATAGTATCACTAGCCCATCTTGACGTTTCTATTTCCATGTGCTCTTTCTTGAAAGAGTGCGGCTTCTCAAAATAAACATAAGGCCTATTACAGCGCATATATACCCATCCATCCATAGACGGCAGATATGCAGTAGTGGCAACGCTAAAAACATCTACATTCCTCGAGGTGGCTGACAGAGCTTGACATTTTTATAATTTGTATACAAATGCATATGGTTACGGATGTTGTCTCACCGTCTTACTAATATTGGTAAACATGTTGGAACACGTTTGTCATATTTCAAAATACTTTTTTGCCTTGGAAGTGAACCACATCTGGACCTTCGTAGTTGCGTGGTCTAGACTCTGACTTAATTTGGTCAGTTAGATCAATATCATATGGTCCCTAATAAGTTTTGTCGTACTGGTATTTTGATACATTGAGTTTCATCTCTAGACGTCAATCGCGAAGTGCAACATGTATATGTGCATGTCTAAGTACTCAATATAGTCAATTGGTACGCATGACTCGTGTTTAATGTGGTCCATGGAGGGGAAATTTGTGCTTGTGCAGGACAAAGGCTGAAAGTAATATCTATATACCACTTTGCTTCACTAAGTTTATAAGTATAACTTTTAACTCGCAATCAACATGTACAAGATAAGTACGATTGCATGATCTAAGAGGTACAAATTCAGAAAAACCATACATGTGAGGCGCATCTTGTGTTTGTCCCTGACATATTCATATTCAAATAAAAATATGGTAAAGCGCATTCTATGAATCTTCTAACATAATTAAATTTTTAATTCAAGGCCCTTGGGATACATCTACTTAGTATTGTTCAAAGAGCCAACAATACTGGGGAAACGGATATGTATGTAAGTGCGCGTTGAGGACATGTGTGTTTATTCTTATTACACGAAAGGATTATAAACAGAATATCTATTCTTCTACATCAGAACAATTCATCCATGGCCACAGTTTTTGGTAGAATCAAATTTATGTTCAAGTTGAGGTGAATATTCAATTGAGCAAGTAAGAACACCAGATCATCCAAAAGCTTTGGTCCCACCTCCTCAAAGCCTCTCATCTTTGACAGCTCAAGTGATATAATTTGAGTTCATTGTTAAAGACTAAGTGGATTGATGAATAGCAGCGGTATTTCGAGTTAAACAATTAGATATATGAAATCAACTAGTTGTAGCTACGTTGCCCAAATGTTGGGATCTTACTTTCTTGTCCAATATTCCAATCTTCAAATATATTCGCCACAAAAGCTATTGACATGTTTCAAGATAAATTCGTCAATATAGGCTTACATCATGTGTAAGTACCTAGATTCAATGGAAGAAGAATCCCTCAAAGTTGAAAACAGCACTAGCCACCCCGGTCTCAACTCATCACAGCTTGAGCCATTTCACAACTCCATCGACTCAGTTACAGATGATTCAAGATCCAAAGATAGGGTCATTGGCTGTAACTCTAGCCCGGAAAGACTCATTTCATGCATATTATTCCCAGCTACAGAACATGATACCCTAATCAACAATATCGAGCTCGAGAGCGAAAACTTACCATCGTACGGTGCAGCAGCACGGATTAACCCCAGACTCGAAAACATGAATACAGACTCAAAGCCAGAGACCCTGAACGAGACCTATATTCATATTCCATCCTCAGACTCTGGTATTTCCGATGAACTACTTGATCAAAATTTGCAAGAAAACCCTAGTCCTAAAGAGGTAGACTTTTGGTACAGCTTGGTCAGATTAGTCTGGCTGTACAGTGCACTATATGCCGGCATATCTCCTTCAAACGACAGCATATGGCTATTGACTTTGACATCCATTTTTGAAGTAGGGCTTTTCTATGTTCCTACTGGTCCTGTTCTCAAGTTTGAAAATGTTTTGTACGCTTTATATAGTATTGTATGGCTCTGTGTTGTTGGATTTGCTAGTGGAGCGTTGCTTCGATGGACCTTGTTAGAATTATGGATTATCAACGACAGTGTGGTTGGATACATACGAAGTTGATGATATTTAATATTTGATTAATCTTATGAAATTACCTTTAAAGAGTCATAGTTCACACTACGTATACGGAATAATGTTCAAACGTTTGTTGTAAAATGACATAATTTTATGACTACATAAAGAACTGTATTGGAATCTTGTACTTGAAACGAAAAACTACGCTAACCTTTGCGACTGATGCTCATACAATGTGTGAAATGGAATATTCTAATAAACGAATCCACTAATGGTAACAACGTTAAGACATGAAAATTTTGATGGAAAGAAATGTTGATTGGGGATAGATATACTGAAAACCTAGCTGGATTTTTGTGCAAATCCATTCCATCCACCGTTGCTTTGAGCAAAAGGACTTGCAGTGTTCCAGGCGAAGGCTGAAGGAGGACCAGTTGGTGGTTCATCATCCTCTTCCTCCATCAAGTTACCAAGATCCTTATTGATAACGCTAGCTCTTCTGGCAGCATTCTTAAACTTATCATCATTGATGGCCATAACACTCAAACGACGAATGAATGTTGTGAAATCAGGAGCAGCAGTAGCAGCTGGGACGCTGACTTGTTCGTCTTCCTCGAGGTCTTCGTCCACAGTTTCCATGACCTTTTTGACTGCGATAGGATCCACTGTAGCCATCATTGACAAACGACGTAAACGCTCGTACCCTTGGGGATTGTCGACAGCCCATTGGTAAACATCACGGCACATGTCTTGTAATCCAAACTCAGCGTGCCAGCCAAGATCGGTGGTAGCCTTAGAAACATCAGCAGTAACTGACCCCAAGTCACCAGCACGGGCGTCTCCCAAAACAAATGGAATGTCGGAACCACAAACTTTGCCAAACGCAGACAAGATTTCAAGAACCGAATGGCCTTGGCCAGTTCCAAGATTGTAACATCTGTAATTGGGGCGAGTCTCAGGGATGATACTCTGACGACGCTCTGCCTTGGCTTCCTGTTTGAGTGCCATGGTTCTTGTTGCCATCGGTGATAGAGGTTCGGCAGGAAGTGTTGGATCCTCGAGACCCAGCTTACGTAGAGCAGCCAAATGCCCCCTGGCCAAGTCGATAACATGGATATAATCTCTTACACCAGTACCGTCTGGTGTGTCATAGGAAGACCCGAACACTTGGACCTTGCTTCTTCGTCTTTGGAAGGCTTGTAATACAACAGGGATGATATTATTTGGAGTTCCTCGAGGATCTTCTCCAATAAGACCACTTGGGTGTGAACCTGTAGGATTGAAATACCGGAGGGCAATGACATCTAGCGTTGGATCTGCAATCGTGCAGTCGTTCAAGATCTCCTCATCCATCCATTTTGAACGTCCGTATGGGTTTGTAAGGAGTCCACCTCCAACACCAGAACCACCAACTTGCACTGAGTCCTCGCTGATGTTCAATTCCTTACCCTTTCCGTAGACGACAGCACTACTAGAAAAGACGACCCGCTTGACTTTGTATTCTTGCATCAATTCAAGCAGGTTGATCAGACCGGCGACATTTGTTCTGTAGTAGGAGAGTGGCTTTGAAACAGATTCTCCAACAGACTTGAGGGCTGCAAAATGTATCACGTTGGTTATCTTCACTCTATCAAATCTTTGGTTTTCGAGTATGGACTGTGTAGAGGAGACCTGGAAGTCTTTGCATTGGTAGTGTTCTTTAAGTGCTATAGCGCCAATATCTTTTGGTATTGCCCTAGGCTTATCGGACTTCTTCTTTCTTGGAAACATCTCCTCTTCTTTCCATGTCTCGAAGACACTTTCGAAGGCATCTCTGCTTCTGATATCGATCTCATGAAAGAATAAAGGTGGAACCTCATTGATGGACCTTCCACGTTTTTTGTAGTCTTGTTGGGCGATCCAGTGAACTCTGGTAAGAGCCTCCCAATGACTATTGTGTAAATTATCTACGACGACTATACCGTAGCCTGCAATCAAGCATTCCAGTACTGTGTGCGAACCGATATAACTGTGGAATTCACATTAATCAAAGTGTGCTTAAATTTGACGTTGGAATGGATAGACATACCCGGAACCCCCAGTAACAAGAATCAAACTAAAACCTTGCGCCTTTTTTCGACAAAGAGAAATAGGATCTTGAGCTTCGATGCTAGGCATTTTGAATAATATTTAGAAAACGAGAGGACTTTTCTGAAATGATTCAATTGAATGTCTTGGTTGTTGATGATGATGATGATGAACAGTTCATTTGATAGTCATGACAAACGCCTTTTATATGTCTGTTCACCAGTGCTGTATAAAGCTCTAGAACACAAAGTACGCTTCTTAAAATACACCGAAACCTTTGATCCGCGATAACGAAGACGGCCGAGTACATCTCGCACAGATTCTTTCATTACTCTAGATGACATCTGCTGGGTGTAGATGGAGTCGATAACTGCACAATACAGATGGCGGAACATCTACTTTCCTTGCAAGTGTGCTGAGAGGGAGAACGTAGTAGTGCCAAAAGCCCGCAAACGGAATAGACGGTGTTTGATCGCAAGCACGCCGTTTTCAGTAAGTCTTATTTCCGGTCTCTATTATTCCACTTCCCTCAATTAAAATCACATCTATTGCCAATCTCAAATTTAAACGCTTGGACCATGATGTCGACCTCGCTCTCAAAACTTACAGAGACTCTTTCATCCGATGGCCTCTGCCAGTCAAGTTAACACGGGTTGGAATATACGAGCAGAGGGCACATACTGATAACTCCGCTGCTACTATGGTGGCCAACGCGCCGACATGTGATGAGAAAACATTCACGAAGTGTTCAACCTTTCATTACAACAACAAAAGCTCGTGTTTGTGACACTTGATGCCGCACACGTCTTTCGGGAACACGATCCCGGCCAGTTGCAGCATAAGATGATAGCCTATTGCGAATACTAATGAACAAAGCGTTTGCCGCATGGTAATCAATGCAACATGGCCATGCTGTTACAAGTGTTGTTACAAGTGATTGCTTTGAGTACTGTAGCCGTCTCCTTTTGCTGACGTTTAGAGACTTTGAGATGCAATAGTCTAGATCTACATGGACGTGTTGGTGATTTAATACAAGTCGATCGATGGCTAAGCGATTATCAATGAGCTCACGAGGCAAAGCTTTAGCAAATGGATTTTTGATAATATGCTGGATATGTGGGTACCATAGACATCCCTGCACCTCATTTGCTTTTCCCACATGTAAGTAGATGAATCCGTCTTTTAGATCCTAATTCGTGTCCCTGTACTGATCTTGAGCTAGTACCTGCATGAGCGAGCGAATCATAAATGATGTACTGCTGTAATGGTAATTAACACGCTGTATAGGTTGCGCTATACCTCTTTACGGCAAATGGAATGTGTGACCTCACGCCATGACATTACCAAGCTTGTGTCGCGGTTTGGTTCCTGAAGGTTCCTGGATTCTTTTCGTGCCTGACATGTCATCTCAAAAATTCTGCTCGTCGACATGATCAATCTTTGAGAATTTGCACGTCGCAAAATGGTACTCATCTACACTAACCGAGTGGTTCCATCAGAGCTACGATTCGTCTACTGGTATCAACACGCAGAGTTCTGGGGATCAATAGGCCTATTCTCGTTGCCAGTTCTAGTATGGATCTTTCGAATATTGCTTTATCAGTGGCGACTGGCGCTATCAAAGCCAAAAAAGGTGAAAACATCATGGACGGCGAGAGCATATCTGCAAGGACGCAGAAACGAATTTGTTGTTCGCGAAAAGAAGGACTTTCCCACAGAAGTCAAAACGTATGGCATGTATTTTGGTCAGGAGAACCAAGAATTGTTCAGCAAGGGATTTGAGATGCTCATCTTGGATGAGTATTCGATATGGAGGTTTCAAAAACCACAAGTTACAACAACGATGTTATGTTTAGTACGAACACCTAGGATGGATCCGACCGTATCGAACCAGGAAAGACTTGCGGTCGTGTTCGATAAAGTCAAACCTTTACAGACATCTCAGAACTTTGCGGGACTCGTCTTACCAGCAGATTTGCTACCTAAATCACCATACAACGAATTCCTGAGATATCTGCAGTCATTGAACACTCCGGTTCTACTGCAGAGCTCACCACCATATACCGATATACATGGTGTCAACTTCAACTTTGTCGACGGTGTAATTTTTGAGAATGCGTGTATACATTCTGATGGTGAACGACGAGACTTTTTTCAAGCAATGGAATTACGACAAGGTCTGGGTAGAGCTGCACGACAGAGAGAAACAAGGAAGTTTTTTGTTGGCTTTCACGACCTATGGGAAAGTCGACCAGAGCCTGCTATTATTCGAAGAGCATTTAAATTTGCCAAGTTTTATAACACCTGCCTGCAAGTAGGGCCGACAAAAAGCTTGAGTAATATAGAGGAGTGTGTTCCTGTGGAGATGTGTCTGTCTGGGTTTGATTGGTTAAAGCGCGATGATGTCCTGACACTACACAAGAAGTGGGTGGAACAGCCTCCTATAGACTTTCAAGGTACTTCAGATCTTGAAGCACTCGCAAATGTCATACCTGGTGTCACTCAAGCTTTCGAATTACAGAAACTTATCGAAGACGACGAGAGCTATTTCTTTCCGGATCTGAATGAGATTCCTCCGACAAACTATCTCAAAGACGCGCCGCAACGAAAGAGTTTATGGGCAACCACCTCACTAAATGATGTTCTTTGTACTCTTGGATGTTATGACTTAGGCGAAGAGGTCTTACAGGAGCATTTCGATGCTGTCGTGCGAACTCAGGAACATTTGAAAGATATTGACATGTTACATCCTATAGACACTCACGCCTCCATTATAGCCTACAGAAGATACCTCGCCTCGGCGTCACATAACGTAGAAATTATCAAACCACTGATTGATGGCTTGGTCGATGGTACGATCACCGTTTATCATGGTCTTGATACTGGATTCGCTGTTCCCGACCACGAAGCTCGCATCTGGTCTGTTTCCCGACAAATCAACTCCAAAATCACAATTTACATTTCACAGAGAGCACCCGACTTTAATGGAACACTGTTCCATACTTATCTAGCAGCTGTCGGTCTTCCTAGAGAACATCGATTTCAATTCGAAACAGATCTAGCGCAAGCTTTGGATCCTTATGCCCCTAACCTGCCTCCGAGAGTAATCGCAGAGCTTCGAAACAATACTTACGCCGAGCTACTTTCACTGATCGCTCAAATACAAGTGAGCCCTAAATCAGCCTTTACGGAGTTAGTTCAAAATATGTGTCATGACTTGTTAGTACGAGATGCAAGCCGACTCAATTGGCGTGAGTACCACTCGAGATCACTACTCAAAGGCGATGTTAGTCCTTGGGAGGTGCTGGACACCCGTTTGACATGGTACAAACGCAAGGGTGCAACAGAAGTACCTCGAATAGCTCGTCTTGAGAGATTGTATGGTATCGTAGATGGTGTCATCTTAGATGCCTTATACGATATTGATAGACAGACTATCGAGACCATCACCACAGTCTTAAAAGATCTGATGTCACAGCCGATGACTATGAGTGGAGACTTACTGTTACTTATGGTGTTTTGTGCCTTCCGAAAATACGGATTCGAGGATGTCTATTTAGAAGCCACCGACAGATGTCCTTTATTTCATCAACAACCTGATCAAGCTGGAGTGTTTGCAGAATTGTGGGTTCTCGGATCACAGTGTGAAGTCTATTTCGACATAACTCCAAGAGCGCTTGGCGATATCATCTACTACAAATACAGAAACTATCTGAAGCGGAATCCACCCCCTGTTGAATCATGGAATGGAGTGGATTTATTTACAGCCTTCATGAGGGTTGAGAACCCAATAGCTGAAACAATGGCAGAACCTCCAAAAGGATGGAGGGCTAAATTCAAGAAGAAGGACACTCTTAAAGGCATCAAAAAGTATGGATATTTGTCCATATTTTGTATACCGGCAATTGTCGACGTCAGTATGCTCACTTTTCTTGGTCGAGGTCTCTACTTGACTGCATTTATGGGGGACATAGAAACTTTAATGGGAACTTATGCTTTGTTAATCGCGTTACTGCTTTGTGCCGGTGTTACAGGATGGGTCGGAAGTGGTGGAGGATTTTACCTTTTTAATGTAAGTTGCTCTCTGATTCTTTCTTGCCACAGAAGCTCACATCAAGCTATAGTTTGCGTTTGATTCCCTAAATCATTTCATGGTGCAGCGGTTCGTTGGGGGCTTGATGCTTTCCACTCTTGTCAGTGTTTTTGCCTTTATCGCTTTCGGATTCGAATATGGCTGGTATGGGGCAGCAATTTTTGTTGCTTATCTCAATTTCCTCTCACCTTACCTCAACTTGCTTGGTATACTAGCAACTATGCATCGAGATGGCTCACCGCTTCCATCGGGTCGTCTTGTACTGGCCAAGTCCATGGTAATTCTCTTAGTGGCGCCCATTGTCACAATCTTTGTCAATGGTCATGACGTGGCATTCTACCTTCCTTTGCTTTATCTTTTCCTCTTCACTCTGCTATACAACTACCGACATTTATGCATCACTTGGTCGAGTTGGCTGGAGAAGATTGTTATGATAGATGATAAGAAGATCCTGGAGTGGTATAAAGAGGAATACGAAGTTAAGGGAGAAATGCCTGATATGATTGTCAAAGCTCGAGATGCCTTGTATGAGAGGGTCATGGCTGAGGAAGCTAGGTTCGTTCGAAAGGAGAAAGGTCTCGTTAAGTCACTTGTTGACGGTTATCATGAGTCTGTATGGCTCCTCAAAAAGGATAGTAACAACGGTCCTATACCTGAGCCATACACATCCACATGGCACGTTCAGCTTAAAGTGTCTTTAAATACACAGAGGCTCTTCGTTCGTGGGTTGAAAGAGCACAGTCCTTTCATAATGTTCCGATATTCTAAATACGATGTAAGTCACCTTGATCATGCTAATTTATTATGCTAATTGTTCAGATTGGTCAA
>Ga0160427_10000537_pt1 | contig 22883 bp, 25 predicted proteins | sample SolpanmetagenomL_FD_108194 | JGI IMG/M metagenome (GOLD analysis project Ga0160427, IMG submission 108194) | Solar panel surface microbial communities from Lawrence Berkeley National Laboratory, California, USA - L | ecosystem: Engineered > Built environment > Solar panel > Unclassified ...
CCTCGTGATCGTGGTGAGCATGCCGCAGGCAGCCAACGAAGTGCGAGCCGCAGTAAAGGAGCTACCCGCGCGCTGACTTCGTGCTTGCAGCGACGCAGGCGCACGCCAGGCTGCGCGCATCACACGCTCATGCCGCTGGTCGCGCGCTGACGCGCGCTCATGCCGCTGGTCGCGCGCAACGTGCGCTCATGCCGCTGGTCGCGCGCAACGTGCGCTCATGCCGCTGATCGCGCGGAGGTGAGCGGCCGGCGACTTTACGGTCATGCCGAGAAGCGAGCGTTGGTGTAGCTGAGGTTCACCGTTCCTGCCCTTGAGGCGCCACCCACCTGGCGGAAGGCGAGGTGTGTCCCACCGCGAGGTCGGCTGCTGGGACGCACGTTGGGTGGCTCACCTCGGCCGTCACCGTGTCTGTGCGGCAGGCCCCTCCTCAGGCGTGTTCTGCGGTTGTGCCTCGTGGAGCGCGTGATGCCCGTACAGCCAAGACGATGATGACGAGGGCTGCGGCGAACAGTCCGGTGGCTACGGCGAAGGTGAGGCGGTATCCGGCCAGGTGAGCTTGCAGGGGCGTGGTGCCGGGTGCGGTGGTGGCCAGGGAGGCGGTGTAGAGCGTGTTGAGCAGTGCGACCCCGACTGCGCCGCCGATCTGCTGCGTGGCGTTGAGCAGTGCGCTGGCCACGCCGGCGTCGGAAGGCTGCACCCCGGTCAGGGCGAGCGAGGACAGGGGCACGAAGACGAGACCGAGACCGGCGCCCATCACCAGCATCGAGGGGAAGACACTGAACCAGTAGCCCGAGGAGGTGCTCAGGAACACCAGCCATCCCATGCCCACGGTGGCGGCGGTCATCCCGGCGATCATCAGCGGACGGGGGCCATGGCGGGGCAGCAGCCGGGACGCGGCGCTGGCGGTGGCGACGATCCCGATGCTGAAGGGCAGGATCGCCAGGCCCGCGAGCAGCGGGTCGAGTCCGAGGTCGCCCTGCAGGTAGTAGGCCAGGAACAGGAACATCGCGAACATGCCAGCGCTGAGCAACGCTGAAGTGATGAAGGAGCTGCCGCGCAGCCGGTCGGTGACCACCCGCAGCGGCAGCAGCGGGAAGGCGTCGCGGCGCTCGAGCACGACGAAGGTGACGAGCAGCAACGCCGCGGCGACCAACAGGGCTACGGGGGCGGGCGCGAGCCATCCCTCGCCTTCACCGGCCACCGTCAGCCCGTAGACCAGTACGACCGAGGCGGCGGTGACGGTGAGCGCGCCGGCGACGTCGTAGCGGCGAGGTCCGGCGGCTGCGTCCTGGCGCGGCACGGTGACGACGGCCGCTGCAGCGGCCAGCAAGGCAATGGGGACGTTGACGAACAAGCACCAGCGCCAGGAGGCGTACTCGGTCAGGAGCCCACCCAGGATCAGCCCTACTGCCCCGCCGCCGCCGGCCACGGCCCCGTAGACGGCGAAGGCCTTGGCCCGCTCGGCGGGCTCGATGAAAGTGATGCTGATCAGCGAAAGAGCCGTCGGCGCCAGCAGTGCGGCGAAGGCTCCCTGGACGGCTCGCGCGGCGAACAGGACCCCGGCGGTGGGAGCGAACCCGCCGACTGCCGAGGCCGCGGCGAAGCCAATCATGCCGATGAGGAACATCCGCCTGCGCCCCAGGAGGTCGCCGAGGCGACCGCCAAGCAACAGCAACCCACCGAAAGTCACGGTGTAGGCGGTCACCACCCAGCCGCGGGTGGCATCGCTCATCCCCAGCTCGGCCTGGGCCCGCGGCAGCGCAAGGTTCACGATGGAGGTGTCCAGCACCACCATCAGCGTCGCCGCAGCGATCACCGCCAGCGCCACCCATCGGCGCGGGTCAGCTGCCTGCGCGGCCCGTGGGACGTCAGAGGCCGTGCGCTCAGAGGGACCCTTCGGGCGGGCGCTCACCGGGTCACCGGTGCGGTGGTGGGAGCACGCCGGACCAGGGCGATGACGGTGTCGGTGACCGTGGCGTGCTGGCCACCGGGGCCGGTGGCCTCCCGGTCGCGGTCCTCGGCGACGTCGACGTCCCACTCACCCGGGTCAAGCCCGAACCCGTCGAGGGTCTGCTGGGCGGTGGGGAAGATCGAGTCCGGGTCGGCCCAGGACCACGGGGGCACCGAGGCGTGGTCGATGACTAGCAGCATCCCGCCCGGCGCCACCGCGGCCGCGGCCCGGGCCAGGACGGCGGGGCGGTCCATGGCCACCGGTGAGTGGAAGTAGGAGGCGGTGACCAGGTCGAAGGTGCCCTGCGGGAACGTGGCCGACAGGTCGTGGCGCTGCACCTGCACCCGCTCGGACAGACCCTGGCCGGCCACCAGGTCGGCCACCCGCTGCAGGGCGGTGCCCGAGACGTCGACAGCGGTGACGTCCCAGCCGCGGCGGGCCAGCCACAACGCGTCCCCACCCTGACCGCACCCCAAGTCCAGCGCCCGGCCAAGCGTCAGCCCTATGGCGACGTCGACGAGCACCGCGTTCGGGTTCGGGGCGCCGCCGCCGACTCCGCTGGCGGCGTAGTGCGGCTCCCAGAACGCCTCAGCATCCGCAGCCACTGCGGCACGCTCGGCCGCGGCGCGGGCCGCGGCGCTGTTCGCACCGCTGGCCGCCGGAGTCCCTGCCAGCGTCCCTGCCGGCGTCCCTGCCGGCGTCCCTGCCGGCGTCCCTGCCGGAGCGTGGACGTGGGCCACCATCCGGGCCTCACGGTGGTCCCAATAGGAGGTGCCCGCCTGGTTGTCGGTACTCCCCGCGAGGCCCGGATTCTGGGTGCTGCTGCTGTCATCGGTGCTGTGTGCCCGGTGGGTGGTGACCGCGGCCGCGACGTCCTCGCCCACCAGGTCCAGGTGGATCGAGGAACCAGCGGCGGCGCCGGCGGCGGCGGAGTTGATTACCTGGGCCATCGGGGCGGCGACATTGCCTGCGGCCCACACCCCGGGAGTGGCGGTGGCGCCGGTGGGGTCGGTCGCCAGGTAGCGACCCAGCACGGCGCCGCCCATCTCCAGGTCGCTCATCGACAGGCCGAGGTCGGCGAGCAGGTCCTCGCGCCCGGCCAGCCCCGTCGCGACGGCGACCGCCTGGCGGGCGATCACGCGCCCGTCGGCCATGCGCACCCCGGACAGGGCTCCGTCCGTGGTCGTGACCGCGGTGACCGGTCCGACGACCCACTCCACGCCGAGCGCGGCCAACTGCTCGACCTGCTCATCGCTGGGGTCGGGGGCGGTGTTCTGGAAGTACACGACGTCCCTAGAGAGCCCGCGGAACAGCAGCACCTGGTGCAGCGCCATCGGCGTGGTCCCCAGGACGCCGATCGCCTGGTCGCGCACTTCCCAGCCGTGGCAGAACGGGCAGTGCAGGACATCGCGGCCCCACCGCTCGGCCAGCCCCTCGATCGGGGGCAGCACGTCCTGAAGGCCCGTGGCCAGCAGCAGTCGACGGGCGCCCACGGTGGTGGTCGACCCGTCGCTGGCGCGGACGTCGACGCTGAAGCGGGCGGCGGTGGGCTCCGGATCGCGCTGGACGACGGCTCTGACCGCGGAGCCCTCGACGACTTCGACGTCGTAGGCCTCCGCCTCCGCGCGGGCCGTCCAGCGCAGGTCGCCCGGTGCGCCACCCTCGGCGTAGAGGTAGTTGTGCACCCCGTGCGCGGGAGCGTTGCGAGGGGCGCCGGCGTCGATCACCAGCACCCGGCGGCGCATCCGGGCGGCGATCTTCGCTCCGCTCATCCCGGCGGCGCCGCCACCGACCACGACGATGTCGTACGTGTTGTCCATGTCGGTCACGGTGCGCGCACCCTCCTCGTACCACCAAGATCTCTTGCAGTTCCTGCAAGTCCAGGAGTGCCTGGGCGCGGAGGAGGGCGATGGTGGCGACATGGACGACAGCGGTGACGCCGCGAGCGAGGTGCTCGACGCGCTGGGTGAGCGGTTGCGCAGGCGGCGGCGGGACCGGGCGATGACGTTGGCCGAGCTGGCTGCGGCGACGGGCGTCTCCGAGAGCCTGCTGTCCCGCTTGGAGACCGGGCGCCGCCGCCCCACCATCGACGTGCTGCTGCAGCTGGCCCGCGTGCACCGGGTCACCCTCGACGACTTGGTCGGCGCCCCGCCCACCGCGGACCCCCGCGCGCACCCACGCCCGTCCCAGCGCTTCGGCATGACGTGGCTACCGCTGACCGGACATCCCGGCGGCATCCAGGCCTACAAGCTGATCATGCCCGCCGGGTTCGGCGGATCCCATCCCGAGCAGCGCAGCCACGAGGGCTACGAGTGGCTGTACGTCCTCACCGGACGCCTACGCCTGCTCCTGGGAGACCACGATCTCGAGCTGACAGCGGGCGAGGTCGCCGAGTTCGACACCCGTACCCCGCACGCGTTCACCAACACCACGGACACTGCGACTGAGGCGCTGATGCTCATCGGCCCCCAGGGTGAGCGCGCGCACGTCCGCGCCCGCCCCACCCCGAAGACGGGCTCCGCATCGATCTGAGCAGCTCTCGCGCAAGTTCCATCTCATCGACATCCAATCCTGGGACAACCAGTGAGTCAGACCTACCGCTCATGACGATGACCACGCATCCTCAGGCGGTCCTGGACCTTGTGAACACTGCCGATGACCAGTGCCCGACGGCGACCGCCGTGGGGTGGGCTGGGCGGTGGGGACGTCGACCCGGTTCGCTCGTCAGCGGCTCGAAGACTTCTCGAGCAGGGCCTCCATCGTGGCGCGGACACGTTCTCGCAACCACGTATGAGCCGCGTCGGAGTCGGAGCGCTGGTGCCAGACGCTGATTACCTGCGGGGCCGGCAGGTCCACCGGCACCGGTTCGGTGATGAGGTCGAACGCCGCGGTCACCGACTCCATCACCCGGCCCGGCGCGGTTAGCACGGCATCGGTGCCGGCGACGATCTGCGCGGCGGCGGCGATGGTGCCAACGCTGGCCACCACGAGGCGGCGCCTGCCGTGCTCGCTCAGTGCGTCGTCGACCGGGTCGTGCAGTCGCCCGCGCCGGGAGACGACGACGTGCGGCAGCGCCGCGTAGGCCGCCAGGTCCAGCTGCGCCGCGGCGGGGTGTCCGTGCCGCAGCACCACCAGCAGCGGGTCGGATCCCAGCGGTTCGTGGCGCAGTTCAGGGGCGGTGGGCACGCTGGAGCCGAGCTCGAGGTCTACCGCCGCGTGCCGCAGCTCCTCAGTGTCGTGGGTGGTCTCGGTCAGGAAGCGCAGCCGCACCCCCGGCGCACTCCTGAGCACGTCACTCAGCAGCACGGGGGCGATCGCTGCGGTCAGCGCGTCGTGGGCGCGGAGGGTGAAGATGCGCTCCAGCGTGGCGAGGTCGAGCGAACCGCTCGGGACGAGCAGCTGCCCGGCCTGACGCAGGAGCTCGCCGATCTGGTCCTGCACCGCGAGGGCGTAGGGGGTCCGGGTCATCGTCCGGCCCGTGCGCACGAGGATCTCATCGCCTGTGAGGCGTCGGATGCGACCGAGGCTGCGGCTCACCGCCGGGGACGACAGACGCAACCGCGCGGCCGCCCCGGCCACGCTGCCCTCTTCGACCAGGGCTTCGAGCACCGTCAGCAGGTTCAGATCCAAATGCATGCGAGTAAACCTACCGGTAACAAGGTTGCACTGGACTTAATCCAAGGTGCCAGCCACGGTTGAGCCATGCCCGCGAACGATGAACTCCTCGACATCCTCACCACCTCCCTGCCGGCCGCCGCCGCCCACGTCACCCGCCCCGAACGACGCTTCACCACCGCAGCCGAGCTGACTGCGGCCCTGGCCGCCAACGACGACGCCGTCACCGCGAGCCTGCGCCCCGTCCTGCTCACCGCCCTGCCGGGATCGCAGTGGACCGCCGACGAGCACGGCGAAGGCCCGATGCCCGCCGGTGACTGGTGGGTCGTCGACCCGGTCGGGGGCAACCTCAACGCGATCCAGGGAACCCCGGACTGGAACATCGGTGTGAGCCTGGTCCGCGACGGTCACGTGGTGCTGGCAGCGTTGTACGCCCCGACCGTCTCTGAGCTGTTCACCGCGATCGCCGGGACAGGCGCCACCCTCAACGGCGTCGGGCTGACCGTCTCGGCCAAGACCGACCTCGACCTCGCGCTGACCGGTACCGGTCAGGCCCGCCCCAGCAGCGACCCCGCCCACGCCGACCTGCGCGGGCGGGCCGTCGCAGCCATGATGCGCAGCGCCCTGACGGTGCGTCAGTCCATCCCGGTCGGTCAGCACCTCACCCACGTCGCGGCCGGGCGCGCCGACGTGCACTGGCAGTTCGAGAACCTGCGCTCCCACATCGCCCCGGTCCTCATCGCCGCCGAAGCCGGAGCCACGGTGACCGACCTGAACGGTAAGCCCTGGGCGATCACCAGCCAGGGGTACGTCGCCGCTGCTCCCGGCGTGCACGCCGCCGCTCTGGCGATCTTGGGCTCCCTGCGATGAGCGCCACCCCGGAGGTCGCACCGTTGCGGATCACCGTGCTGGGCGCCTCAGGCGCCACCGGTCTGCACCTCATCCGTCAAGCCATCGACCGCGGGCACACCGTGGTGGCCATCGCCCGCCGCCCCGACCGCATCGACGTTCCCGACGGAGAGCGACTGCTGCGCCGAGCAGCAGACGTCACCGACCCCAACAGCATCGCCGAAGCGTTGCGTGGCAGCTCCGTGGTGCTCTCAGGCCTCGGCGTGGTCGGCAAGGAACAAGGTGATGTGCTCAGCGCCGGTGCCCGCGCGGTCATCGCTGCCCAACCCGAGCGGATGGTCTGGCTGGGCGCCTTCGGCACCGGCCCCTCGGCCGCTGCCGCCGGCCCGCTCACCCGGGGTCTGCTGCGGGTCGTGCTGCGCGCAGAGATCCAGGACAAGGTCCGCGCCGACACCCTGGTCCTGGGCGCGGGTGGGACCGTGGTCCACGCCGGCCCGCTGTCCGACCGCCTGGGCGGCATCTCCACCCGCGCGGTTCCCCTGGACCAGGTCCCTCGACGACTCTTCCCCGCCCCCATCAGCCGGGCGAGTGTCGCAGCCGTCATGCTGGACGCCGCGGAGTCAGGCGCCAACGGCGTCATCGTCCCGCTCAACGGCTGAGGCACCCCGAACAGCGGTCGAGCTCACCTGCGAGATCATCGCCGGGCAGTGCCCTCCCTTGAAGCCCGTACTGGCGTGCGCACAGCGGAACGCTCGGTCATGACGCTGGTCGCGCGAAGGCGCGCTCATACCGCTGGTCGCGCGCAACGCGCGCTCATGCCGCTGGTCGCGCGAAGACGAGCTCATGCCGCTGGTCGCGCGAAGACGAGCTCATGCCGCTGGTCGCGCGCAACGCGCGCTCATGCCGCTGGTCGCGCGCTGGCTTCGCGCTTGGACCGAGTCCTTAGCCGTCGATCGCGGTGAAATGGCGGACTGCACTCACATGCGTGTGCCAGCCTGCGCTGACGACACTCTGCAGTCGGGGCGCCTAGAGGAGGACGCATGGACCTGCAACTACCAGACCACCTCACCGACGCGCACCGGTTGCTCCTGAACGAACTCGCTGACCGCAACCAGGACGCGCACGGCGAGGGTCTACTCGCTTTGGTCCTGTCCGGCTCGGCAGGCCGCGGCCTGGCCACGCATCGGTCAGACCTCGATGTCTACGTCGTCCTCAGCGAACAGGCGGCCCGGGAACGCTCGGCCACCCGATCCGCCGCCGTCGACGAGCTACCGATCAGCCTGAGCGATCTCGAGGCGGTGCCGCCCTTCGGGTCAGGAGGCTGGTGGTTCCGGTGGTCGTTCGCCTGGACACCGGTCCTCCTGGACCGCACCGACGGCCGCGTCCCGGTGGCGCTACGGCGCCAGGCCACGTTGACCCCGCAGGAGATTGATGCCGTTCTACTTGATCACAGCCGCCTTGACGGCTGGTTGAACTACGCCTACCGAGCCCTGAAGTCTGACCGCGACGGACACTCACTGGAGTGCCGTCTGGACGCGGCGGAGTCCATGCCGTGGCTACTCGACGTGATCTTTGCCCTGGCCGGGCGAGTCCGCCCCTACCACAAGTACCTCCCCTGGGAGCTACGCGAACATCCCCTCCCGGACTGGCCGGCGGACGTCCTGCTTCCTCTGCTGCAGCGCACCCTCGCCGGCGACCCGGCAGCACTCCGGGAGACGTTCACGCGTGTCGCGGCCGGTTGCGCAGCTCACGACACGGCAGCCGGTCACCACCTCACGCAAGAGACCATCGACGACTGGGGCGAGGGACTTCTCCTGCTGCGGTCCTGACCGGCCGCTGGTCGCGCGAAGACGCGCTCATACCGCCCTGCGCGTGCTTCCAGTCATGGCGCGTCCTGCTCATCGCGCCCGCAGCAGCCCCTCCCACAGCACCAGCTCCACCGCCGCGACCGGATCACGTCGGGTCATGACACTGGCCCGACACCATTTCTGTCCGCAGCGGACCCTCCACATCAGGCAGACCAGGCCCGACTCGCTGACCTGAACGCCCAACTGCGCCCCACCCACCTCGACGACGGCGAAGTCCCGCTCGAGCTCGGCGTCCTCACGCTCTTGATCAGCCTTCGACGACGCGAGCCGCTGCGGTCGCACCCCGTCTGCACCACCATCCGGCTCGGCGTGCTCAGCGGACCACGTCAACAACGTCGCGCCGTGCGAGACCGAGGCCCTGGTGGCCTGTAGCCACGGCGAGCCCACCGGCAGGTACGACGCTCGAAACCGGATGTCACCGGCAGTCAACCCCGCCCCTGCTGGCTCCAGCATCGACGAGGGTCCGTGCAGGCTCAGGTACTCCACGACGACGTCGTTGCGCAGGCTGGCCAACACGGGCGGCGTGAAGCCGAGCAGGCGCTGCGCAACTGCCTCTTGCACCACTGTCTGGCGCCAGGACAGCGACCCGGGGTCTCGACTCCGGGGCCCGATCACCCAGTCATGGCCGAGCTGGGGACCAACGCACGGATCGCAGCTCGAGCTTCCTCCGGTACCTCCTCCGACGAGACCACCCAGCACCCTCCTCGCTCGCGCCGCTCTGGTCGTGCCGCTCCATCATCCGGTCATGCCGCTGGTCGCGCGCACCGCACGCTCATGCCGCTGGTCGCGCGAAGACGCGCTCATGCCGCTGGTCGCGCGGAACGCGTGCTCATGCCGCCGGTCGTGCGCGACACGCACCGAAGCAGGAGGCCGCGACGCCGCCAGCGGCCACCCGAAGTATCGACGGGGCTCTGGGTACTGCGCCGATCGGGTAGGCGTTCCTCACTGAGACCTCACCGGTAGAGCATGCTGATGACGTGATCAACGCCGACCGTTCTTGCCTTCATCGCGCCGCCGCCGAGGCCGCGCACCGCGGGCTTACCGCACCAGGAACTCAGAGATGAGGCGCCGCCGCTCTCGAGTCCTCGCTGTCGTGGCGCTGTGGCTGGTGGCGTCGGTCCTGCTGTGGCTCGTTGATGACCGAACGGACAGCCTGCCGCGACGACTGCTGGAGACGGGCTTTGCCCTCCTCGTGATCCTCGCCGTCACCGCCCTTTTCGATTCCGTGCGTCGGCCGCGGTCCGATGTGACACGCGGCAAGTCGGGAACCAAGGACTAGGGAGAGGGCCTTGATGCAGCTCACGTGAAGAAGGTCCGCGGGCAACGCGCGCTCATGCCGCTGGTCGCGCGAGACTTGTCACTTGCGAGCCGAGTCAGCGTCGGGTTGTCAGCGCTTGCCTCGAGAGGAGTCGCGCGGCTCGCCAGGAAGCCGCGGCATCCGCTTGCCAGTGTTGATCAGCTCGATGAGCTTGGCGGTGTACGGCACGCCGTGCGCTGAAGCAGCATCCTCGAGGTGGCTGACAGCCTGCCTTGACGCCACCCGACCGAAGATCGGTAGATGCGCCACCTGCCCCGGGGCGTTGGGGCCGGGTTCATCGAAAGGGCCGCCGCGTAGCCGGAGCACCGGCCCGCTGCCGGTGTACGGCCACGACGAAGCTTGCCAAGAAACCTCGAGGACGTCGTCCCACGAGTACACCGTCCGTCCTCGCCTCGTGAGCACCACTACTTCGTCTTCCTCCAGCCGGACGGTGTCCAGGCGGTGGCGGAGCACCGCGTACAGGACGCCCGCCGCGGCCAGGACCAGCTGGCCGCTGAAGTACAAGAGGCTGAAGCCGTCACCCGGGCTGAGCCACCACCCGCCGAGGGCGAGCACCAGGAAGCACACAGCCCAGAGCACCCCCTGGCCGATGCCACCCGCTCCAAGGACCACAGGTTCCTGCGGTTGCTCGACCCCCCCGTCGCGGGCACCGCCAGGGCCGGCGCCTTCGTCCGATCCACCCTCAGCGGGACTGGCCGCTTCACAGTGGGGATGCTCGCTCACCAGTCCATGGTGTCCCGAGCACACGGCCGTCGGTGCTCGCTCACCCATTCGCAGCAGCCCGCGCGCTCATGCCGCGACAAGGACGTCACCGTATGCCGCCCACCAAGTGCGGTCGGAGCTGTGTGGCCGACCGAGGTTCGCTACGGTCGTGCCGTGATCAAGCTTCAGGGATAGGTCGGGGCCCTGCGTGCACGCACGCATCGAGCCACCCGACCCTCGTCAATACGGCCAGTAGCCCGCGACGTGCCTTGAGCACCCGGTGCTGGTCGATTTTGGCCTGCCCTGACGGAGTACCCCTTGTCCCACCCTGACCCGGTGGTGAGCTACCGCGCGCTCTGGGCCCTGCCCGGAGTGCGGCTGGTCTTCACCGCCGCTACCTTCGCCCGCCTCTCCTACGCCACCCTGGTCCTGTCCCTGCTCCTGGCCGTGCAGAGCGCCACCGGCTCCTACGCCGTGGCCGGCACCGCTCTCGGCGTCTACGGCATCACCAGCTTCACGATGCCCGCCAAGGCACGACTGCTCGACACTCGCGGACCCCGCCGCATCCTTCCCCTGCTCAGCACACTCCTGGCCCTGGCACTGACGGTCTTGGCCGTTGCTGCCAGCAGCGGCGTGACCTCTGAGCCCGTCTACTTCGCCGGCGCAGCAGCGGCGGGGTTCGTGGCCCCACCCATCGGGCCGAGCATGCGCGCGGTCTGGGCCCGGCTGACCCCTGATCCGGAAGCGCGGCAACGCGCCTACAGCCTCGATGCGGTGGTGGAGTCCGGGCTCTACACCGCGGGCCCGGTCCTGGCCGCCACCCTGGCCCAAGCAGCCACCCCCGCCGCCGCGCTGGCCTGCACCGCGACAGCGCACCTGCTGGGCTCGCTGGTGATGGCAACCTCACCCCTGCTGACCCGCCCCGCCCCCAGCGCCGAGGAACCCCCTGGTGAGCAGCGGCCAGATTGGCCGGCAGCCCAGGTGGGCACCCCCACCTTCGAGGGCGCCGCCGACCCGAGCTCCGCGGCAGCAGCGTGGCTACGACGGGTACTGGGCCCTCTCACGCGACCGGGGTACGCCGTCCTGCTGGTCTTCACCTTCACCATCGGGCTCGGTAACGACCCCCTCGAGGTCGCTGTCGTGGCCCGCGGCCAGCAAGAAGCCAGCGCAGCAGCCTCCGGGCTGCTGCTGGCGGTCCTTTCGCTGTCCGCTGCCGTGGGCGGCCTGGCGTGGGGGCAGCTGATCGGTAACGCCCGTGCTCATCACCTGCGCCAGGCCTCGCCGTGGAGCGTGCTCGCTGCCCTGGCCGCACTGACGTCGGTTGCAGCCGCTGCCGCGGCACTGCTGCCGGGGTTGGCCTGGTTGACGGTGACGTTGGTCGTGGTGGGTGCAGCCAGTGCGCCCCTCGCGGTGGTGATCTACACCGCAGCGGACCGGCTGAGTGCCCTGCACGGCAAGTCCGAAGCGACGACCTGGGTGAACACCGCCACCAACCTCGGAGCCTCCCTCGGTACCGCCGCAGCTGGAGTGCTCATCGACGCCCACGGCATCAGTAGCGCGTTCTGGGCCGGCGCCGCGGCTACCGCCGTCGCGGCCAGCGGAGCGTGGCTACATCGGCTGCGCGATCGGCTCACCGACCGCGCATGACTCGGCTGCTGCGGGCCGCTACGACGGCCCGCAGCAGTAGTAAGCCCAGCCCAGCAGGGGAATGCATGCTCACGCCGCGCTGCCCGCGACATCGTGGGTCAGCGCGGTGTGCGTGCGACCACCACCTGCGCCAGGTCATACCGTCCTGATGTCGCGGAAAACGCCGCTCACCAACGCCGGCACGACGGTGCTCATACCGACCTCACCTGCGACGGCGACGTCTCCGGCGAAGCCCATCGCCACCAACTCCCGGCCACTGGTGCAGTCGTACAACGCGTGAACCAGGTCAGCGCGGACGCTGTCGTAGGCGTCGGCGGCCATGACCGCCTCCACAGACAGATCGTCCCAACCGCGTCGGCGCAGTCCAGCGATGACCGCTCCAGCACCCCACAAGTCCTCCACCGCCGGGCGCAGCTGCCCGTTGGGCCACCGCTCCCCCGCCGCGAGCACCAGCACCCCTGCCCCCTCCAGGCCGTCCTGCTCGCTCAGCCAGGCGGCAACCGCATCAGCGTTGCGCAGGCAAGCACCCAACACGTGGGCGGTGCTGTCGTGCAGGCGGTGGGCGATGCTGGCTCCGTTCGGGGACGGCAGGAGCAGTCGACGCAACTGCGGGCCGGCTGCACGCACCGTCAGCGGCGACAAGCTCACCTGCCCCTCACGGGCGTGGGAGCGACCCACCGCCAGCACGGCGTCGTGCTGGGCGGCGACCTCGCCCGCGTCCTGCTCAGCCCACCGGTAGGGCACGACCTCGACGCCTTGGTCGAGAGCGACGCTGAGCGTGGTGGTGAAGGACAAGACGTCGACCACGACCGCCACGTCGCACGAAGACGCCTGCGCGGCGGCCAAACCCCACTTCATCTGGACCGCGGCCTGACCTGACTGCCTCGTCGCCGTCACAGCCTCACCCTGCCAGGACCACCGCCCGGGGCATGGCGGACCGTGCCACCTGGGTCCCCGCCCAGCCGGAGTCACCGGCGTCGAGCTGACCTTGCCTCGAGGCGTTCAGTCGCGACGCGGTATGGGTGTCATCGAAGATCACCATGCGCAAGACTCCACCGGTGCCCACAGAAGCCGCGTTGATGACCTGCTCGACCTATGAGGGAAGTGCGCCCGCTCAGACGTGGACTGAGGTCACGGCACTCTTCGTGGCTGCCTTCGCAGCCCAACCGTATGAGGAGGACCCGCAAGAGCTTGCGCTCATCGCGGGTTGGGGACCGACGCAGCTGGCTCAGCCAAGCGGCCGGCTGACTGTCGCTGAGCAGGGCGAGCACGTCGTCGGCTTCGCACTCGTCCACAGCCTCGCTGAGGACGAGCCGTGGCAGTCGATCCTGGCCACCATGTCCGGGCACTCAGCGGTCGCCGAGGCACTCAGCCGGCCCGAGACAGCTGTCATCGTTCACGAGCTGGCGGTCCGCCCGATGTCGCGAGGCCAGGGGGTTGCCCGCACCTGCCTGCGGGAGGTCCTGCGTGGCCGCGATGAGACGCGCGTGTTCATCGGTGTCTACGACAGCGCCACCGATGCGGTCGCCATGTACGAACGGTGGGGTCTGATCAAGATCGGCGCCTTTCGTGGCGCCGACAGCGACGTGACCCTGCTCGTGCTCACCCTGCCCGCAGAGGACCTGCGCACCCGTCTCGGCAGGCCCTCGACTGCCGTGGGTGACCGGTAGAACGCCGCAGGTCAAACCCTTCGAGGACACAGCGTTGCGACCACCCCTGACCGCGGGAAGAGTGGGACCCATGCCGCAGCGCAGGCCGCTCCCCGCCAGCCACCCACGCCGGCACGACGCCCTGTACAGGCAGCCGTCCGCTCGCGCACAGACCCGCAAGTCACCTGCTCGATGACTCCTGATCCACTGCACTCGCGCTTGAGCGGCTACCTGGCCCTCCGCAACCCCCGGCCATCGAGGCCCACCCGCGGACCGCTGACCGAGCTCAAGGGTGGCTGGGCCAGCAGCCTGTACACCTTCACTCAGCAAGCGACCACGACGCAACAGGGCCGGCACGACGTCAGTGCTGAAGCTGTACGCACCGACGGCGCTAGGGCGTGAGCACGCCCGACGCGAGTGGCGCGCCCTTCAGCAGCTGCGGGCCGCGGACTACGCCGTCCCTCAGGGCATCCTCCTCGAGGCAGACGCAGGCCCCCTCGGATCCCCTTTCGTGGTGATGGAGCACGTACCAGGGGTCTCCCTCTGGCAGGCTTACGAAACCGCCGACGCGAGCAAGCGAGCCACCCTCACCGCGGGCTTCGTGGATCAGCTGCTCCCCCTGCAGGCGCTCGACCCGCGCATCCTGCAGTCGGCCCCGGCTCCCGCTGACCCGTACAGCTACCTCGACCATGAGCTGGCGCTGCTGCGCCGCGACAGCGAAGGCTCGCCGCACGCGAGGCTGTCTCAGGTCATCCAATGGCTGGAGCAGGGGAAGGGAACCGTGCCCTGCGAACGGCCGGCGATCCTGCACCGCGACTACCACCCCTGGAACGTCCTGGTCGATGACGAGGAGCACCTGTGGGTCATCGACTGGGACTGGCAGGTCGGCGACGCCCGCTTCGACCTGGCCTGGACCTGCACGTTGATGGAGCGCAGCGGCTTTGGCTCCTTCAGCAGTGACGTCCAGGACGAGTACGAACGCCAGAGCGGCCGCGCGACCGAGGGTCTGGACTACTTCAAGGTCCTCACGACGCTGCGCTGGTTGCTGAACGTCCTACCCGCTGAGGACCCGGAGGTTCCGGTGGACCTCGCGGCCCGAGCGGAGTTCCGGGCCTTCCTGGTCGATCCGGTGCGGCGGGCGCAGACCCTCTTGGCTGAACACACCGGCGTGGTCGTGTCGATGCAGCTGTAGGGGACGCCAACGGGTGCCGTCCAGGTCACGAGCGTTCGGCCGGGCTGTCGTCCCACCTCCTTCGCGGTCATGGCGCGGGTCGTGTCATCACGCCGCGGCGCGTGGAGATGACCTCGTTGGTCACCGACCAGTGATCGAGCAGTCCACCCCTAAGGCCGGGGGGGCGGGTCGACGTCGCCAGTTGGGTCGGTTCCAGCTGCTACCTGAACGTGCCGCACCCGCAGGGCCGCCGCGAGGGCCCCGTCTGAGGTCGCTGAGTCCCCGATGACCGCTACCGGCTGCACACCCCGCCGAGCCAACCGTGACGCGACCTCGTCATGGAAGCGGCGTTCTGACTTCTCCGCGCCGACTTCACCCGAGATCACCACATCGCAGAAGACCGACCCGAGTCCAGCCAGCTGGAGCTTGCGCCGCTGCAACCACGACGAACCGTTCGTGACGCACCAAAGGTCGTACATCCCCGCCCAACTGGTCAACGCACCCGGCACCCAGTCGAAGGTGCGGACCAACTCCTCGCGAGCACCGCAGAAGCTCGCGCTGACCACCACTGAGTCCTCCTCGGGAAGGAGGCGGCTCCAGACCCTGGCCTGGTAGTCACCACCAGCACGCTGCACCGTCGGGTCGACTACCGCAGCCGGGAAGTCGGTCCACAAGGCCTCCCAGGAGCTGACGCCGACCATGGCCGGGGCACTCCTGAGCCCGCTGGCCTGCCACTCACCGCGGACGACGTGCCACACGTCGGGCAGGGGCGCTGGCGCTGCGAAAGTAGCGAGTGTGGAGCTCATGGCCTGATCGCGGGCGGCCGTGTCAGGGATGAGCGTGTCGTCGAGGTCAATCAGGAGCGCGTCCACCGGGCGAACCGTAGGTCAGCGCTTCGACGAGTGCTTGGTGGGAGGCGTACGGCCGCGTCGCAAGCATGCGGTCGTGGTGGCCGGGCGACGTCGCGCTCGTGGTGGTGACGAGGCGGCTGGGGTCGTGCCGGGAAGGGGGTTGCCTGGTGCGGCGGCAGCGGTCAAGGTGCACCTGTGGAGACGATGCCGTTGCCTGAACCTGACTGCTGGCTCAGCCCTTTCGCGCGAGTCGGTCAGTCGGCCATCGAAGGCGAGGGCCTGTTCGCCGCCGCCCCCATCACCCGCGGCACAGTGATCAGCCGGTTCGGAGGACGGCTCGTCACCGACGCCGAGCTGCGTCAGCTCTTCACCGACGCGAACGCTGCCGGTGTCTACGTGGACACGATGTCCATCGGCCAGGACCACAACCTGGTCCTACCGCCAGGCGTCCCTAACCATGCGGGCAACCACAGCTGCAACCCGAACATGTGGTGGGTCGACCCTTACACCGTGGTCACACGGCAGGACGTCAAGAGCGGTGACGAGCTGACCTTGGACTACGCGACGATCACCGATGACGCCAGCTTCACGATGCGGTGCTCATGCCGCTCCACGTCCTGCCGAGGTCAGGTCACCGGCCTGGACTGGCGGTTGGGGCAGCTGCAGGCGGAGTACGGACAGCATTGGGTGCCTGTCCTGCGAGAACGCATCGCCAGCTCCTGATCACCGGGTGCTCTGCCCAGTCCCCGGCGCACGGTGGTGACACGCACGCAGCGCAGCTCAGCGGTCATGTCGCTGTCCGTTCGCCGAGCGGCCGCCGCGCGACCGCAACGACTCGCGTCTTAGAACTGGACGTCGACCTTTGCCGCCGGGTCGATCGAGTAGTCAGTCACCCTTGCCGGGACCAGGGTGGCGTAGACGCACCAGCCTTCGGCCTGGGTGAAGCAGGCGATGGTGGCTGTGGCTGAGGTGCCCTCAATGGTCGCGCTCACATGCTTCGGCTCACCACGCACAGCCCCGACGACGACCGTGCTGCTCGCGCCGGCTCCCTCGCCACCGAAGGTGGCCAGGTCGTACTGCCCCTGGGGACGCAGGCGGTAGGTCCACTCGCGGATGTCCATCCAACTGTGAGCCCCACTGGCGTAGCCGACGTTGACGACATCACCTTCACGCCAGGCCTGCAGCCCGTTGCCCATGTCGACCCGGTCCGTGTCGACCTGCACCGACCCCTGCGAGCTCGCGCTCAGGGTCAGGCCGGCCGCCACCAGCTCATAGCCACCACGGCCCGGGTGCTCGATGGCCACACCGGTCGCGATGACCACCGCGAGGGCGGGAACGACCGCAGCCAGGGCGCGTCGCTGGCGGCGTACCCGCAGCCGGCGACGGCCGGTGGCGATGATGGCCGCAGCATCGACCGCCCCGCTGACGGGGGCCGTGCGCAGGTGCTGACGGATCTGCTGCTCACTGATCGACACAGCTGCTGTCCTTCCTGGTGGCACGACTGACAAAGCGGGAGAGGCCGACTGCGCGACCGATGGTGAGCTCGGGACCACCGAGGGGCTCAGTGCCCTTGGCCGCCGGTGAGTGCGCAGCGACGGCTGCGCCGAGCGGGCTGGGTGGGTCATCGGTGGTCTGGGCGCTGGCGGGGTCCGCGCGCAGCTTGCTCAACGCTCGAGAGTGCAGGGTCTTGACGGTGCCGACGCTGACGTTGAGCAGGGCAGCGGTGTCCTTCTCGGTCAGGTCTTCGAGGTAGCGCAAGACGATGACGGCGCGTTCGCGCGGTGTCAGTCGTCTTAGCGCCTGATCCACCGCGTCGCGCTCGGTCACCGCGTGCGCGGGGTCGGCCCAGGCGGCGACGCCGGCAGCAACATCGGTGGGTGGGTGCGCGGGTAAGTCTTCAGGGGCAGTGGTGTCCTCGCGCCAGCGGCGTCCTCGCCAGGTGTCGGTGTGAGCGCTCAGCAAGGCTTGACGGGCGTAGGCGTAGGACACCTTGCCTCGAGCCGACGGCCAGGCCAGGTAGGTCTTGGTCAACGCGAGTTGGACGAGGTCCTCCGCCGCCCACGGGTCACCGGTCAGGAAGTGGGCGGCGCGCAGCAGCGCGTCGCCGTGTTGGGCGACGAAGGTGGTGAACTCCTCATCGCGCCGGCCCAGTAGCCCCATGTCTCCTTCAACGAGGTCAGCGTCGGGAAAGGTTGACAGAGCACCAGCCACTCTTGCGTCAGCTCTGCCCACCCGATGCCCCTGCCCCCCCCGCGTCCTGCCACTGTCACGGCGAGACGACGGCCCGTAGCTGACCGATCCAGGGGTTCATCCCCTCGCTCAGCTGCAGCGCCTCGATCAGCCAGGTGCGCTGCGAGCTGTCGAGCGCCACCGCCATCTGAGCGAAGTCAGCCTCGTCCTTCGCGCGCGGGGTGGTGCTCTTGTAGAGCAGCTGCACCTCCGGGGCCAGCACACCCCGCTGCGGGCTGGAAGCGGGACCGCTGAGGGTGCGCCAGGGGCGATGGATCCGGGCGTCTCGCCGGTACACCCACTCCTGCTCACCCCCACCTCCGTCGACGAGGTCGTCGACCACCAGCTGCAGGCACCAGTCAGCGTCCGGGTTGGGGCGACACCAGACGTCGTGCACACCCCGCGGTAGCTCCTCGGTCACCAGCCACGGCCGCAGCGTGCCCGGCGGGTCAGCCGCGTGCAGGTCCCACCCGGCCAGCTGCTCCCGCAGCCGCGGCAGGTGCGGGCGCAGCACCAAGACGTCGATGTCCTCGTGCTGCCGGGTCCGCCGGCCCAGGTGCAGATCGATGGCCCAGCCACCCGCGATCCACCAGGGCACGCCGGCCCCGCTCAGCAGGTGGGCCACCTCATCAGGGTCCATCGGCGACCATGAGCCCAGCTCGCTCGTCACCCGCGACAGCCTCGTGCATCGCTCTCCGCAGTCGTGGACGCCCCCCTTCACTCCCCCGGCAGGTCCTAATGATCTTCGACTGGGACAGGTCAGGTGAGAACGGACAGCGGACGCTGCTCTGCTTGCTCTGCCGGCCAAGTGGTTGTCGTTTCTCATGCGACTTGGCCAAGTTTCACGTGACCTGTCCAACGTCTCAGCCCGTTGTCCATACGTCTCAGCGACTTGTCCTAGCGACCGCAACCCAGCGGTCTTGTCGAGAGACGCGCAGTCCATCCAAGCTCGCGCCGCCAAGAATCCAACGCCCGAGAGGCCGCAGCGCGCGTGGCGACCGTGTCAACACTTCGGCGTCGTCCAGGCTTAGTAGGACATGAGCAACAGCCCAGACGAGCCCAGCGAGCTCGTCTTCGACGACTGGTACCGCCGCGAGCTCCCGCGCGTGCGCCAGGCCCTCACCCTGGCCACCGGCGACCCCGCCCTAGCTGAGGAAGCCACCGCCGAAGCCTTCGCCCGAGCCGTCGTGCACTGGCCGCGCCTTCGCACCACCGACTCACCCGCCGGCTGGGTCTACACCACCGCCTTGAACCAGGTCCGACGATCCTGGCGCCGGACCCTGCTCGAGCACCGCCACGCCCGCCGCCACCGCGACCAGCCCGCCTCAGCCCCTGAGCTACCCGACCCCGCCCTCTGGCGTGCGGTGGCTGAGCTGCCCGAACGAGCCCGCACCGCGATCGCGTTGCGCTACATCGCCGACCTCACTGAGATCGAGGTCGCCGCCGCCATGAACATCTCCCGCGGAACGGTGGCCACCACCCTCTCCCGCGCCCGCACCACCCTCGCGGCCCGGCTGCAAACCGCCGCACCCACCTCATTCCGCACTCCCGCATCGGAGGACTCGCGATGACCCCCACCGGCCCCCGCCACCACAGCGACCTCGACGAGCACGACCCGCTGCGCGCCCTGGCTCATGTCCCTAACACCACGGTGCCGCCGGTCGAAGGAGTCCACCGCCGCGCCGCGGTCATCCGCCGGGGACACCGTCGCGCCAAGGTCGGAGTCTCAGCGGGGGTCCTGGCCAGCGCCCTCATCATCGGCGGCGTCCTCGTCCCGCAGAGCGACAGCAACCCCGGCCCGCGTGGCACCCTGCAGGCGGCGTCCTTCAACGGCCTGGCCCGCGCTCACGCCGACACCGGCGGTGACTGCAAGGGGGCCCGCTACGGCGCCAACGTCCCCCGCCAGCAGTGGGTCAGCGACCCCCGAGCGGCCGAGCTGGCCTCCTGGCTACCGGCCGAAGCCACCGGTGAGCCGGTCCGTGGGATCAACGTCCACACCGACGGGGTCACCTGCCGGCCACTGACACCAGCAGCTGCTCTCTACACCGAGGCACCCAAGCAAGGGCTGTCGTTGTGGGCTGACGTCGCCCGCCCCTTCCGCGGCGAGCAGGGTCTGCGCTCGGTGCAGCTGCGTGGAACCACCGCCGAGCTCCTTCCCCTGCCGGGCAACCTGATGCTCAGCTGGACCGAACCGGACGGCACCCGCTGGGTCGTTCAGGGCAGCGGACTGGACCAGGCCGCGATCGTGGCCACCCTCGACGACCTGGTCCTGCAGGGCACCTCGGTGGAGCCCGCCAGCGTGCCCGCACCGTGGCAGCAAAGCCACCTGCCCGACGCCGCCTCGCCCTACTCGGACTGGACCTGGCAGGTGGAGTACGGGCCCAGCGGGTACACCCAAGACGCTCCCGGCATCCGGCTGGGCGTCGGTCCTCTCGTCGAGCCCATCGCGACGGGTGTTGCTCGAGGCGCTGACCTCTACACGTTCACCCGGGTCAACGGTCACCCCGCGACCTTCTTCACCGACCTGGGAGGGTGCGTGCGCTGGGACGAGGCTGACCTGTCCTACGGCGTGTGCGGGAGTCAAGACATGGACTTGCTGGTGGACCTCGCTGAGCAGGTCGAGCACGTCGCCACCACAGACCCCCGTCTGCAGGCAGCGCCGGACCTCTTCCCGACCAACGACCAGACCCCCGAGGCATCGGCGGACTGAACGGCGGCGCGGGTGCTCGCACGGAGGGGAGCGAGCACCCGCGAAGCACGCCTCGGCTACCTACCGGTCACGCCGCGGTGCGGAACACCCGCTCATGCCGATGACCGAGTGGTTGCCGCGTTGGTCGGGGTGGGCCTGAGTCGCCGTACTTGAGCTGCCGTGTCTCGGTGCCTGATCGCGCCTGGGCCTCTGCCGATGGATAGCGACTGAGCCTCTCTCGAACTCAACCCACACCCAGCCCCTGCACGTCACCGGCAGCGTTCACGTGCACGTTCAAACGGTTGAAGCTGAGGTCCGCACTCAGGATGGAGTCTGGGCGCACTACCCGCACGGGTCGCCCTTCGGCTTCAGCCTTCCTGACCGCGGCATTCAGCGAGAGGCCCCGATACTCCTCCAACCAAGTGTTGTCGAAGCGATCCCACACGCTCTCACTGGCCTGGTCCCCCACAGAGCCACTCTGCCCGATGAGCGCGCGCAACGCGCGCTTATGCGGCTGGCCGCGCGCAACGCGCGCTCATGCCGCTGGTCGCGCGCGAGCTGCGGCCGACGACTTCGCGGTCATGCCGATGTCCGGGTGCAAGTCGCACGCGTCAACGCTAAGACCACCGAGGCCCGGACCAGGCAGGCAGCGCAACTCATCCCTCATCGCTGTTGAGAGTCAGTGTTCGGCGGACACGGCGTCGGCGTCGTGGAAGAAGGGGAGGAGAGCGGTGGCGACCTGGTCCGGTGCTTCCAGGGCCGCGTAGTGGCCCACGCCCTGCAGCCGGACGGAGCGAACACTGGAACCGACGGCCGCGGACAGGGTCGCCTCGGTGAAGGCGCCACCACCGGCACCGACGGCCAAGACCGGGACGGTCAGCGGCTGCGCGTCAGCGAGGGCGGTGATGTCGGCTCCCTCGCTCAGCATCGAGCGGTAGAGGCCACCTGCCCCGCGGAAGCCTGCGGGTCGGGAGTAGGTCCGGGCGAACTCGGTCACGTCCGCGTCGGTGACCGACCCCGGTACCGCCGTCATGGCGGGGAAGGCATAGTCACCCAAGAACTCCCGCTCGCGTCCGGCGAGCAGCATCTCCGGGATGCCCGGCGCGGCGAGGACACCGATGTGCCACGCCCCCCCCCCGTGGGTCACGTCGGCCAGCCCTTCCAGCCCGAAGCCAGCCAGGCCCATTTCGATGGCGGTGAAGCTGAGGATGTCCGCGGGGTAGGAACTGGCGAACCGGAAGACCGTCGCACCGCTGATGTCTTGCCCCACGACGTGGACGGGGCCAAGGCCGAGGTCGTCGACCAGGGTGTGCAGGTCCTTCGCCGAGGTGGCGCTGTCATAGTCGCCGGGGCCGTTGTCGGAGTCACCGAAGCCCCTCAGGTCGACGGCGACGACCTGGTGGTGCTCGGCGAGGAGGGGGATGAGGCGGTGGAAGGCCCACCACGTCTCAGGAAAGCCGTGCACCAGCAGGACGACGGAGCCGGTCGTCCCGGCACGGACGTAGTGGATCCTCGTCCCGTTGATCTCGGCGTCGTGGTGGCCGACCTCGGGGATGGAGGCGGCTGCGGTGGCGGGGTTGATCATCAAGTCCTCCTAGTAGACAAGCGGCTTGCCCATCACAGTAGACAGGGTACTTGTCGATGTTCAACCGTTGACTACGCTGGACGGGTGTCTCGATCCGGTGCTGACCTCGCCCTCCTCCTACTCGGAGGCTTCCGCTCGCTGGTGGATGCTGCTCAGGAGGAGCTGGCCCGGCGCGGGTACGAAGATGTCCGCCCGGTCCACGACTTCGCGATCCGGGCCATCGCCGCGGGTGCGGACAGCGCCTCGGAGCTGAGCCGGCGCACGGCGGTGACCAAGCAGGCTGCGGCACAGACCATCGGCGTGCTGCAGGACCGGGGATACGTGGTGCGGCAGGCCGATCCCAGCGACGCCCGACGTAAGCGCCTGCACGTCACTGACAGGGGGTTCGACCTGCTCCGCGAAGGTGAAGCGATCTTCGACGAGCTGCGTGAGCAGTGGGCACGACGCATCGGGATCGAACAGCTGCAGCAGCTCGAGACCCAGCTGAGCGGGCTCGTGGGCGCTGCCGCGGTGCGCGTTGACGCACCGGGGTGGGTCGCGACCCAAGACTTTGGGTCAAGCGCAGCCGTGGAGACGACGACCCGCTCCGACGCATAACCGTCCAGCCGTCGTCTCCTGCGCCGTCGTCGATGCGTCCGCTCATGCCGCTGGTCGCGCGAAGACGCGCTCATGCCGCTGGTCGCGCGAAGACGCGCTCATGCCGCTGGTCGCGCGAAGACGCGCTCATGCCGCTGGTCGCGCGAAGACGCGCTCATGCCG
>Ga0160427_10000539_pt1 | contig 22777 bp, 16 predicted proteins | sample SolpanmetagenomL_FD_108194 | JGI IMG/M metagenome (GOLD analysis project Ga0160427, IMG submission 108194) | Solar panel surface microbial communities from Lawrence Berkeley National Laboratory, California, USA - L | ecosystem: Engineered > Built environment > Solar panel > Unclassified ...
TGGCCGTCATCACCGGCCGGCAGTAATAGAATATGCGCAAGAAGCTCTCTTTTGCTTCAAGAATTTAGAATCTTTAATGTAAGCAATCCCTTCATGGCAACTGGCGACGGACATGTCTAAAGCTTTGCGTTGGATCCCTATATAGTTTATCCTTGCTTTAGGACAAAGTATATGTATTCACAAGGCATTGGATATGGTTCTTTCTTTGTGTTTCGTAAAGAGAACTTATAATTATGAAAGCTGATATTGGTTTAGTTGGATCGACCTGCCCTTATCACCATCATTTATGACAAGTTTGCTCTCCATGAAATATCTGACACATCTGTCCATTACTATCGAGCAAGATGCGCTTTCAAGTCCGATTGCCTTGACTCAACTATCTAATATGATTTATCTGGACCTGACCTTGAATAAAATGATGGTGTATAGAAGATATCATCGTGGCACACAAAGCGAGGCAGAACTGAGCATCGTGTTGGTAATTGCCAGGTGTATATTGCAGGCGAGTCAAAACACACTCAAGCACCTCTATCTACGACCTAAGAACTTCTGGGGTCCTGAACTCAGCAAAGACTGCTTACGGTGGATATTTGGAGTCGCCGATAGTTCGTGGAACTTGCCTACAGTCGCAAAAAAAGTCCCGACCATTGTAGATCGATGGAAGAATGATATACGCTTGCCTCAACTCCGTCATTTTGGTCTTGCGCGATTTGTTATCGAACCGCAGGATGTTCCAAATCTCATGAGAGCCATAGATTTCTTTCAGCTAGTGTCGCTCAGACTGGGCAGCGATCTTGAGGAGCTAACCTCTCGTCTTTGTCAAAAACGTAAACCAGGCGATTTTGCCAGTCTGACCGCTTTACTGCTCAATTTTTCAACGAGATTTGACGACACCGGCGCTCAGACATATCAATCACCTGAACCACAACTTTTGCGTAGTCTCCCAGCTTTGACAACACTCGATGCCTGTCATCATATCTATTTGGGACATAAAATTAAGCTGAGCGACACAGCTATAGATGCAATTTGTGTTCACAGCAGTCTTAGAGTTTTACGATTACACGTCGCTACACGTATTTATGATTATCCGATCCTGCCCTGGAAAAGTCTTGAAAGAGTACTCCTCGCATGTCCTCTCCTTGAGGAACTGAAGTTCTTTCCAGCTCTTAGTGAATGGGTATGTTGATATTTCATCAATATAAGTGGCTATACGCTAATATATTTGTAGAACGAGGTGTGCACTACCTTACCGCTAGCTCGAAATCTTAAATATCTAGTACTAGATGGTGATGTACTCTACTACAACGCATTCCAAAGAGTTCCCCATCATCTAAGTGGCGAACGTAACCACTACAAGAATACCGCCAAAGACTTATTGAAACACTATCTCTGCCACGTCCCTTCTTTAGAACAATCAAGAGAAACCGCCGAATCCTCTCCTATTGACATTGAAAAAATTGCCCACTCTGTGACTCTATCTAGACTAGACACAAGCTGGACATTTCCAGAACATTACAAGCTTCAAACAATTGATTTTACTGGTCCTCGTTACCGCGTCAAGGTTGGAACGATTTTTCCCAAGACGCGCAAAAAGTTGGAGAAACCTGAAGAAGTTTTGGATGAGATAACTGAACGAAAAGTATGGATGAAGATGGAGTTGATCGAACCAGATCGTCATAAGAATGGTGCTTTCTCGAAAAGTGGGTTGAATGCTTATTTGCAGCATTGAAAAAACAAAAAAACAGGGCAATAGAATGTCAGCTGGTGTAGGCCTTTTGTAGGGTTGGTTTTTCGAGTAAGAATGTTGACAGCTGTTTATGGTTGGTGAAGGATCTTACGAGTGGCAACTCTTCCCTCTTGCTTCAGTATTTGCTTCTGTGTTGCTGTACGTTTTACAGCCTAGGAAAGATTACTCAACCCGGACTCTGCTGTCACTGGTTGGAGCATCCCTTGCAGGTGCAAGTCGATCAATTAATTGTATACAAGATACCAAGCTTGAGCTTATATTTTTGCTCTTGTTTACGAATGCAACTTTTTCTCGAAATTTCTGGTTTCCTATCACTCAAATCATCTAGTGGCACGTTTTTTTTTTTTTGCGAGTCGGGTGTTTTAGGCGCTTGAGGCGATCCCGTCATATTTCCTTGCCGATCCAAACTGTTCAATGTTTTCAGTTATCTCCGTTCTTCCTATCTTTTTTAAAGTCTTTGTCATTTTATTGTGTCACTTTTCCTTTTCTTTTCCTTTTTATATATCAGTTTAATTTTTTAAGCTTCATTCAGAAACCTTCCACATCAATTGCGCTTATTGCTTATTATCCGAACGGGTTTAGCCTGCGAGTGTTTTTTATCCTATTCTCAGATGTTCTTTCCTTCTTATAATCAGTCGATCCACTGATCTGCATGATACTGATTACCGTTTTAAAGCGGGCGTTTTTTGTATAGCATCGTACATGTCCCTTTTTCTCTTTACAGCTTATTTGTTTTACTGTGTATAACGTTTTTTTGAAGCTATATACCGTAACATTAGTTCAAATAAAACGAAGTGTTGTGAAACATATTTCCAAAAAATATTACTATGAAATGAAATTAATGTACTGATGTTGGGCGGCGATAGATATTTTAAGCATTTACTCAAACACTACAAAATACAGATTTTTATATAAATGTACCGACGCCTGTCTTTGACACGTTTTTTTGATGGATGACTCGACCACGATCACTTACTAAAAATTACATAGGCGTAATGACCTATCGATATATCGGCGAGATGAATTTTACCAAGGGAAATGACCGTTACGATTTCATGCCGAGGAAGAGGACATATACTAGTGAACAAGTTATAGCTTGAGGATGTTTTTTCCTTAAAAAAAATTATTGAATTCTGTAAACAGGATTATCAATCATCATATGTTTTGTCAAAACTTATGAAATCTTTATTTTTTCTCCGAGCGTGTTTTGGCAGTCTGGCTGGCGCTTAGAATCATAAATTATGTCTCTTTTCCCCGATCGCCGGTCAGATCAAGGAAATATTACTACCGATCCCGGAAATAAAGGTATCTTCACTATACTTAGCCACCAGTCGGCAGTTGGTTGGTTTTCTGGTTAACATTATTTTTTAAACTTTTATACTTCTCTATCCCCCTTGTTCAATTGATCAAGTCCAAATCTAATGCATATAAGTAACATGGACCACATGCAATCAACAATCCTGAAAACCTCAGGATCGGGAGAAACAACCCCCCATTTTTAAATATCTTCCAACGCCTTGGAACTGTAACGATACAATGATATTATTCTTTTGAGTATTGTATTTATGACTTTCTGTAAGGGTATCTCGGCAGTTGTTCCAATATTTCTTTTTTCTTCTTTTTTTTTCTCCGATCTTGAAAAAACAACAAATGCGATAATACATAAATGTGATTCACAAAGAGCGCATATCTGTATGACCCAGGCTATTACGGGCGAATTCATGAAACCTTGTCTATGTTTACATGCATGGAGATTGTAGTATGTAATGATCGTATTTGAACAATTGAGTAGAGGCAAAGACTTCTTCAATCGAGGGGAATATTCTGCTTGATTTATCATGTAGAGGGGAGTAGTATATAAAGATACAACCCTCTCCTCGACGTTGATGAAGAGAATATAATATACACTCAGGTAGACAAAGTCATATCAACAATCTCTCACTATCAAACTGGGAAATAAAAATCGGAGATTGATCAGCAAACCTTGTGTGAGTTTTATTGAAGTAACAGACATAATAGCTATATAGTACTTTGGAAGCCAAAAGCCCAAAACATGGCAAACTCTACAAAAACCTCCTCATCATCAACATCAACAACACTCAGTAATCCAAATGGTGTCACTGGAAAATTATGTAATTGGATCTACTCCCTGAAAATGGATGATGTCCCACAAGATGTCCAAACAAGAGCAAAATATCTAGTACTAGACGGTATCGCCTGTGCCATTGTCGGCTCTCACCTTCCATGGTCTGAGATAGCTGCAAAAGCTATATATAAAATGGAACCTCCCGGTAGCGGTTCTAGCACAGTCATTGGCTGGAATGGTCGAAACTTGTCACCCATGAGCGCTGCATTATTAAACAGTACATTTATTCAAGGCTTTGAACTCGACGACTATCATTCCATCGCCCCGCAGCATTCAAACGCAATTATTATTCCCGCACTATTTTCTGCATCAAAGATTGATGCAGACGACGGTGTGAAGATGACGGGGAAGGATTTCTTGTTGAGTTATATTATCGGTTGTGAAATCGGACCGAGAGTCGGTGAAGCGCTTCACGGCGCTGAATTGTTGACAAGAGGCTGGCATAGTGGTGCGCTTCAAGGTCCTACGAGCTCTGCAGGGGCTGTGAGTAAAGCTTTACATCTTGAACCGTATCAGATTGAAGATGCTCTCGGTATTGCTTGCACGCAAGCTGGTGGACTGATGGCGGCGCAATTTGGATCTATGGCGAAGAGGATGCAGCATGGCTTCCCGTCGCGAAATGGGTTGTTTTCAGTACTGTTGGCGAGAGAAGGATATACTGGGATTAAAGAAGTGTATGAAACACCGTACGGCGGATTTCTCTCTTGTTTTGGCCAAGGTGCTCCTTCTGGAGATCCTATACCGGAAGCCATCATCAAAAATCTTGGAAGTGATTGGGAGTTGTGGCATATTCAGGTTAAACTCCACGCTTGTATGGCAGCTCTACAGAGTCCAATCGACTGTGTGGAGAATTTGCAGAAAAAACATCCAGAGAAGATGAAGGAGCTGGATCACATTACCAAGATTGAGACAAAACATTCAAAACCTGCGCTGGAGCATGGAGGGTGGAAGCCGAGTCCGGATAAACCGCTTTCGAGTCTTGGTGCGCAGATGTGTATACCATATGCTACAGCTGCGCAATTGGTGGATGGCGAGGTGCTCATGGCGCAATTTGCTTCAGATAAACTTCATCGACCCATTGTCAAAACGTTGATGGAAAAAGTTGACCCATCGAATGATCCCAGATTTGATTCAGACAAGAATTTGGAGTTTGCGACCGAGATGACGATTACGTTTGACGATGGAACAGTGCTTAAGGAGTTTGTCAAGAGTCCTAGAGGTGTTACTCCGCCGTGTAGCAATGAAGATATTGTAGAAAAGTGGAGAAGCTTGGTTAGAGGAGTGTTGGATGATGAAAGGAGGGATAAGATTGAAAAGTGCGTGCTAAATATCGAGACGCTGGAGGACATAGACGAGCTTTTGAAATTGTTGGAACCAACAGTCAAAAGCCCAATCACTTAAATTTTAAATTTCTTTTGTTTGTTCAAGTTTCTTATGAATAGCGTGATGATAGTTTGTATACGTCTTTCTTGTCCATGTATATACAACGTTTGATAAATGATACATACGACAAGCATTTTTAAACATTTGATTAACATTTTGATGATACAAACATCCCAGATAGGACAAAGATGAGAGTCGATGATCTTTGGTTTTTAAGATTACAACGAGATACTAAATCCACCACTTCATAACCCCAATTACAATGTAATTTTGATCATCAAATAGATTTCCATTTTGAATCACTTGTTGCCTTTTGGTGTCTCTGCTTTTAAGCTTCCTAGGAGAAAAGTTCTTTTCTAGTTTCCTCAATGGAACCCTCACAAATCACGACAAGATGCCATAGCAAACAAAAATCGTAACGACAATATAAGGAAATATTTAGCATTTTTAATTCTCAGACACCAAGTGCATCTAATTTTGCTAAAACAATCAATCCTCTATAATGAACAAAAATCGAGCAATTGCCAAATAGCTGCTTGAGTACTTGAATCTGGAGAACATACGAATCCTTGAAACCCCTTTTAAAATGCTTACAACATAAAAATATGAAAACTCCAGCGTCTAATTAAAATAAAGGAAAGATTCACATCAAACAAGAGCTAAGATCAAATTGACGCTCTACTCCATATTTATCGACAATGACTACCTCACGGTTAAGAATACCACTATCCTTCTATACCAATCCCATCTCTCTTTCATACCCCTTTACCCTTGAAAAGTGAAACGGCTTGTCGTTTTTGAGTCCAAATTCTCCGCCTACATTTAACTTGGTTAGTTGCACTGTTTTATTTTGAAAAGATATCAAACCAAGCTATAGATATGTCTCATAGCAAGGAGTTCAAAGAGAAGGGGGGGGGGGTTTCTAGGTACTCACGATCATCCGTAACACGATTATAACTCCAAAATCCTCCCCACTTCAATATATCCCCACCACCAACTTTGCCGACTACACCTTTCGGTCTCATCTTGATCCACAACTCCATTCCATAGAGGTACCGACCTATCGGCCCCGGTCCTTCGGTTTCGATGGACAATTTACCTTCAGTGTCAAGATCAGGTGATAGTTTCCATCGGCCGGGGAGTATATTTTTTAGATGTGCATTTGAAGCTGCGGCAGCTGTGACAGATGTTTGGTGGCCATGGCCGTGGAAGTGAGAGGTTGTATGTGTAGAGGAACGGGTGGTGGCGTGTAAATGGTAGTTGTCTAGTGTTAGAGAGTGGACAACGTCTTGGGGCTCAGTAGTAGTGAGGAGTGAAAGGACGAAGCCGTTAGGGTAGAAGCGGAGCTGGGTTTCGAGAAAGAACTAGTCAGAATATTGTTTTTGACAGATTGACCTTCGTATAAAGGGGAATGGGAGGGATAAATAGGTTTGTGTGAAACAACTTACATAACGATAATAGGTAACGATGTGGATAGGCGTGGAGAAAACAACCGTGTTAAGAGTGCTATGACCAGGCCGTTGGTAAGCACAAGTGGAGATGTACACTCCGTTGAATCGCACTCGTGGTCTAAAGATGTTAGTTTCTTTCGGTTGTTTTAGTAGTGATATGACGTACCTTTCTATAAACATTCGTCGCCAATCATTCTTGTACTTCTTCAACAGCAAGTCGTCTGTAACTGGCGAAGGCATTGCTTCAGTGATAGGGTCCACGATAGCCAGTGCATCCGTCTCTTCAATCAATTGTTCAACGTCATCCAGTATATATTCATCCGATGGATCGTCCTCAATTTCGTTGCCATCTACAGTACAATGCCAATCTGGTCCCCAACACATACCGCCCCACGTTCTCGTGCATATATCCTTCCATATCCTGTCTTCAGTGTAGACAAGCCAGCAAAGGGATTTGCAGGTTTGTGCTAATCTCACGAATCCAGGTATATTGGTGGATGCGAGTCTGTGTAAAATTTGAAGCAGTATTTCATGAGGGATTTGAGAAATTGGACATGGTAAGGTTTGAGCTTCTTCGTTACCGGACGACACGAGGGAGGTTGCAGGAAGTATAGATGTGTTTGAGAAAGTCGCGACGAGATCGACAGTTTTCAGTTTTAATGCTGGCTCCTCAGGTACGATGGCCTTCTTTTCTGCGAGGTCGGAATCTTTCGATTTGGAAGGTAAGACTTTACTACCAGATGGACCTGCTGTTGGATTGATTCTCAACACGGGAGCCTTTGCTTTTGGAAAATGTTTCTCTTTGTATTGTTCGTGAACATCTGGTTCCATCTACAGCCATATGATCTGTCAGCATTAGGCATATCAGCACGAATCTTGATTGTGGAACAGCCAGGTTAACAAACTTTGAATGCTTTTCTGTAGTACTTTAAACTCTCACCCAGACTACCTTGAGTTTCCTCCTCAACGGCCCTCTCATAGTGTTCGAGGGCAGAAGTCGGTTGTATGTCTGTCTTTCGTCGAAAGTGCTCGATATCGTCATCGTCAGGTATGTAAACTGCCTTGCCTTTATCCTTTGTTGTGCTTGACAATCTTCGTAATCTGGGTGGACCTATTGCTGTTGTGCGAGCTTGAGTTGTTTGATTGGAGCTTTCGCTTGACGCTGAAGGTCCAGATGTTTTTGCATCACCTTGGGCCGCCCGAGCTTTGGATGATACTTCGGCTTTCCATTGTTGACGAAAGGACTCCAGCTCCTTCAAGTCGTCTTCCGGAAATTGCGTTGATGGATCAGTGGATGACATTTTTGCACAGATTTTGGGTGGAATTGAATTAGGATAAGATTGGAACGAGCACAATCATTGAGTTAATCAAGTTGTCTCTTGAGCACAAGCAGATACTGGGTCAAGTATGCTTAAACCATGATGTCTGAATCATTGAGGCATAGTAGCAGATCTACCAAGTATCCAAGATACGATGTGCATGAATAAATGAATGAATCATCCACCATCATTCAGTGCATAGATCGTCGTGCATTGGGCTAAATTCTAGCGATGCGTCATAGCGAGTGGATCAGGGTGGATTCAACAGTCCAGATGCATGAGCCATCTCATCTAATCTAATCTTATCTGCAGACAATAACCAAAATTGCATGCATGGACATTGTCCGAAACTTTCAAACAGACAGATGGATGGACAGGCATCACACAGACAAAAGAAGATGAAGATGTGCGGCATTCGATCAGTTCCGATGCAATGAGCGAATTTCTTTTTATTCTATTTTATCTTCGATTTCTTGAGGGTGGAAGAAGAGGAAAAGAAATTTCAGATCGTCATTTTCAGCATCTTGCTAAGTACAGTACTAAGTATCATGACTAGAAGCAAGTGAGATTAGTGGAAATCCATTATCAATAAATAACATCATCATCATGAATCGGCTAGATGACTGAATAACTGGCTGACAGAGTCTTGGAACAAGAGGCAAGAGGAGAGAGAGTTCCTTAATATTCAACTCCTCCCATTTTCCTTAGCAGCCAGCCTATGACGATATCTTGCATCCGCCTCTATCTATCCTTTGGTCTTAGTATAGATTTAATTGATATGTTCATCGAGGTATACCAAGTACTCGAGTGAGGACTGAGGTTACCCTCTTCCAATCAGCCAGGCAGTCAGTCACTCGGTCATCGATTACACATTCGGTAACCGCTTGGAGAATCAAAGTCAGTCGCTTCACTCCATCAGTCTGCTATCAATTGAGAGTGGAAATAGAAGCAAGCAATCAAGCAAGCAGGGAAGGGGAAAATAAAAAAAAAAGTCACCCTCTCTTTCCACTCCCGCTGCCAATCATTTACCCATGCACATCACATCTTCACTTTCGATATCCTCTTCTCTTCAACCTCATTCTACACCTTTTTCTCTTTTTCTCTCTCTCCCCTTCTGTTCCTCTCTCTTGCTTCTTGCCTCCAGTCGACTTTGAACAGACAACAATCCAACAAGCCATAATCGTTTCGACGTTCAAGGGTCATCTGCTGTAGAAGGCAGTGGCGTCTTTTGGAAAAAAATTCGCTTCAGAATCAACAATACTCAACACACACACACACAATCTTTAGAAATGTCTACCAACAACAGAGGCATAGGGCCTATGGACATTACAGCAACACAAAAAACTTTGGCTGCCTGTAGTGGTAGCTTCATAACGAGTCTTTTAGGTATTTTACAACAACTTTCTATATCACAGCTACATATTTCTCACGATCTTTATAGTTACACCTCTTGATGTCGTCAGAGTTCGCCTACAAAGCCAAGAACAATCAATACCAACAAAATCTTCGTCACACATTCCTCCTTCATCATTTCAACCACATAAATTCGTTTCTCAACACATCAATCTCTCTCCTATATCACACATTTCACGACCTCTGCCAGATCTCGGTGTTACAGCTTGTTGTCGAGACGTTTTTTGGGTTCCTTCAACGAACGGATTATGTTTAGCTTCACCGACCGGTTCTATTGCAACATCTTCTGCCTCAACAATGCAAAATGTCCTCGAAGATTGTGTGGTGGAACAAACATCCAAACGACACATTAGCGGCACATGGGAGGGATTGGTCAAGATTGCTCGATATGAAGGACTTACTAGTTTGTACAGAGGACTCTCACCGACAATACTCATGTCAATACCGGCGAATGCTATATACTTTACAGGATACGATGCTTTACGATTTTCGCACAAGTCCCCGCTATCAGGCCTGGATCCCAATACTGCACCACTTATCGCGGGTATGTTGGCAAGGACAATAGCAGCAACTGTCATATCCCCGATAGAACTCTTCCGAACACGACTACAGGCTCTCGAAGTCCCCAAGTATGGAGTTGAAGCCCCCCCAACTTCTGCATTTCGACAAACGATGGGCAGCGTCAAATCAATGGTGGCTCAAAGTGGTGTGTCGGCTCTTTGGCGAGGTCTAACTCTGACGTTATGGCGAGATGTACCGTTCTCTGGTGTGTACTGGTGGAGTTATGAAGCAACTCGTGTATTTTTGATCCAAGAACGAGCCGCTCGACAACACACATCTGCTGCCATAGACCGTGCTCATATTGGAGACGCATCCAAAAGTCAATCGGATTCTGCAACATTCTTAGATTCATTCATTGCAGGTGCCATATCTGGAACGATAGCCTCACTCATCACAACGCCTTTCGACGTTGCAAAGACCCGACGGCAGGTGTGGACGAAAAAATCGAATCCAGCCCATGGTGTGACCGTGGCAGAGAATGCATCTATGCCTAGAGTCATTTACACCATCTACCAAAACGAAGGACTGAGAGGACTGTTTACAGGAACTATTCCACGAACGCTGAAAGTAGCACCGGCTTGTGCAATCATGATTTCCTGCTATGAAATTGGCAAAAAGATTGCGTTGCGGATGAATCTCAAGTCTGAGGAGACCAGATTAGCTGCGGCCTGAACAATCAGAACATTCCATTTTCATCCTCTCGACATTTCTTTGAAGATTCAAACTATTTGTGAGGACAGTAGGTGCCATTGACAAGAAGCGTGAAGGCTGAGATAAAATCGATATTGGATAGATTCTTAAAGGCCCCTGTTCTCCACATTGCGCCCAGCATAACAAAAACCTCGATTTGATAGTGTTTTTCTCGAAATTGACCTCCCACAACATTTCTATTTCTTGTAGATAACTTTTATTGTGCACTTACATGACACGTCGGATCACGAACCCCCTACCAAACTGACATTCTTCTTTCCTCCTCTCTACCATCAAATCTCTTGTTGCCAATTCTTTTCTTGCTGTGTTTGTCGTCATCTTTGATGCATAAACTATTTTGTTTTTTCATGTTCTTGATAGCGTGCTCTTGTGCCTCTTCCTTGTGTCTTGAATTTCTGACAAATGATTCCTTTTCTCCGTTCACCTCTTGCATTTGATAGAAAATCCTTACAATTTTAAATACGGCGTTTTTGTATTTTTCTGCCCATATCTTTTCTTACTTTTATTGTTTATACATCATTATATCTGTCTCATTCAGTGCGTTTTCTGATTTTTCCTTTTTATCACATTTTTGAGATTTTATCTTTTGGTCTCTCGGGATGTATTGTATTTTTACCCACGCTGATGGAAACCCAATTTATACAAGCTATCGACTTTCAGAAGTTATGTTTTTAGTATACAAGTTCAAATTACAAACCGTTATATATAAAGAATCTTAGCTGTTGATTAAAAGAAGTTTCCAAGTTGACGACCTTTCTTCATCCTCTCTAAAATATGTTGGAAATTATTTTTAATGTAGAAAGAGGATTAATTAGACGCTGAAGAGAGAACCTAGAAAAAACTGGATAGGAGAAGATGAACGTTGTGCCGCACGCACGTACTTAAGTACGCACAGGAATGCAAAAACGCGCTGTATGAAAAAAGGATGGTTTCTTTGAAACGAATATAGTGCAATACTTCGCTTGATACGAATGGGAATGGTGGGGCGGTAAATAAGCTGGGTGTAAATAGATGAATTCAGTAGATTTACTACGAGAAGCTTGGTTTTGTTGTTACTAATATGCATAACTATTATAACCATCAATTATCGCAGAATCAAGTATACTGTAAGATGCAAAGTTATAGTTAAGTAGCATATTTGAATGATAAACTGATTAATAGTTTTGAACCTATCGAAGTTTCTACCTGTTGTGAGATGAAAGAAGAAGAAAAAAAGGGATTCGCAATAAGTGAGATTACGTTGTTTCCTTAGATTACCGGCTTTTCCCTTTCCTTCTTATCTTGACATCAATCGGTTGGATTTACAAGGTTCATCACCCGTTTTTTATTATTTAGTCAAAATAGATAAGAGAGTCTGAGGGTGGTTAGCGTTGTAGCATGTATACTTCCCAGAGAAGAACAAGACCAGGAAGATGAAAGGAAATTTTAGGAATTATCCATTATCGTGTTATATATTAGTCTCCACTGCTTTTTTCTCCCATTGCTCTTCGAACTGGTGAAGTTGTTCTCTATACGAATCAACGTTTTTTCTTAACAATATGACTATGCAGATATCATAGAGATTAAGATATATAACCTTTAGAAAGTTTTGTGCAATTATCGAGACACAGGGTATACAATATGTTATTGTCAACACCAACCGAGCCTTTCTTCATCTCTTCTTAACCTTGCAACGGGAGTTGAGTTTACATGATCTCGGATAAGTAGGCAAATGCTTGTCTTTATGTCATTATTGATATTATCGTATACTTTAGTAAGTGGGGGATTTATAGATGCAACTTGAAGGCAGCACTACTACCATATCAAGTTGCCTTGCTTGTAATCATACAACCTTCCAAAACGGGGAGCGCGCGAGAATAAAATGGCGACATATGTCAACATTTTTGGGGATATCGATGTGATCTGTTATTTAGAGAATGTGAACAAAGGAGAAAGGATATACACAAGGATGGAAAAGCAGATCTAATTGTTTCTTCTCTTGTGTGTGGATCCTGAAGATAGGAGACAGGAAACAAAACAAGGGGGGGAGAAAAAAAGAAGGAAGGATAAAGGTAAAGCGGCGGTGGAAGAGGAGGGAACTAGGTGCACATGGTCACAAATACCTACTTAGTAGGTATATATAAACTTTGTAGTCCCATTTAATGAAAGCTTAGCCTTGATGCTATCTCTGATATGATGTAGAAGCAAGAAGTCTCAAGATTTTGGTATTTTAGAGATTTTATCTCTCAATTCTCTTGAGTTATCCATTTTCGCTTTTGACTGCGGCGTAGCAAGTGAAGTGTTGAACTTTGAGAGACGGGAAATAAGACAAAAGCAATAGCAGCAGAAACAGTAGAAGAATCAATCAGAAGATGCCATTCTTTAGTGCTACCAGCAAGCAGAGGACGACAAACAACGACAACAGCAACGACACTCAAAGTAGTGGTAGTAACGCAGATGACAATGCTGCTACAACAATCCACAATACACCTTTATCACATTCAAATAGAGAAATGGGAATAATTGGAGCTTTGGCACTACCCAATCAAGAACACGAGCATTTATCAGACAGGAAACAAAATCCTGGCTCATCACCACCAACACAAACAATCGCAGACGAGAAAAACTACATCAATAATGTTGATCCTGAGAGTACACAAACAAAGGGGGATTATGTGAAAACAGAAGCAGTGGGAGCAGATGAGGAAGAGGAGGAAAATGATCCAGAATTGAAAGATATTCCGTGGCAGGTTCGACGTATGGTCAGCTTTACAGATGATCCTACATTACCAACGATTACATTTCGATATTTTCTGTTGACAGTATTTTTTATTGTCCCTGGAGCGTTTTTGTCGCAATTGAGTCAGGTATGTGTATAGTTTTCTTTCTTCTCTTGCTACTTCTTCTTGTTTTATATACATAGGAGTACATGAGCGCGAAGACAGAGTAGTTCTTAATGTCTAATAATGATTGAAGTATTCATGGAATGATGTCACTAATATGACTCCCGTTCTGATAGTACCGAACAACATTTGCGCCCTACTCAGTCTTCTTTGTTCAGATTACCTGTCATTATGCTGGACTGTGGCTTGCAAAAGTCTTACCGACAAAAATTTGGCATATTCCAATGACAAAATATACGTTCTCAATGAACCCAGGACCATGGAGTATTAAAGAGCACGTTTTGGTAACGCTGTCTGCCGCTTCGGGTGCGACGAACAATCTGGGTGCTACACCAATCTCATTGGCGGAGTTGTATTACGAGAGGACGATACATCCGGCCGCTGCCATATTTTTCATGTGGGCTATTGTTTGGACGGGGTACTCATTTGCTGCGATTGCAAGACAGTTTCTGTTGTATGACCCGCACTATCCTTGGTTCCAGGTCAGTTGTCTGGTTGTTGCATGTTCCATGACTCTTTTTTGACTTCTTTTTACCATTTTTGTTATCGATCAATGCCTGTCGGCTTCTTATGATGAATGACAAAAACTGACAATTCTTTACAATGAAGGCTCTCATGCAGACCGCACTGTTTGAAACGCAGAGGAAAAACCATGAGACTCAGTCAAGACTAGCAAGAAGACAGATGATTATCTTCTTCCTTGTGTTGTTGGGTGTAACTTTATGGCAGTTTCTACCAGAATTTGTGTTTCCAATGTTGTCATCGATGGCCTTCCTGTGCTATTTTGCTCCAAGAAACGCAACCGCAAATTTTATCTCTTCAGGTTTGGGTGGAATGGGGTTCTTCAATCTGTCATTTGATTGGTCAAACATTAGTAATTATAATTCAGGAGTCAGTCTGTTCCTGAGCCCTTGGTGGACACAAGTCGTCTTGTTTTGGTAGGTTGCGTATCCACTCCATGAAGCGCGCTCACAATTGTAAAAACGATGGTAAGGCTAATACCTTGTCAGTGCTTTCGTATTGAACTGCTGGATCTTGATCCCAGCAGCGAAATGGGGTGGCATGGGATCGTTCGATCATGGTCTCATGTCAAATCGACTGTTCACAGCCGAAGGCAAACGGTACCCCGCCGCGTCACTTGTCGACACCCATGGTGGCCTGAACGAGACTGCATATGCTGCAGCTGGTCCAGCTTATGTTGGCACACAACAACTTTGGAGTATGTTCTTTGACTATGCATCTTACATCTCAGCATTTGTCTGGATTGCCTTGTTTGGTAGTGGTCAAATTTCAGCATCGTGGAAGAAGTTACAAGCACGCATCAAACATACAAGCACCACAGGCCAAGGGTCAGGAATCAACCACCAGTATACTGACAAATTGAATGTGCTTATGAGATCGTATGAAGAGGTTCCGTTCTGGTGGTATTTTGCTTTATTCTCTGCTTCATTTATCATCATCATTACATTATTAGCTAAGGGCATCATGTTTATCCCCATCTGGACGTACTTTGTCGCGCTTGGCACCGGTGCATTAACTGTCATTCCCATGGGTTGGCTATACGCCATCTCCAATTTTCAAGTCGCCATCGGTTCCTTCAACGAATTACTGTTTGGGTACATGCTCAACGCATCACCTTCTTATCGTCACCCTGTCGGCCCATCAGTCTACGGATCTATCGCTGGCGATGCATGGTACAGAGCGCAATACATGTTGCAAGACCAAAAGATTGGTCACTACATGCACGTTTCACCACGAGCCGTCTTCTTCTCTCAAATATTTGGTAGCTTGATTGGTGTTCCAATCAATTATGGTGTCATCCGCTGGGTCATCAACACAAAAGGTGATTATCTGTCTGGTGCTAAAATAGATCCTTTACATCAGTGGACTGGCCAAACCTTATCCAACTCAAATACTTTGGGTGTGCAGTATGGACTTATTGGACCAAAACGCCTTTTTGAAACGCCCGAGTTTCATGCACTGCCATATGCATTCTTGTTTGGCGCGATATGTCCCGTCATCGTGTATATGCTGCACAGGTTGTTCCCTCGCGCCAAGTTCCAGTTGTGGAATACTACGATATTCTTTAGTGGCATGTCAGCGTTTTATGGTAACGTGAGCAGTGGGTATCTGTCCAAGTTTATTGGAGCTTTTGTTGTCATGTACTGGGCATATCGGTATAAATACGAGCTATGGGCAAGATGGAATTATATTATGGCGGCGGCGTTTGACACAGGGTTCAATTTGAATTTGTTGTTGATATTTTTGTGTTTCGGGGTAGGTAAGATTGTGACAATGCCAAATTGGTGGGGGAACAATGCTGTCAGTGTGGAGAGGTGTTTTGCTTTAGATGGATGAGGATGGAGAGCAGGGCTTCCGATTAGTCTAATGTGGTTTTGCGGCGGTGTGTTTGCTTTATGTACACGCTACTGTTACATGCACGTTTTTTGATGTATTTATGTTTGGTTGAACAAATCTTATGTATATAGAAATTTCATCAATTAACATGCTTTTAAGACTTAAAAAGCGCCGATCTCTGACTCGAGAAGAGAAGAGAAGTGAATATATGGATTCTATGTCGTGTTTTCAGTGTCAATCGTCTGGCAAGGGCACTGCTTAGTAGACAAGCTTTCATATTTGAAGCAATAGCTAGACTGCACGGAGGCTCTAATTTGGCGTGTGAAACATAAATTTTAGAGAGTCTTATACGTTTGTCCGTTTGTCTGTTTGTCTTCCTCAAAGTCGCGTCACTCAGGTTGGAGAAGTCATTCATTTCATTTATTCCTTTGAATTGCTCAACACCACAGACTCGTTTATTCCCCCATTCTTCAAGATGACGACCTCACCATCCTCAACAACAATCCCTTCATTTGATAGCTCCCTCATTCGCAGACTCCAACACCAATCCGATGTCGCGCTCAAATCTAAGCTTCTTCATACAAATACCATCTTCACCAGCCCTTTAAACACTAGCGACGGTCTCGATGAAGAACGCCGCCGCAAAGACTCTGTCAGTTCAGCTCTATCCAAGCTTCAAGCACTTGTTGACGCTGAGCAAAGTAAAATCTCCAAGGTCTTTTCCTCTCCCCTGGGCTGTTTTTCCCACAACTCTGCATCCCCTTCTGGGCGATATGGCTTTCCTCAAGAATGGTTCACTTCCAATCAAACATGATAAAAGAGGGGACACCAATGAAAACTGACATTCCCAGCCCTGATCATAGCTCACATCGCAACTAAACTCCCTAAACACCTCCTCTTCCAATTCCGCAATAACCTCCGAAACGCGCAACACCATCCATCAAAACGCCATTCGAGCAGCATATGATGACACATACAAGACAATTACATACCTTCCGCCTCACGCCTCCCCGCTCAACACTCTCCTCGCCTACCGTAGTACGATTCAAACAATCGACCAAACGCGACAAACGATAGATCATGTGCGAACACGTATAACTACGACACGAGAAGATTTACAGAAAGAAAGGGATGCGCTAAAAGTTGCGAAAGAGATTCAAGTGGAATTGGAGAAGAGAATTGAGGGGTTGGAGAATGACAATAACGTCAATGAAGTCGATGTCGATGTTGATGTCGAGGATGGTGACGACGGTACAAGAGACCGACAACAACGACGTAAGGAGCAACGTAAACTCTCCGAAATGACAACCTCTACAAAAGAATTTCGAAAGCAATCCGGTACTCTTATACGACAACTTGCAAAATTCTCGAAAGAGAGATTAGCATTGATGATTACCGTGGAGGAGATGGGTGGACCGGTGGTTGGTACGGAGTTGGATGTGGAAAAGTTGGAAGAAATGGCAGATGTTTATCGTAATGACAATAATCTTGCAACGGGACGGGGGAAGGGGAAGGGAAAAGGACGCAAGGTTAGAGAGAAGGGTCAGAAAAGGATTGACGAGATTTGGGGGAAAGGGAGGAATGGTAATCCCGATGCTGATGATGAGGATGGAGATGGTGACAGGATGGATGTTGATGTTGTAAATCCTGTTGATGCAGCTGGAAACGAAATATTGGATCTGATTGAGGTTTGTATACTCTTTTTTCCCTGCCCTTCCACCACCCTTCTCAGCTGCTATTTATCCTGCGGGATATTTGAGTTGTCCTTTTTTTATATGGACTTTTTCTTTCGGTTTTTTTCATGCAAAGGAAAATGTAAGACTAACGATATCCAACACATGGACAAAATAGACATTATTAAACCAATCCATCGACCATTCTTCCAGCGTATATACTGTTCTGCCTCGAGACTCTGCTATTGCACGGTTTCTCGTCCGGTCGTACGTGGCTACTTTACATCCTAGAGATGCATTACGCATACGTCTGGTCGATTTTGCAGCAACGGTGGAGGAAGGTGGATAGTTTTGTTTAAAAAGATCATAATTGTGGACAATATAGACAAACTGATCATTGCAAATTTGCCTATTCTGTGTGACTCCATATATGACGGGTTTTTGTGTAATTATGACTCTGATTTGACCTGAGACTCATGATTTTGTAAGAGCTGAAAGTAAGTGAAACAAACTTTTAGAAGCAGTGCTCTAGCTAAGCTTGAAATCACCAAGTCCTGACGAGATTTGTGCTTCTAAAATGCCCTTTTCACAAGATGGAATTCTAATGACAGGGGCTCTCCGATCTGAATTAAACGCTGTATATCTAGTAAAGCATCCTCCTAACATCGTTCTACAAATCGTTCCGTCACAGAGATAATCTAATATCCAAAAGCAAGCCCATCTTTCTACCACTCATAAAAATAGGAATTCAATTACAACGAAAAGAGGAAATATTACTTCCCCTCCACCAAATCCTTCTTAATCTCTTCCCAAACTTCCATCGCCCTCTTCGCATAACCCTCCATATCCCAATCCTCCTCCTCCATCTTCTTCTCAAACACCTCCATACTCATCGCTCCTCTAAACCCAGTATCCAACACCCCCTTGACAAAATCCATCCACGGTAAATACCCATCATCAGAATATGGCAAAGGTCTATACGCATGACTCCACAATCCTCTCGTCTTGTCAATCTCATTATATCCTTCCGTCTTTTCTGTTATTCGTGGCTCAGGCCTAACTGCATCCGATATCTGTAGATAATAAATCTCTTCTTTTGGAATCGTCTTGGCTAGATTTGAACACGACTGTTTCCATTGATTGATGACTTCAGAAAGGGGTTTATTGTCGATGAAGCCTGATTCGGTGGAAGGGTCGGCGATTTCTAGACCGGCGGATTGGAAGGTGTCGACGCAGAGACCAAAGTTTGGTTTATTGACTTTTTGAGCGACAGAGTGGATGGTGGACCATGTCGGGTAGTGAGCGGCCCAGCACCAATTTTCGTAGGCGATTTTGATTGCGGGTTTGTAAACTGCTGCGAGGGCGCAAAGGTCTTGGAGATCTTTTATGGCTGTGTCTGGATTTGTGGAGGGGTCGGGGTTGGATCCTACCTGTGTTTTTCGTTTTTGTAAATTGTCAGCCATCAATATCAATATCAACATCAAGGTTTTGCAGCGTCCGTAATTGATTGCCTCAGGTTTCTTTCGGGTACGTCAAACAAACAGTATAGATGAACGTAGAGCAATAAGGTCGAAATTACCTGTAAAGCTTTACAACCTAATGTATGAGCCAACTCCAACCATTTCTTCGCCTTGTACATATTCTTCTCCCGCTTCTCCCCATCGTACCCTTCAAACATGGCAAACGGCTGCAGACAAAAAATCTCAAGCTTGAGACGATGACAATGTTGAACCACCAATTCACAAACAATCTTGAGTACTCCATAGTACTTTTCTTGTTCATGTTCAGGTTGGTCATCTAGTTCATCTGCGTCAATTTCTTCCAGAATCTTCATGGAAGGAATCCGTTCGAGATTGTGGACATTTTTGGCAAAGCTGACCAGATCGTCGAAACCGAGTTCTATACCGGTAAAGCCAGCCTTGGAGATGGCCTCGAGTTTGCGTTGCAGCCCGTGGGATGGGTGCATACCCAGCGATGCAGTGCAATAGAGGATTTGGATGGCATTGAGGTCTTCGGCTTTGTAAGTTGACATGATGACGGTAGATGCAATTTATGATGGATGGTTGAATGCTTGGTGGATTGGTTCAATGTAATTAGCAGAGCGACTGCTATTAGGATGCTGTTGGAAGAACATTGCGAAGAACGGGGGGTCTTTAATAGACAATTGAGGACCTTTGTATCAACTGTTGTAATTCAAGTGTGTGTCTGTGTATTCCGACTGGTGGGGGGTTGCTGTTTTGTTAAAAAGTCAATTGATCGAGTCAAGTTTAATTCAAGTATGATATCATGATGAGCGGAAGTCTGAGGATGTCAAACCCGCAATCCCTGGTGATGATGGTGTTGTTGTTTATCCAATTCCTCAACTTCCGACAGCCGAGATAAATCCATATCTACTCAAGATATGTCAGATAAAAGTGTAGAGACATGCGATTTAGGATTCCCTGCGAATTATGGCAGTACACAGAAAGGAATTAAATGGGTACTAGAACAACAAAAAGAAGACAGAAAAGGGTGTATTTGTAGACAAGTGACATCTATAAGTAGGGATAATTTGAATGTTCTTTTTACAACTTGTCTCAGGGATCTGACGACTAAGGTCCTCGGGTATATGCCTCTGCATTGTATATAGAACTCTCAAGTCTTTGAGATCTGTTATGATACACACGCATTATAGTAGTATAAAATGTCAAGCACAGCTTGCCTCAAACTTTGCCGCGGTGTCGGCAGTCGTCAACGCTCTTCGACCTTCATCGACATTGGGTTGAAAATCAGCATCAGAGTTTCTTGTTCTTTTCCCAACAATTCAATGAATTGCAACTATGCTCATATTGTTAAAGCGAAGAAACGAAAAGAAAAAAAAAGAAAAGAGAAAAAGAAGATGGTAACAATTCTATCTTTTTACAAAACAGTCAAGGGTTATAGTTATACATAAAGGACTATGCCACTAATGATCAAAGGTAGTCATCCTCATATATGCACCGTCGCTCATCGTTGCAATAACCTCTTCAAATTAAACACAAGTTTATTCCATAATCTACAACTCAAATGAATGTTGCTTTGTCTATAAATCTTTGGAAGGAGACAAGAATAAAAGAATGACGTGACAAAGGAGAGAACAGAAGAAAGGGAGGGGGATGTGATAAAGAATGACAAAATGTCCCTACAAGTTCTATTACTACAAAAAGAAATTTGACCAAGAACGTCATGTAAAATAAAACAACACGACATCCACATAAAAAGAATTAAAAGAATGAGGGCGTATCCATAATGTGAATAGCATAGAAAAACAGAATCAATGGCAAGGAGGAAACACTCGAGTAAAAGATGGTAAGTGAGGGAAATAGGTCATCAAAAAAATAAAACGGGAGGAGTATACCAAAAAACTCCGCCTATCCAAGTATCATTTTCAAGAAAAAGGAAAGGATAAAGAGGAACCCATACTATCTGGATTTGAATCCTCACAAAAAAGTACAGCGAACTCACAATGCTTGCAAGATCTTGTGTCATATCCCAGGTGCAATTTCGCCCAAGCACACATTAGTGTCCAAATTTATATGGAACTCTTATCTCCATACTTGGGGTTGCACGCACGAAGAGTCCAGACAACCATGCTCAATCTACGAGCGATCCTTGCGCACAAATTACGTGCTTTCTCCTTCTCATATTGCTGGCTCAAGAGTACTTTGGCTCTCTCCTGTTGGAAAGTTTGCCATTTGGCTTTGATCATTTTCTTCTTTAAACTATATCTCGCTTGCATAGTTCGCTTTGTAACATGATAAGACTGCTTCAATCGCTCACTTCTTTTGCTGTGTGGTTTTCGGAAAATAAAATTTGCATTGATAGGCTCACCTTTAACAGGCTCCATCAATTCACTATCCTTATACCACACTATGTCTGTTAATTGTGAAGAAATGGGCCGCTCAGGTTGTTGTGGTGAGCTTGGTTGTAAGATGTCTGGTGCCGACTTTGGTGCCGACTTGTTTGATTTGACCGAGGCGACTCTAGCTGGTAAAGAGACCATTCGAATTGTTGTAGAAACATTGTCAGACTGCACATTTCCAGTCACTGCCCTATCATCCGCAAACGACTTTCTGGAGTGCAAATCTGTAATTGGTTGATCAGTTAGTCCGGAGATTGCTAGTCCAATGCTGTTTCGGTCTGGGGATATCTCAGGACTTAGATCCAGAGTAGGAATCTGGTTTGCTTCGTCAATCAAGCTGTCTTCAGCACCAATGTTTACGTCAGCGACCTGGCTGTGTCCTTCAGATGACGTCTTTTTTGAGCTCAAACGATCCTTTGTATTAGATGATATCGAATGAGTTCGACTTTGAATGCTCTTTCTAACTGCATTAAAGCTGCTAGACAGTCTAGAAGTTGTTGAAGGCTTTGAGTCTGTACTTTGTGTCCTTTTAGGATTATTATGGTTGTTGGTCAAAGGAATCGTAGGGGTCAAACGTGCTGCATCTTGATCGCCCAGACCTTGTGGCGGACTGCAAGTGATAGCTTTGTAACATTTGTCCTCTGAAGTCTTGTCTAGAGGATTAGTCAAGGTCAAGACTGGCAAGTTGGAAAAATTGAATTCAGGATCTCTGGCGATAGCTGGTTCTTTGGGTTGTGGTGGGACTACTGGTACTGGAAACATGTCAATCTCACTGTTTGGTCTCGTAGATTGACCTCCAATGGATCTTGGTTTCCAATTATATCTAGCTTGGTTGGTTACTTTGCTTGGGTCAAATGACATATTGTTTGTAATCAAGTTTTGTTGTGTCTTGTTAGGGACGATCCTTGGGTGACGCTCAAACTTCTGATAATCTTGCACTTTTGCGTAAGCTGCTAATTCGGATGATGTTCTCTCAGAATTTCGTGGCCCTGGAAAGAGATTTTGAGCCACTGGTCCTGGTTCGATCGAACACATACTTCCACCCATCATGACCTTCTCCAAGGGCACGCTTGATGATCTCTGGCACAAGAAAGGCGACTGACTGCGTGGTGTGGGTGAACTTGGGATCTGTGGAGATGGTGCACGTTTTCCGTATCCTGAATTGTTTTTGAAAGCAGGGCTGGTAGTTGTTGGTGGATACTTCTTTTGTAGTTGATTACTGTATCCACGATCTGGATACCTTGGACGTGCAA